>Ga0131853_10023073_pt1 | contig 11245 bp, 4 predicted proteins | sample TergutLab28metaG_FD_92764 | JGI IMG/M metagenome (GOLD analysis project Ga0131853, IMG submission 92764) | Labiotermes labralis P1 segment gut microbial communities from Petit-Saut dam, French Guiana - Lab288 P1 (version 2) (version 2) | ecosystem: Host-associated > Arthropoda: Insects >...
ACTACAATATGCTACAAGATTTCATTAGTCCAGAGATTGATAACTAATTTAAATGTAATTTTATATTTGTCAACATGCCACACCGTATACATAAGTGTACTAATACTCTTTATGATTATGCCATAATTAATTATTAATACTTATGTTAGTTTTAATGTATGAACTTAAAAAAAAATGGGAAGGTACATTTACTAGTAAATTTGTTGGGACCGGGCCCTCGTCTTATGAAAAAATAATTTACCGGGCCGCGGTCTCACAAATGTTGAGAAACACTGCCTTGTTCTAGGGTGAACTTTACCTTTCCTTTTACTGAATTTAACCAATTACACTATTATCACTATGTGTGATACATCGCTGGTACTCCCTGTAATTACCAGTGTAGATTTTTAACTGTGCGCTGAATTTTTATTAACTATATTCGCCAATTTTTCATCCGAGTAAGCTGCTTTTCAAATTAATCTCCTTCCCACCGAGATACGCTTACCCCGGTTAAGGGGAATTCCAAAACTGTTCCGTTAACAGCCCAAATAACCAGCTGTTCTGCCTGTCTGTGTTTTGAACTTGTGCAGTCTGCAGCACACGTCGACAATTCTGGAATATTCTGTTCCCACTGCTTGAATTCTAGAGACATTTTTGTCCTTACTAGTTCATGATTCGCTGCCACACAAAGGCGTGGCTTCTGCTATGTCTTCTGCAGTTCAGAATCCAGAGTAATTAAAACAAGAAGTGCTCTTGGATAAGATATCTTACTGAGCGATGCTTCGGGACTGGCGGAGTGAAGACTTATTCTAAGATGACATCACCAAAATTACTTCAGTGCTATCGTTTTTCATGATTTCTCCTATGGACATTTCAGTATCATTCCATAGTCTATCTTACGCCACATCCATAGTTTCTTTCGAAAACGAGTTCTGCCGTATCGTGGGATCTGGTGCGTCTGCTTTCGAGTTGCGCATTAGGTTCTCATTTGTCTATGGTCTGCCAGTAGCTGCTTAAATCCCATCTTTCATCTGCTGGCATTATTAGGAGCTCACCATATTCTCCACGTTAGCGGGAGAACGGTTAAATGTTCTTCCTCCTCTTCTCCAACCTTTTGTCTTTCTGTAACATGTTTTAGAAGACAGCTCATATGCAGTATGTGACTAATCAAGTTAAGCCTTCCTTTTATTATAGATTATGCAGTATATTCCCCTCTTCCTTTACTCTTTGTAACACTTCTTCCCTTCTCACACGATGTGTCCAATTGATCTTCCCTCTCCTTCCCTAGCACCACATTTCAAAACTTTCAAGATATTTCTGAACTCTCTTTCGAAATGTCCAAGTTTTAACACTAAAATCAGCTCTGCGCCAAATGCAGCACTTCACAAATTTCTTACTTAGATTTAAATTCTGGATTTAATTTAAGGTGTGCATCTGGCGTCATTTGTGGCCCCGGTAGCTCAGTCGGTATAGTGACTGAGCTACGGGCTGGACGGTCCGGGATCGAATTCCGGTGGGGACGAGATTTTCCGCCCGTCCAGACCGGCACTGGGGTCCACCCAGCCTCCTGTATAATGGGTACCGGGTCTTTCCTGTGGATAAAGTGCGGCCAGGGTGTGCTGCTGACCAATCATCCTCTTTTAGTGCCGCGGTCTTGGAAGAGTAGAGCTATACCTCTACCCACCCTCTGGGCCACACCGAGCCTGTAACGGGATCACTTTACCTTTTTTTTTATCTTGCGTCATTTGTTATTACACTACCCAAATAGTTTAAAAACCCCACATTCTCCAGTTCTTTTGTTACCAGCATCTTGTCTTAATTTACATTTAGTTGCATTATCTTAAAGAAAATTAATGTAGGTTTGTAACTTGTATTGAGGTTGCGTTCAATTCCCACTCTCGACCGGAAACTGTGTATTCGAAACGGATTATTGTGGTTTACTGCGGCTTTCCATCTTACCGGACCGATATATAACGTTACATTACAGACAGACCTACCCTTATTTTGTACTGGATCATAAACTGGAACACCATTTCGGTACCCAGGGTGCACACCACAGTTTGTTCATTCCTACATGGTTTCATATGTAAATGTCAGAAATACCCCATAAAACCGAATAACGTAACGTGAAATGGCATGGAGGTTTGTGGAGTTAGATGGATCAGTTACTGGAGTTTGCCGCACTTCAGTTTAAGCATCTGATCAACTTGGGGGGCTCAAGTATGATATAGAACGTGGGTGCACGAATTTTCGAAAAAAAAATTGGAGGGGCGACGATTTTGGGCGCCAGAAGGGTGACACGAAGCGTACTACATATGGGGGACCCGGCACCACCGTACTTTGCGACCTGACCCCCGGGAATTTTGTACCGCTGATCTAGAACGTCTTTGAAACTAGGCGTGCATAGATATCGGCCGCAAGGTCGCCCGGTCGACTAAATTTTGTGCGGTGTGTCAGTTCACATGCACCTGGCAGATTGTGCCATGTATGACAGGTGTGTTCACAGGTCTCTCCAGCATTGTGAGTCGTCATCATGAGGCTTGCTTTAGTTTTGTCACCAGCGCCTGGAATTTTGGGAGAGGAAAGGCGTATACGGGGTTCTGGTGGGGAAACCGGAAGGAAAGAGACCACTTGGGAGAACGAGGTGTAGATGGGAGGATAATATTATGATTAATCTTCAGGAAGTGGGATGTGGGGGTATGGACTGGTTCGAGCTGGTTCAGGATAGGGATAGGTGGCGGGCACTTGTGAATGCGGTAATGAACCTTCGAGTTTCATAAAATGCGGGGAATTTCTTGACTGGCTGAAAACCGGTTAGCTTGTCAAGAAGGTCTCTGCAGCGTGGAATAAGTAAGTATGCGCCTGGAATTTGAAGGTGGCTTGTACAGTTTTGGAAAATTTCTGGGCTCCTCTCTTATAAATATTTTCTGGGTGGTGAATTTTGAGTGAAGCATGAGGGGGAAAAAAGATGTTTGCTGCATGTGGTTTATTTAGTGGTTCCGGCGTAGCTCAGTCGTTATAGCGAGTAGCTGTGGTCTGGACCGTTCGGCATTCGACCCCAGTTGAGGGGCGAGTTTTTAAAGTTCTCAACGCCCTTCCAGAACGGCCCGTGACCCAACCAGACATTGGGTACGGCGTTTTTGCCCCGGGGTTAAAGCGGCGGAGGGCTTGGTGTTCACCCACCCGCATTTGGCGCCGAGATTAAGCATGGATAGGGCTGTACAGAATATAACGGAATATCACGGTTCATATTCTCGCCGCTATAGGAACGTCATACGTAACTGTCCGGGAATGATCGTATATCGTTTGAATGTTTCGACAGCGCTGCTGATTTGTGTCCAGGAAATTTTTCGGAACTGCGCCCCTGTACGGGATGTACCGAAAGGATTTTGTGGTTCCTCCGAACGGTAGTACACCGAGACATGCCACGATCGCCTTTGTCCAGTCCCTTACTGCTTCATCTTGTAAACTCAGCAATTTGTAATCATCTCCATCAACAATTCCAAAAACTAAGATTAACCGGAATTTTAGTTAGAATACAGAGTCCGAACCGCGCGGTAAACATTTTGACTCTGCTGTAAAATGCTGTATAGGGAAATAATTGCTGTATGTTCTGAGATCGAAACACAACACATAAATACTCCGTGTGGGCAGAACGTAGAATTTTGAAAGCCCAGTTCATCTGGCGCAGTAAACACACTCCGTCTCAGTTATAAAAACAATCAGTTAGTGTTGTGTAGGGAAATAATCACTGTTTGTTCTGAGATCCATACAAAACACAAAGTGTTTGGGTAGAATATACAGGATGATCCAAACGTTTCCATACGTAGGGGTTTATATTCCTTCTCAGTAACGTACTGAGCGAAGAGAGATCATTATCCTGTCTGGATTCCCATGGTTCCCGTATAGAGCACTTTTATGAATAAATAGGCAAATTTCTCAATATATGGAGACTTTTGAATCACCCATTTATGGGTGATTCAAAAGACCTTGTATCTCTCAGTCAAAGCTCTTACAGCTTAAAACTTGTGTACCTGCTCAGAGCACAAATTAAATATTGCGTTTACTCGCAGCCGCGCGTCCCTCATGATGCAATCATGCGCAGAAAGAGAGGATATGTGTTATGGTGACAGCATTGTGGTACAGGCGGTCGGCAAACATACAGACTATCTGTTGTGCAAACCAAAACCGGCAGATCACAGACATACCCCTGCATTCCTCGTGTTACACCGTGTTGCCTTCTGACGAGAATATACCGCGCGGAGAGCAAGGATTGGCTAACAAGTTAGAATGCACATTGTGCATGACGTGTAGGTGCATATCGGATGCACATCCTGTTAACCCATCCACGCCTCTCGTTTCAAGAACTTCGAAATTGATTCGCATTACATACGGGGGAGGGGGTGGTGTGCTGTGCAGATTTGTGGGTGGTTTTTGTGTTTGTAGTTACGTATATTACGTCAGTGTAGTATCGAAATTTGGAGGGTAAATCTGTAAATGTAAAGTGATCCTGTTACAGGCCCGGTGTGACCCAGATGGTGGGTAGAGGTATAGCTGTACTCTTCCATGACCGCGGCACTAGAAGGAGGTGAGTGGTCAGCAGCACGCCCCGGCCGCACTTTACCCCGCGGGAAAGACCTGGTACCAATTTTACAGTAGGCTGGGTGGGCCCCAGACCCGGTCTGGACGGGCGGAAAATCTCGTCCCCACCGGGATTCTATCCCCGGACCGTCCAGCCCGTAGTCAGTCGCTATACCGACTGAGGTACCCGGCCCACTACCCCCAATCTAGCGATGAGGTTACATAAAGAACGGAACTGTACCCCTGCTCCCCCTCTGGGCTACCATGACATTCTAGGGCGAACCGTACTTTGTTTATTTCTTACACGCGTTGTAAATAGATAGATCCCTCGATTGGGTATTGATCGCACACTCGGTGTGAGTGTTAACTCGACGCTAACACTGTTGTTCTGTCTGCATCTCCCTTCCAAGTCTTATCAACCCTTTTCATGTTTGTGCCTAAAATTGTGCATGTCTTTGGCACACGTAACAGACGTCCTGCCTGTTTCATGCTTCGAAACTAGTCCCACCCAACGCTACTAGGTGAAGATGACAATTTCGCAAGTTTCCCATTAACCACATATGTTACTTCACGTCTCAGTCAAAGGTAAACATTCCCTCTATACAGACTTGGATAGGGTCTTAGAACTGCAGAAGATTGACTCCAGAATTTTTAGACAGTCGGCACACCACACTGGCAAGTTTGCCGGCCCGAGCACCGACCATCTTTGCCACCAGGGGGCATCACTGGCACTCATTTCTGTTAGGAATTGAGTCGACTCCAGGGCCATACTGCATTCGGAAGGATTTAGTCAATGAAAAATCCCAGTGATCCCATGCTGAATCCAAATGGCGACCTTCCGGCTTGCAACGCAGCGCCTCCGCCAAATGCGCCGCCAAACGTACTCAGCGCCAATTACAGGGGTGCTGATAAGTCCTTAGCCCGACCAGGAAGGAAACAAGCTAATGTTTCTGTCAGAATGGCGTGAATTTCGTTCTGCGCCTCGCCTTGCAGGAAAAACAACTTGACAGCTCGCGTCTCGATTTTGTTGAAATCGCGCGTGTCCCTGACATGCTTCCGAGCTTGTTTCCTTCCTGGTCGGGCCAAGGACTTATCAGCACCCCGGTATTATTTCCTGACAGCGAGGAACAAATTTTTAATCTGTAAACAACCGTTAGCAGGACAAGACAATGTACGTGCAACGTAATATTGAGGGACGTTCGTTCAACAATTGTTGTAGTGGAAAAGCAATAAGTATTACATATTCTGAGTGTATGTTTGTAGCTTTAGTCATTCGGCATGCAAAGCGCATTCGCCATCTTGTCATCTATGGCCTTTTCTCCTCTCCAATATTCTTCCACATTATCTCACAAACGGCACGATTTTCAAAGAAGAAAACGTTTTAGGTTCTTGTGACCGCGAATCATGGAACGTAGGGTGAAGAGAGACAAACCAACAAGATGCAACTAATCCGATGTTTATTATCAAACTTCTATCTCAACATGTTTCGGTCACCATTATGCCCATCATCAGGAGAACAAGATCGTGTATTACTGCATATGGTGTTCTGCACTGGTTGTGCTGACTGTGGTTGTCAACTCCACACAACCACAACCAGCACAACCAGTGCAGAACACCACAAGCGTAATACACTGTCTTGTTCTCCTGATGATGGGCATAATGATGCCCGAAACATGTTGACCTTCACACAGTACAAACAGCTTACGACCCAGCTCCACACAACCACAGCCAACACAACCAGTGCAGAACACCATATGCAGTAATACACGGTTTTGTTCTCCTGATGATGGGCATAATGATGCCCGAAACATGTTGAGATAGAAGTTTGGTAATAAACATCGGATTAGTTGCATCTTATTGGTTTCTCTCTCTTCACCCTAAAAAAAACGTTATTGAACCTTAAACTTGTGTTTTGATTTTCTCTACAACTTTTGGCTGAACCATTTCTTATTGCAAGAAGCATGGAGCGAGATATAAAAAAAATATAATATATTAATCTTCGTGTCCGGTACCCGGCATTCTTGTCCGATTTTGATGAAACTTGCATTTTCTGGACATGTTTTCGAAAAATAATCGCATCAAATTTACTGAAAATCCTTCCATTGGGAGCCGACTTCCATGTGGACGGACGGACAGACATTCGCATTTTTACGAACGCGCCTACAAATGTCTGTGTCGTTTTGTGGCATTTCGTTGACATCATCGCTGAAGGTTGCTGAGATAATGGCGGCTGCAAATTGCCTCTAACTGCGTAAGGACAACTCGGCGGTAGGCCTTTTCTGTTCTTCTGTTATTATGGTTTGTTTGCCTTGCCGCGATAAATGTCATATACAGGGAAAGATTCCGCCCTACATGAAATCATTGTTCCATGTATAGCAGTTACATACAAGCAGGGATACCCTAATGCAGCGGCACCAATGGGGCGCGGAGGGGGTTTGGTGGGTTCAAACCCCCCCCCCCGAAATTCCGATGGCCCTCCAAAATCGTGCCAAACTCAACCCGATTGTGAAAACTGTTAAAAATTGTTGAATTTAGGACGCTAACACCCCAAGATGTTCGGAAAAAAGGTAGTAAAATTCTAAAACTACCGCCGGTTCGCAATTGTTTAACATTAGCAATGACAAATAAATCATCATAAATAGTCTTAAAGTACCAAAAATTTAGAAAATTTTTCTATATGAAATGAAATTTCTTGTATCAATTTACAGCCGCCTCCAGAACCCCTGATTAGGGGGCTATCGCCCGCAGACCCCTGTTCTCTCAGTCCTCTGTCCTCAACTGAATTTGTTGAATCCCCCCGAACAAAATTCCTGGGTACGCCACTGCCCTCATGCAATAAGAAAAAAACTGGAATAAATTACGTACTGTATGACAGATTTCAGGTGATATGACTGCCAGCATAACAGATGTATTTTCTTACTACATTGTCTTCCGCATCCCTTTAAAAACCAAGTTCAATATGGTTTATATTTAAAGATTCAGTCCCTACCGCGCAGTAAACACACTTCTTTTCGGTTATAAAATCCAATCAGTTAAACTGTACAGGGAAATAGTCGCTGTTTCTTTTCAGATCCATACAAAACACTTAAAATGCACTGTGTGGACAGAGTGTAGAACGTACTCGTCTGCGTACATGGAGTAGCCACCGGGCCTTTAGAAGCTTACTGGCTGGTGATTAATGACACATTTTCTTTAGACCGGCTGCTCACATTTATAACGAAAGACAGGGCAATGGTACCATGTCTGTGCGTGTCTTTATGTCATAACCCTGACGAACGAGAATGTATTGACGGATTTTCATGAAACTTACCATTATCTAAATGCGATTGGTGGTTACCCGGTCTTTATAGCCTTCACAGTTGGCTTACCGAAAAGTGTGGCTAAGATAATATGAACAGCCAACTAGATGCAACAATAATAATTCTATTAATAATTTCAATCAGCTCAACATGTTTCGGGCGATAATTTCGCCCATTCTCAGGAGCGGTAGACTGCCAGCAGGCAGCATCGTCGGTGCTTTATACCACAAGCTGTAAACACACAGTCTAGTGCTCCTGAAGATGGGCGAAATTATCGCCCGAAACATGTTGAGCTGATTGAAATTATTAATAGAATTATTATTGTTGCATCTAGTTGGCTGTTTATTGTATCAATGATGCTCGGTTGCACAAACATAAAATTGAAAAGTGTGGATAAGAGTCTATACGAAAATTGTGACCTTTAAATCAGAGGGGAAAATCTGTGGGGTTATTATTTGTTGTAGTGTTTAATATTGAGGAGCTACTTGAATGGAAAAAGTAGCGGCTCCAGGTCTAGAAAACAGAGATTAACGGATGTGGGGACCCGTTGCGCTGACCACGTGACACCCCTCTACCCGCAAAAGTTGGCACTATCTTCGCCGACCGGCGGCGGCCGCTCTGTCGGTATAGTTCGCGTGCGGACTAAGGCCACGGAGTTTAGTTTTAGTTTTAGTGTTTAATGCTGTAGTGGAGCACTTCATATGATTCCATGCGTTTCGGGCAGGAGTGTTAGCTGGTAAATCCACCCTTTCAAAAACGGCTATCCCACCTTTCCAATAGTCTGAAAAGGCAAACATTTCTGGATGCTGAATAGAAATTTGCATAAAATGTAATTGGTATTTGCATCCAATTCGTCAGGTAACGCGCGAGTGCTTCCATATGTATTACTGTTCGAATGTAGACTGAAGAAAATATTTTAAGTAGCGATACGTAAGGTTGTTACAAGAGTGCTGGATAATGGGCAGCGAGAACGTTCATAATTTATTACCCTCTACTTTCGTTTAATCCAGGACGGAAGTAGGCGAAACATAAAAAAACGAACAGGGGAAGTGAAAAAGAATACAAAAATTTGTTTGTAAAATATCAAGAGAGACTTTATGCGGGTAGATGCTGTTATAATCGATCTTGGATAAGCAGAATTTGGAGTGTGCGATGCTATTCATGCAGTTGTCTTTCAGTCTGTGATAGTCATTGATTATGTGGTGGATAGTGTGCAGTGGGCTTTGTGAAATACAGTCGAGAGTTGAAACCCGGAACACGGTTCTAACTAACGTTCTGTATTACCAGGGCCATAATACATTGGGGTGTGCTACAACGAACGATGCTACAACGAACATGGAGCAATACTATCGGCCGACGTAGCACGCGCGTGCGCAGGACGTGTCGGGCCTTCCCGCTTTCATTAGAACTTCATTCATCTTCTTTGTTATCGTTTTTAATGTTCACTTGTATGTTTAATTCAGTTATCTGCTTATTTGCACCTTTAGCGGGGATTTTTTTTTAAAATTATTCAGCTATATAATTTTTTTGTTATATTTTTCCTATTTACGTGGTTGTGTTGGATGGTAACTTTGCTGTAGGCTGTAGGCTGTAAGCCTGGAACGGATTACCCCCAAATACATATATTTCATTGTACGCTAGAACGAATAGATGCCATAACGAACGGGGTTCTAGAACCAATTACGTTCGTTCTAGCATACCCCACTATATTTCATATATATTTACCGAGCTCAGGTCATGGTTCGTTGCTTCTGGCTATCTACTGATCGACACCGGGTTGGTATCTTCGTAGTCCCCACACCATTATGCGCGCATGTTATGTACAGGTCTTGTATCTTATTATAATACCCACGAAGGGGCCCAACTTGGGGTATGCCAGCCGGCCACCTGCCCGGGGCGTCAACCCTATAATGGGCGCTAAGACGTCACTGGAATGATCGGAAATATGGCGCCAGTGGTCAGGTTTTTTTTTACGCGCGCGAAAGATTTTCTCCGCAAATTACCCGCAGTGCGGAAGGGCGCCCTCAGATATGTTCACCAGGCCTGTTCGAGGCGCCAGATTATTAGCTTGCCCGGGGCACCCATATGTCTCGCCCCGGTCCCGCGCATGTGGTTAATTTTATCTAAATATCTGCCTTGGTGTATAATCATAGCTTTATTAGGGAATCCTAATATTTCCTTATAAACAACCTCACCGTTCATATTGAACCATTTTTTACTTGATTTTCTTTATCTGTATTGTGGTTTCTGCACACATCAGCAGCCGCAGCTTGTGCTCTGCCGTATATCAGGGACGTAGTCCTTATCTAGCTTCTCTCCAATTCACCTCAGTTTCCACACTCCTACTGCCCACCGCGCGATCCCACTTCTTTTGCATTAAACCTCAGTCAGTATATGCATCTTATGCAGAAATCCACAAACAGTTCGTAGCAACGTGACTGCCTGTGAGTGCCGTTCTGCGGCACTCGACCGGCTGAGGAGCACAGGCGGATGTATTGTGAATATTTAGGCCTAATGGTAAACCGTTTGTACATGTGCGAGGAATTCGAGGTACCAGCGTTACAGGGATAAGTACTAGGTATCCGAACAGAATGGGCAGTAACATACCCGCAGTATGGACCGTAACAGACCCGCAAAATGGAAAGTAATATCCGCAGCATGGGCAGTAACACACGAAGAGTGAGCAGTAACAGACCCACTGAATGGGTAGTAACAGACCCCGCAGAATGGGCAATAAGAGGCACACAGAATGGACAGTAACTGATACACAGAATGGACAGTAACAGACCCGGCAGAATGGGCAGTAACAGACCCCGCAGAATGGGCAATAAGAGGCACACAGAATGGACAGTAACTGATACACAGAATGGACAGTAACAGACCCGGCAGAATGGGCAGTAACAGACCCCGCAGGATGGGCAGTAAGAGACCCGGCAGAATGGGCAGTAACACCCCGCAGAATGGGCAATAAGAGGCACACAGAATGGACAGTAACTGATACACAGAATAGACAGTAACAGACCCGGCAGAATGGGCAGTAACAGACCCCGCAGAATGGGCAATAAGAGGCACACAGAATGGACAGTAACAGACCCGGCAGAATGGGCAGTAACAGACCCCGCAGGATGGGCAGTAAGAGACACGCAGAATGGGCAGTAACAGACCCCGCAAATGGGCAATAAGAGGCACACAGAATGGACAGTAACTGATACACAGAATGGACAGTAACAGACCCGGCAGAATGGACAGTAACAGACCTCGCAGGATGGGCAGTAAGAGACACGCAGAATGGGCAGTAACAGACCCCGCAGAATGGGCAATCAGAGGCACGCAGAATGGACAGTAACTGATACACAGAATGGACAGTAACAGACCCGGCAGAATGG
>Ga0131853_10023076_pt1 | contig 11244 bp, 5 predicted proteins | sample TergutLab28metaG_FD_92764 | JGI IMG/M metagenome (GOLD analysis project Ga0131853, IMG submission 92764) | Labiotermes labralis P1 segment gut microbial communities from Petit-Saut dam, French Guiana - Lab288 P1 (version 2) (version 2) | ecosystem: Host-associated > Arthropoda: Insects >...
TAGTTGGTGATGATTCTGTGCAAGCTCCTGAAAGATTAATTGAAATGGGGATAAAAACAGTTTCAATGGTAAAAGGTGCTATAAACTCATTCGTTAATTTAGATATAGAAGAAGCTAAATCGGTGCTAGTCGCAGATGATGAAGTGGACAATCTTTTCGTAATCGTGAGAGATGATTTAATAAATTTAATAAACGAAGATAAAAAGAATGGTGCTCAGGCAATAGATTATGTTATGATTTCCAAATATATGGAACGTATAGCAGACCATTCCGTGAATATTTCTGAACAAGTTATTTACTATATAACGGGGACTTATCCAGTTATAGAAGAGGAGGATGACGAGGAAGAAAACGATGATGACGAAAATTAAAATCAAAAGTATACCAGCATCTCACTATTCAGATTATCGTGTAGATGTAATGTTTGATGGGTATAAATGGGATTTGCAAGCAGGTGAACAAAGTACGATTAGTGATAAAGTCGTTTTATTAGAGCACGATGATATGTCATTTTTAGTTGAGCATGCTGTCAAGCTATATCATGAAACAATCAAAATGGAAGTTGCATTGCAGAAAAAATCAGAACTTGCTCTAAAAATGGGAATTTCCAAGGAAATGGCTGATGCACTTTGCAATTGCAACTATAATCCAGAGATACATTCACGGTTTATGCGATTTGATTTTCACCCTACAACAGAGGGGTGGCGAATTTCTGAAGTGAATAGTGATGTACCAGCAGGGTATCCAGAAGCTTCAATTTTGCCTACTTTAGCTCAAAAGTACTTTAATGGATATAACCAGTATGGTTGCTTTGGAGATGTTTTTTTAAATAGATTTACTAAGCTAATACCTCTAGGTTCTACTGTCGCTTATTTGCACGATACACATACGGTAGAGGACTACCAGATTTTACATTACCTGGGTGACTTAATGGAGAGTAAAGGTTATAAATCTATGTATGCTTCTCCAGAGCATATTAATTGGGCAGATAATAAAGCAACTAATGCTGATGGCATTGTTAGATATTTTCCTGTTGAATGGATGGAATTTACTGAGGGGGTTGACTGGATTAGTTTTGTTAATTCTGAAACCCCTTCTTGCAATCATCCAATTGCACTTTTAACACAATCCAAACGCTTGCCACTAGTTTGGGACGAAATAGGAGTAGATGTCCCTACTTGGAAAGCATTACTTCCTGAAACAAAATGCGTAAGTTCCGTGACTAATACTGATGGTTGGATTTTAAAGCCGGCTTTCGGAAGAGTTGGTGAAGGAATTAATGTTCCAGGAACTATGTCAGAAGAAGAAGAAAAAGCTATTTGCGAAGCTGCTAACAGTTATACTGAGCAATGGGTTGCACAAAAAATATTTGAGAGTGTACCGATAGACGGTTTGCATTTGAGTTTAGGTGTGTTTGTGGTTGATGGCGAATTTGCAGGACTATTCGCCAGAGGAAGCAAAAAACCAAGAATGGATGCAGAAGCAAGTGAAATTCCAGTTTTGGTAAGAGAGGTTACGTAAGTTATGGACAAAAAAGAGTTATTTAAAATATGGGCACCAAGCGAAGCTGAGTGTTGGACGAGATTTGCAAAGCCAGCATTATTTGTAAGTGCAAATGGAGCTGAATCTTCGGGTAATAATATACGGATTTCTAATATTCCAATAGACATCAGGCAAATGCAAAACAAGCAAACAGCAATAATTGTAGACCTTCCAGGCATAACTAGTGTAGAAAATGGGCTTGCTCTAGCAAAAATTGGCTTCCGACCTATTCCGTTATATAATGGAATACATGAAGCCAATATTGGCAGTTTAAGAGAAATAGTTGAAAATGCACCTATTATTGATGCTTTAGTATCAGGTGTGGAAGTTTTAAAAAACTTGAAATTCAGTACTGATGCACCTCCTGTTTTTTTACTTGATTATAACCGTAGTAAAGAAGTTGTTAACACTCAAGGTATGTATGATAATAGATGGAGTGTTGAACTAGACGATATACCAGACGCATCATATATGCAAGATAACGGCATCACTCGGCTAGTCATTTGGACAGAAGGAAAGACACAAGAAGATTTAGCAGTGATTATTGACAGTTACCAAGATATTGGAATTGAAATTCTAATATTTAGCAATGGAAAAATGACTCATCCAAACATAAGCGATAATTATTTTTCAACTAAAACTATTGCTCCAAAAATGATACATGAAGCAGTGAGACAATTTGAAACTACTAGATTCCATTTAATGCTTATTACCATTTTAGCCTTTGTTAATCTATTCTTTATGTTCTTTGCTATTGATGAACCAATACTTTGGACAACTCCAAGTATTATGTGGATTACTTATCTTTGGGTCAGTTATCATGCGGCTAATTCTATAGCGGTGATTATACCTTTCATTTATTTATTTTCTTATATTTTGTCACGAAAAAAACGCAACTTAATGGTTGCAGCTTCGATTTTTTTCGGAATTGATGTTGTAATTTTCTCTGTATATGCTTTGTATTATGGATTAATAGCTTTTGTCGGTTATTCTTCTGTATATGCCCTAATCGTATTTGGCTTACCTATGTTTTTCTGTATCTCTTTAGTTAGAGGATTAATCGCTTGGAAGAAGCTAGAGGGTACAACTAATGATGAATACTTAACGTATCTTGATCAACTTGAGGATACTAACGACCACCGTGGACGAGGAGGTAAACTCTATAGAGGTTACAGAGGTTATGGTGGCTACGGCGGGAGCGGAAGTGGTGGTTATAGCGGAAGTGGTTACAGCGGCTATGGTGGCGGTTATGGCGGTGGCTACGGAGGATAAGTAACTAAAAAAATCCCAAAAACTTTTTTCAATGAGGATATGCTTGTATCAAATCTCTGGCTAATATGACTAGTCGATGCCCTTATGTTATTTGTTCGTAAAGTTACAATCTATCAAGGCTTTGTCCACTATATTAATAATGATCCAGTATTATTAAAGGTAGAATAATAATCAGAAATTTTGGATTAAGAGGGGTACAGCTTAATGTATAGTAACACTGAAATTAGTTGGAGAATATTTGAAAATAAATTTTCTGGAAGAGAAACTACAGAATTTGAAAGACTAGCGTATTCATTATTTTGTGCTGAATATGGATTGGAATGGGGCATTTTTGGTTATCGAAATCAGACTGGAATTGAAAAAGAACCCATAAATAATGAAGATAAAGTTATTGGTTTTCAATCGAAATACTATGAGCCACAAATAACATTATCTAGCAAAAAATCTGAGTTTATAAAAATGATAAATAAATCTAAACGAGAAAATAAAAATCTCACACATATAACAGTTTATGTAAATAAAGAGTTTTCTGAAAGCTCAACAAACGGTGTGAAGAAACCTAAGTATCAAGACGAAATTGAAACTCACGCAAAGAATAATGGTATAGAAATTATTTGGAAAACCAAAAGTATCATCGAAGGAAGTTTATTTAACAATGTTGAACTTTCTAATATTAGAGACTATTTTTTTAATCGTGATGGGAATAGAGAATTTTTGGAAGCAATACAATCACATAAAAAATCAATAATAGATTCCCTTAATAGTTCGATTTCATATAGAGGACAAGTAATTTCGATATCTCGACCAGTATGTAAAATTGATAATTTTATTGAATCAGACTATGAGAATTTAGTTATTTATGGAGAGTCTGGTACTGGAAAATCTGGAATGATTCGTGATTTTATTTTAAAAAATGATGAAAATTATTTCATTTGTATATTTAGATCAACCGACTTTAAATATAAAAATATTTTAGAATTTTCTCGCCAATTTGGAAACATTAGTATTGATGAATTTCTTTCTTGTTTTGAAAATTCTGATAGAAAAGTTATTATAATTGATGCAGTAGAAAAAATGTTTTCATTTGAAGAAGATGAAAATATACTATTAGATTTTATAAATAAATTGAAAAATAAAGGGTGGAAAATAATTTTCACGATAAGAACTTTATTTAAAGATAACTTTGTAAACTATATAAGGTCTAGTTCGTTGGATTTTTTTGAAGCTACAAGCGTATCCGCTGAAATTATAAGTAATGAATTATCTAAGCTAGAAATTTCTATGCCTAAAGATAATAAATTAAGCTCTCTCATTTCCAATTTATTTTACTTATCTCTCTACATCGAAACTTATGATGAAGTTGGGGCTGTGGAAACAAAAGAACATTTTTATTCAAAAATATGGAATTTGAAAATAAGAGGCTCTTTAAATCCTTTAAATGGTTCAGCCATTCCAAGAGAAGAATTTGTATTTGCTATGTTTAATACTATTATTGATAATAATTCCTATTATTATAGTACTGATAATAACAATATTGCTGACTTACTCGTTAAAGAATATGTTATTTCATACAATGAGATTTTCAAGGGCTATTCATTTACTCATGATGTTTTTGAAGAAATGGTTGCTAGAACTATTATTAAACAAAAATATGGAACTATCAGTCGTATAAAAGATTTTTTCTCTAGTTTAGTTTTGAAATTACCGATGAGAAGACATTATCGTCAGTGGTTAATAGAATCCCTTGAGGAGACTTTTATTTCTAAAATTTCATTAATACTTTCTAGTCAGGAGATAGATAAAATATGGAGAGATGAAACTTTAATTGCTCTCATGTCTATTAAAGATACATCGGACGGATTGTCAATTGTTAAAGAAATTTTGGCTCAAAATGATTTTGAATTACTTTTTAGAGCTGTATTTTTACTAAATACTACTTGTAGAGTTATAGATACCAAAACCATTGAGAAATACACAAAAACATCTAATGAAAATAAAGTGTTTTATAGATTTACTCAACCATCTGGTGTAGGCTGGGATTTTGTTATTAAATATATCTTTGAAAATTTAGATAAAATAGAATGGAATAATAAAAACTGTTCTCAAGTGATAGAAATACTAACAACATGGGTAATGCCAAACAAAGAAGGTAATACAACTAAATTTGCTGGTAAAATAGCTTTATATTTATATAATTTATGGACGCAAGATAAATATTCATTTTCGGATAGGGATTTAAAATCAAATCTATTTAATGTTATTGTTTGCTCTGCTTATGAAATAAAGAATGAAATTGTTATTATTATTGATGATTTTATAAATAATCAAACTATAGACAAAAATTCTAACTTTGAATTATGTGAAAGCTTAGAGTTAGATGATGACGAAACAAAAGATGAAATCATTAATATTTTTGGTTCTATGGATAGTAGGACTATGGAGAAACACCAAAATTTTGGATTCTGTGAATATCTTATATCTGATATATTTAACTCTTTTATCGTGTGCGAAGTAATTCCAAATAAGATAATAGAATTGTGTAATAAATTTTGGAGTAAAGACAATTCAAAAAGAAATTTGTATTATGCAGGTTATAAAGAAATAGAAGAAGATTTTGGACTTAGTAATCATTTAGATTTCCGCACCACAAGTGCTTTTAAAACGCCTATTTTAAAGTTACTTAAATTCGCTCCTCGTGAAGCTATTGACTTTATAGTTGAATTTATTAACTATGCATCTATTGAATTTCATAATTCAGATTGGAATAAGGAACATTCTGAAAGTTTTTATATTTCTGCCGAAGTAGAAGAAGGTATTTTTTTAAAGCAACTTTGTAGTGAGCGTTTATGGGAACTTTATAGAGGAACTACGGCTGGACCGTATCTTCTGGCATGTATTTTAATGGCTCTTGAAAGTGTGCTTTTAGATAATATTAGTCAACTGAGTGAATTGGAAGCCAATAATTTGTGCAAACTTCTTTTAAAAAAAACAAACAATGTAGCAATAACTTCAGTTATAACAAGTGTTGTTATTGCTAATCCAGAAAAATTATTTCCTACCGCTTTATGGTTAGTTAATTTCAGGGAGGTTTTTATTTTTGATATACGAAGGCTCATGCAAGAAAATACAGCTAACTTTCTAAGGAATACTCCATATGATAAAATTTTTAACGATGAAAGAATAAAATCTAATAACTTACCATTCCGAAAATCAATATTTGAAGATGTTATAAGAAATTATCAAATTAAACCTTTTGGGAACTTAAAAGAGTTGGATTCTAAAAGGAATCAGTTGTATGCTCAAATTGATAAATTGGAAAGTAAAATTTCCATAGAAGACACAACTTTACGATACTGTTTAAATAGAATAGATTTAAGAAAGTATAAACTTACTTCCGAAACAACGATAGTTGACGGAAAAGAATATATAGTACTTGCTCCAGATGAGGAAGATGATTTAAAGCAATTAAGAGAGCAATCATCAAAAGAACATGAGAAAAACTTTAAATATTTAGATTTGCATTTATGGTCTTCGGCACGTTCAGAAAAGAACATAGAAAGCTACTCAAAATATATTTTGTATGAAGAAAATCCAGTTGGCGTAATAGATAAGATTCAAGAATTTCTTCAAGATAAAGATAATCAGTTTTTATCTATTGTAAAAGACACCCACATATTTTGTGCTACTGTATTGCTTAGAGATTTTAATTCTTTACTAGATGAAAAGCAAATTGAATTTTGTTGTAACGTAATTATGGAAGAATTACAAACAATTTTTTCATTAGAGTATGACACATTGGCATGTTCAAAACTTGCTATTATAGAGGTGATACCTTTCTTGATAAGCAAATTTGATACTAAGTCTAATGAATGTGAAAGCATAATTATTGCGTATTCGTTAGCTTTGCTAACAGATTTTTCAGATTCACAAAAGGCAAAACAGATATTTTTAAAAACAATGTGGAATAACTATTCTTCTACAGCACATACAATATTTTTGTTATTTATAAATTTAATTTCAGATTTTAATAAATCAGTATTGTCTAGGCAAACGTTGGTGGAAAAAATATCTGTTTCAGAATTTAAATCGAAACATAAAAAGAAAATAAAAAAAATAATTAAAAATAAAGAAACTGAAATATCCCCCTTTCTATTTTCTAAATTGAATGATAATGAACTTGGAGAAGCTATTATTTTAATAGATGTTAAAAATAAAAATCATTATGATTGTTTCATTCAAATTTCTGGAGATATACTCAAAAAAATTTTTTACAAAGAAACTCATACCAATCGTAATGAAAAATTAAGTTTTGAACTTATATATACTTTTATAGATTGGCTTGTGGAGAGCATTTATTTTTCATCAGAAGAAAATATAGATGAGATTATCAATCTAATAATGTCTAACGTTAGTAGTAATTCATCATATTTTGAACAATTACTTACTAGATTGCTTTTTAAACATGATATTGAAAAAGATAATAATAAATTTTGGTATATATGGTATAAGTTGTTTCCATATATAGAGAATTTATGTGAAAAAGATAATAAAATAATAGTTAACTCTGATACTTCACATTTGATAGGTCTAGCTAAAATCGTATCAACTTATTGTTTTGCTTGGGAATATTGGGATACAGAACAGAAAGAATGGTTTGGTGTAAAAAATGAGCATCTAGTTTTTTTCGGTAAAATTTCAAAATCATTGGGCAATATGCCCGCAATTCTTTATTCTCTAGCACGATTTTTAAATACTATAGGCTCTCCTTATATTTTGGAAGGTTTTTCTTGGATAAATACAGTCATTTCAGAAAATCCTCATTTAGAGAATAGTCCTCTTCCAACTAACACAATTCACTATTTAGAAGAGATATTACTCGAACTTGTTATTACTTATAGGAGTAATGTAGTACAGGAAAAAAATCTGAGAAATGAAGTTTTGACCGTATCAAATTATTTAGTTGGGAGAGGTTCAACAGTTGGATTTTTAATACGTGAAGAGCTATTTTGAGTATAATATACTGCCATTAATAATTTTTGGAAATATTAAAAAATACTTTAAAAATTATGTTAAACATGATATAATATTTAAAAGCACAAATAAAAGGGGTTCAAAATGAGCAAACACATAGTAGACACATATCATAGTGAGGATAAGGTATTTAAAGAGAGCTTTAGTATTTTTAAAGGTAAAAGCTTAGACTTTTTAGATAACGAGATGACAGGTAATATAATAGAAGTTCTAACAAATGAATATACAGAAACTAAGACCAAAAAGCAATTTACAGACCTTATTTTTAAAATTTCAGAGAGTAAAGGAAGACATCATGAGTGGCAACATGAAATAACTCTTGACGACCTTAAAAGATTTTTGAGCTACAATGCAGACTTGTCAAGGGAATATAAGGAATTGGATTTTGAAACAATAGTAATAACTAATAAAGTTCCAAAGGTTACACAATATATTAATAGTTCCGTAATTTTTAAACCTAGAATAATAGTTCTTAGTGAAAGAAATGGAGATGAAGTAATAGCAAGAATTACTAGGCAAATTGAGAATGGTGAGCCTATAAATGAACTTGAGCTTATATATTTGCCTATGTATAGTAGTCCGAGTGGAAAAAGTAAAAAGGACTTATTAGGCGCATCTTTAAAACTAAGCCATGAAGCTATACAAGATACAGGCACACGCAAAAAAACACAAGATTTACTTATCTTGCTTGTTTCTAAGTATTTGAGTGATGAAGAATTAAAAAAAGTATGGGAGGACAATATGACAATATTAGAAGATAATGCAGCAGTGAGAGTTTTCGGAGAAATGGGTAGAGAACAAAAAGCTAAAGAAACAGCTATTTTAATGCTACAGAAAGGTTTTGACAGGTCAACAATTTCAGAAATAATAAAAAAGCCTTTGGAATGGATAGAAGAAATAGCGATAAACAATAAAATTTAAATAAAAAAGAAATTTAAAAAATTTTTAAAAAATAAGCATTTAAAAACCCTTTTAAAATAGGGATTTTATGCTTATTTTTTTGTTGTTTCGTATGCGTTCAAAAATTTATGCTTGACAAACGGAGACAAATGTATCTGTTCTAGGCAACTCCGCAAAAGAAGCTACTAAATTTAGGCTGACTGCAACCTCTCCACCTACAATTAATTTCTCAAATGCACGATGAAAACTACGTTCTGCTCCAAGTATTGACTCTTTTATTAAAGCATTAGTAGAAGTATTTATCCAATAAGGCTTCAATTTTTGTTCATTTGCATAATTAAGTATTGACCACGGATTATAAATATCAAGACCCGAAAAACTATAACCATCATAATGCAATTTCACTTTTTCATTTAAGTCTAACTCATAATAATCAAGAAGTTCAGATGTTTCCTCTCTTGTTAAACCAAAATATTGATGATAATGTTTGCTTAGAACATTATAAACGACAATATTATTAAGTTTTGAAAAAATACTTTCTTTTGCTACACGTTGAATCCCAGTTAACACTGCTTGTCCAAGGTCTAAATTACCCTTTAAGATACTCGTCAAAAATGACGAATAAAAACCCATAAATTTTTCTCTGAATTTACGAGTATGAGCCTCAATAATAGGATTATCATACTCATCAATTAACACAATTGGGCGTATACCATAGATTATATAAAGTGTTCTTCCCAAAATAGAAAGACTCTCTTTTAAAAGCTCATCATCAATGGTTTCATTAAACGGAGTTTCCAATATTTTCAAAAATCTATCATACAAATTATATCTTATTTCAATTCCATCAACATTCTGAAATTGTTGTATACTTCTAATATATTTTCTGATTTTACTACTAATTTCTCGAAAATGTTTCTCATATTCTCTTCGTATTTCTGTGGCAATTGCCTTTTTAAGAGCCTCTACATCATCACCTGTACAATTTTTAAATGACAAAGAAATAACAGGCACTGAATTGATTTTATCAGCATATTCTGTCTTCATAATAGCAAGTCCATCAAAAATTTCATGACTATCTTGTGTAATATCAAAAAAATCACGCAACATATTCATATTTAATGTTTTTCCAAATCGCCTAGGGCGGGGAATAAGTGTAACAAGATCTCCATATTCAATAAAATCTTTAATCATTAATGTCTTGTCTACATAATAGTTTTCATCTTCACGAATCCTTCTAAAATCATCTTTACCAATTGGTAATCTCTTTTTAGTCATCTGAAATACCTCTCTATAGCAAAATTTCTCTAATAACATTATATCATTAAAAATTATAAAAGTCTATCTTTTTTGTAGCAAAATAATATTAAAAAAAGCCTATTAGGCTTTTTTTAATTACTTATAACAAGCTGTGTCTCTTTATCAAAGAAATGAAGCTTATCCACATCTAATGCTAGCTTTACTGTATCCCCTGGCTTTGCTGTGTTTCTAGGATCTACTCTCGCTATGAAACTTTTGTCTGTTATGTCTAAGTATAATAAAATTTCTGCACCTAAAAGCTCTGTAACTTCTAGCTTTGCTGCAATTATAGTGTCTTCAGTAGCAGCTTTATACTTAGAACGGTTTTCATCGTGCATATCTTCTGGTCTAATTCCCATAACAACTTCTTTGCCTTCGTAACCGCTAAGTGCTTTCGCTTTAGATTCTGGAAGCTTAACTTTGTGACCATGAAATTCTGCCCACACACCACCATCTTTTTTAGTTATAGTTGTATCTAAAAGGTTCATTTGTGGAGAACCCATAAAACCTGCAACGAAAAGGTTAACCGGTTTCTGATATAAATTTTGTGGCGTGTCTATTTGTTGTGCTACACCGTCTTTCATAACTACAATACGTGTTCCTAAAGTCATTGCTTCTGTTTGGTCATGTGTAACATAAATGAACGTTGTTTGTAATTTTTGGTGCAATTTAGAAATTTCCGCACGCATTTGAACACGCAATTTTGCATCTAAATTTGATAAAGGCTCATCCAAAAGGAAAACTTTAGGCTCACGAACAATAGCACGTCCCATAGCGACTCTCTGTCTTTGACCTCCAGAAAGTGCTTTTGGCTTTCTATCCAAAAGATGTGCTATTTCTAAAATTTCAGCAGCTTCTTTTACCCTCTTCTCAATTTCTTGCTTTGGCGTTTTCTTAATTTTAAGACCGAAAGCCATGTTATCATAAACAGTCATGTGTGGATAAAGTGCATAGTTCTGGAAAACCATCGCTATATCTCTATCTTTCGGAGCAACGTTATTTACTAGCTTATCATCTATAAAAAGTTCACCGCCTGAAATTTCTTCAAGACCTGCTATCATTCTTAGTGTTGTAGACTTACCACAACCAGAAGGTCCAACGAAAATGATAAACTCTTTATCTTCAATATCTAAATTGAAATCTTTAACAGATGGAGTAGTGCTACCTGGGTAAATTTTTTCAATACCTTTTAGCTTTAAA
>Ga0131853_10023077_pt1 | contig 11244 bp, 4 predicted proteins | sample TergutLab28metaG_FD_92764 | JGI IMG/M metagenome (GOLD analysis project Ga0131853, IMG submission 92764) | Labiotermes labralis P1 segment gut microbial communities from Petit-Saut dam, French Guiana - Lab288 P1 (version 2) (version 2) | ecosystem: Host-associated > Arthropoda: Insects >...
CCTTCCGATCGCACTATGGCCCTGGGGTCGACTCAGCCTGTAACAGAAATGAGTACCAGGAGTATTTCCTGGGGGTAAAGGCGGCCGGTGCGTAAGGCTGACAACCTACCACCATCCTGTGCCATTGTCACAAAATCTGATAACCTTAACTTCCTGGAACCCTCTGGGCCTGTCCAGACCTGTAATGGGACTGATTTTTTTACCAGTTAAATTGGGATAAAAAGAAGAAGAAGTGACTGTTTCACTATATATTTTTTCAGTTACAGCTTGTTTGTACCTTGTTCTGCTGCATGTTTTGGACTGCAGTACCTGATCAGGTGTGTGTTAAGTTTACTGATTGCATTGCCTGTACAGTGTTAAGACTGATTATTATTAAAATTATAAGTTTAACTTGATAGTAATTAGTTGTATAACAATATACAAGCAGTGTAATGAGTAAATTTGGCACACACACCTGATGATGGTATGGCCATACCAAAGTGGAACAAGGTTCACACAAGCTGTAGTTAACTGATATAAACACTGAAATATAGCGACTAATGCAACATGACACATATAGTTCCAAAAGTGACTGTGTCAGCTATATTACAAGTCACAAAAATTGGTGCAGCCCCCATATTCTTATTATGGACAGGAAGTATTGGTTGTATACAGTGAAATATATGTTGCATAATGGGACAGATATTTGCCCACTTACATAAATCGTTTCCAAAAGAGTGGCCACACATTCCAAACTAAATTTTTTCCAGACCATTCCATTCACTAGAATATTCATATGTATGATGACTTTGTCGCATAAGGAATGTGTGCACAACACAATATTTGATTAATATTTGCATGTTTTATTCTTAATGTGAGAAGGGGTTTTGGCAGTAAAATATGCAACTTGCCATCTCACTTAGCTCTTATCTCTGGTTACATTTCAATTTCTGAAGTAGTGTCACTTTGCTTTGCACTTTTACACTTGACCTGTGTTGTGACTGCAGATTGAAATAATATTGTGATGAAGATTTGATTCACGTGTAGGTTGTTGCTCTTGCAACTAGAAATGCTGATGGAAATGTGTTATTAAATTGGGAATCAAAAAGAATATGGAAGGAGACAGTATTGGACAGTGTAGTAGTTTTGAGGGTCTGTAGAGATCCACAAAATTGTAAATGTGAATTCTCTGTGATAGGGCACCTAGGCATGCCAACCACCACACCATAATATGCCACATTGGTGGGAGAAGGGGGGGGGGGGGAATTATGCTTTGAAGGAGCATGGGAACAGAAGTAGAGTTCAATTCATTCTTAACCTTGGCAGTAGACGGTGGTGAATTATAAGCTTGATGCCCCAGTGGCTTTACCCCTTGAGCAAGAACTCAAGGTATTCAATGAAAGGAGGCCTGGTGGGTCCTAGACCCAATCTAGAGGTGTTTATGAACAGAAAAACATCTTGCCTCTGCCAAGAATTGAACCCCTTACTCATCCAGCCCATAGCCTACCACTATGCCTCCTCACTGAGATAAAATAGGATTGTATCTAAGTGCCCATTGGAATGTCCCATATTCAGATTAAAATCTTCTAAATGGAACTTGTGGAAAGGACATCTGGACTTAATGCACCATTTGCATGGCCCAGGGATAGTTAGTAGTGTTAGTGATGTGGTAGTATAGGGAGACTTATGCAATTGATGTACTGAACACCACTTCACATGCACTTCTGAGTTCTGATCTGTGTGAATCATGAATTTAATTTGAATATCTGTAATGTAATGATTTTAGGAAATGCTGTAAAGGTACAATTCAGAAATGCTGTTATAAATTCAGTGTTAACCTATTAAGAATGGTGTAAGAACTGTTAGGTTATGCAGTTTCAAACTGATGTTATAAGTAGACGTTGTTGGTATGTGAAGGTCAGAATATGGTTATGCAGTAACTTGGAAGGTAAGGTATATGTCAGTGCCCAGACACTGGTATTTTTTATTTTTAGACAGGTCAAACAAACTGTACAACATACCATCAGCAAGGATAGTTATTTTGTTGAGGGACAGCAAACTGATGTGATTAAATAGGGTAAGAAATCACAAAATCTTAAGGTATAAAAAGTTAGGAAGCTGGATAGTTGTGTGTATATAAAGAGAATCATTGAGAATGATCCTGTCAAAGTGTGCTGTTACAGTGCAAAGGCCCCGCATAACTCTATTGGCGTCCATTATATTATATCAAAAAGTTAAAACTGTTAGATTACAAAGTGTTTGTAACCTCGCTTCTTATGGGATGTAATACTTTGTTGTAACTTACTGTATTGGAATTCATTTACGGTTACTCCTCTCTGAATCCCCAGCCTTTGCACCTGGAATAAGGAAGATTGAAGGGTCTGGCCTCACGGTTTCTGTATTATTAATTTATTTATGTGTTGTGACACGCTACTGGATCACGTCCCCGGAATCGGGAGTTCGACTGCCTGATTCGTACCTTACAGATGCAAAATGTCTGATGCCCCAGACCCAACACAGAATACCGGAGTGTTAGACCCATTCCGTCAGTGACGCGTCAATATAAATCACATGGCTCAAAATTGTCAGAACAGAACGAAACAGTTCATTAACACGTGCCTCTTTGATTTAAAACACTTTTACACGTGAGTTTTTAGCGGAGTAAAGCGGCAAGTAGTTAACGCCTGTAAACAATTCAGTGTGTAAAGGGTTTAAACGATGGTGTACTACATTTATAACTACCTAGCTTTTGGGGTGATTAACATTCAGTGCTCAAAAAGCGTTACAAAGATTACAACTTTCGGAAATTGAAAGTGTTTCTTACATACATAGTTCTAGCACCTTCAGATACTTTATCTACAACACATTCAATTCTATCTCTCCCGCGGAGAGCTGAGAGCATGGATTAGCTGGGAGAATAAACCAGCCTCAGTATGGCTGTTTACAACCGCTGCATACGTTGTCGACGAATGAACTGTGGCAGTGATGATAAATAGTCTATGGTGTAACGAGGTGTAGACTGGTAATTGGTTATTGATGTTTCGGAGGAGTTTACTGCCACCCCCCCTCCCCATTTCCAGGGTCCAAAAACTGTAAAATTTCGCACAATATCGCTCAGCCCTCTGTATGTAGATGATAATTAAGCCCGTTAGGCCACGAATCGCGTTAGACCATTTACGATTTGAGCGTGGACCGAACCGAGTAGACACATGACTCAGTTGTTGCTAGGCTGCTGAAATTAGAAAGAGAACGCATGTTCTCTGTACTGTTTAAATTTAAAAAAATGAGTACTCCGTGTGCGTATTGTTTTCCATTCATTTGATTTCCACAGTCTCACCACTTCGTTTTACACACACAAAGTTATGACTGCGTATAATCCGACTATGTTGATATTGAACTCAGTCGATTATTAACATTAATGGATCGTTTATTGTTATCTTCCCACGTTATCGGTTTTATCTATGTGCCGTTCAGATAAGATGTGTAGGAAGTCATGCATTGTGCGCACAGATCATATCTTTGGGCGTGACAGTTGCGACGTGTCACTTGTCAGAAATGTGGTTTCTGAACCGGAGCTTTTGAGTCTTTGAAACTTCTTACTTTTGTAGTTAATTACTACTAATGATTACAGAAGACAATACTGAGGGAGTTATCTCCCCAGAAGTTAGTGACGTTCACGCTTGTCCTCTTGTAGAAGACAAGCAAATAAGCAGACGGGATTTTGCGGGACAGAGGTACGGTATTAATGCAATATAACAAGTAGTGGATGGCTAGTTCTTTTTCTGATATAGACTGAAGTTTGTGGATGAAAAGTAGAGCGGTTAATGGCCAGAAGGCCTTTTGGAACTAACACGGCCTTATGTTAGATTATGTTTTTTAAAACCGTGTTGTTTGAATGTTTGGTTATGTTTGGTGTGGTTTTGTTGGATTTAGGCGAAGGAAAGCTTTTTTTTTTCCGTTTACTATTCTTCGTCTTACGAGTAAGAAATAAAATCACTGACATGTATTGTAGAACAGTTTCTTAATACTATGATCGTTTGTTGCTTCTGGGTTCTAGTAGGAGTTCGTTAGGAAATTAAAAAAAAAAACCCTTACGTGTGGAGCACGTGCATCCGTTTTTCTGTATGGCCATGTATTAGCGATTAAACCGTTTGTCGGATTTCGCGATATATGGCATGGGAATTCGTGAATATCCACTCATTGAGTCGTACAATGTTGAAGGGTGCACATTATTTCATACTTGTACTTTCCATATTTTTTGCGTTATGTCAGGCTTCCGCCGCGAATTAGATGAGAACTGCACTCTTCTGGGTTATTATGCAGCGAATAATGATAATTTATTACCGAAGTTTTGGGACATCCCCTGAAGATGGGACCGATAGATTGTCTCGAAATAACTCTAAGAAATTACCACTACTCGCAACATAATAGACCAGAGGAGCGCCGTTATCTTTCATATTTTTCGATCGATTTGGTTTAAATTTGGTTTAGAAGATCTACTCAGTGTTAGTGTTACAATGTTATCATTCATCAAGCTGCAGAGAATATAATTTGTCAACCAGACCTTAATAACAGACAACAGGAAAGAGGAAATGGTGGGTGAAATTGAAATCTTTAAATGGTCAAAATTGCTTTTCAAATTAGGATTCTATCAAACATAGTATTTCACAGGCATCAGTTTTAGGTCCTCTGCTTTTTAACACATAAATTAAAGATTTTCCCATAACAATCAGTAAGTGTTCTGATGTTACAATGTTTGCTGGTGTTACCAGTGCCCTCAATTGTAATAATAATTATGATAATTTTAAACAAATGTTCAGTTCCGTTGTATCATATACATCTAAATGGGTCCAAGCAATCAGCTAGGGGAGATGCTTTCATACACCCATACAGCAGCAATGGTATTCTGGCATATTTCATTTTTCTGCTGTGAATCTTGATAAAAGAGTAATATTTTGACTCATACTTTTGAGAGTAGGGCAATGAATTTGGTTTTATTGCAGCTTGATCATTCCAAATGCTGGAAGTAGTACAGTTATACATGGTCCATATCGAGCCTATAGCCATGCTTTACCACAGTATATTCCTGGTCATGGTGTTAGGAGGTACAAAACAGCACTTAAGAACCTGATACCTATTCGCAAGAAAGCCAGGTTTGTATAAATATAATGTGTGTAAACTAATTTGTGTGTGGTTTAAAGAAGGGGTACTTAAACTTTTTTTTGACTATAGAACCATATATTCAAGAAATACAGGTGGAAACTAACAACAGCACAAGGAAGCACAAGAGTAATAAATTTTTTGTTTTATCGTGGTTCACCATCTTTTTATGCATGTATGAGAAGAGCACTTTGCTCAAAATTCTAAAGACGGGGACAGCTAGAGTGTAGCCTGTTGTTTGAGGTTTTAGAGGTGATTCTGATAGTTGCATATTTTCCAAAGCTTTATTAACCTCACAGTATTTCATGGTGTATTAGTGATAATAAGAAAATAAACCATAAGATAGCTTGTAGTGGTATGTTAATTCCACAAGTTGTGTTTAAAATACGAGGGAAAGGGACCATTCACAGTCTGTGGATTTATAAGCCTGTCCTTGGGTGTACATGTATCCTTTTGTTTCTGCAATTTTATCCATCTTTGGTCTGATATGTAGATGACAAGAACCATGCCTTGTACAGTGGGAGTACATACTTTGTGTGCATAAATGATGTACTCCCACTGTAGGTACATTGCTTGGCATCCATTTAACTCAGCAAGTGATGATTTTGTGGTATTGTTGTGGTAAATAAGGCAGGTATTTGCTGTTACATTCTTTTTAATTTTTGTTGCCCTTATTTATGTATAGTCACATTATTTCCATAATAAATTGATCATTTTTTTAGTATAATTGACTTGATTTGTTTTTGAAATATGTATGCTGACAGATTAGGCTGATGAAGAAACTAAGCCTTTGACACATGCCTTGGTAGGATCACAAATTCACTGAACAGAGTGTGGTACAACCTGCAGGTACCGAGATTCCGATTTTGTCATTTTCTGTTTCATTTGCAGGCAGAAGGACACGATAGCTGTAGACAGTGCTGGATTACTGTCTTTCATCTCATTTTCATGGATGTCTCGTTATATGTATAAAGCCTACAAAACAGGACTAAGTGCAGAGGATATTCCCGAAGGTTCACCCCTGGATTCTTGTGATCTTAATGCACAGAGGTATATGAAAGTTATAAATACGTGTAGTAGTTTGTATTTACCTTTGCTTCAAAGCTGACTGTGTCAATTGCTGCAGTTTGTGTCTTATTTGTTCATTTGGTAATCAGTGAATGTTGCAGATGTGCTAGAGTGATTAAGTTGGAAATGATATCACTTATCTGTGTACACAGTAATTAGTAAAAGCTACAAATGTACGTGATTAAGTTCAGAATTTCTGTGTAGTCTGTTCAACAAATTTTGTTATAAGAGAGTTTATACAAAGATTCCAGTCCCCAGGGACACGCTGCCATGTAGAATGTGCATGGTTTTTGATGGTTCCTAGTCTGCTTTGAAAATAGAGGCAGCAAGCAGTGTCTTTTTACAAGTCTATATGGCATCATATCATTGAAGAGCTGTGTCTTCATGTTTACCTACACTGCTGTGAGAATCTGAAATCTTTTGAGTCAGGATATACTATTCCATTCCATATTGACCCTTTAGCACCATAATTAATGCCTGGTAGGAACTTCTGAAGACAGGAATTTAATGCGATGTGCATATGGAAGGCCATTAAATATCGTGACTTAACCTTATGTTCATTTTGAGCATCACATAGCGTGATGTGTATGCCTGATGTTAGGCACAAAAGTGTTAAATGAGAATTTGTTAGCTACAAAGAAATTCACTGTTTATCAGCTGTAGTTTTTCTTAGTGCTTGGACTAAATAAATTTGCATCTGTGCAGGCTTGAACTGTTGTGGCAAGAGGAAGTTAGTCGCAAGGGGCCAAAACAAGCTTCATTTGGTTCTGTTGTGTGGAGATTTGTCAGGACTCGCGCCATTGTGTCAAGCATTGTGTTCTCATTTAGCCTTGCATTGGGGTTTATTGGTCTGGTATGTGAACTGAACATTTTTTTAATAATAATTATGAAAGGTTGGTTATGAGATTCCAATTATTGCAGTCACACAAAATCACTATAAACATCCAGACTTGCATGATACTGACTCAGTGTGGAATGCCTTTTTGTTGGACACCTGTAGTTAGCTGGTAGAGCCTGTGAAGTGCAGCCTATGCTGCAATGTCCCTTGGGCAAGGGCCTAAGTTGGATTCACACAAATATGGAAAATAAGAAGCAGTAACCAGTATTTTTCAAGTATGTGTTTGAATCTTGATATTTTTCTCATTGTGAGCTGTAGTTGTTACCACTGCAAGTTGGATTTTTTTTTGGTTCAGGTTCATAAATTTGTCTCCAAGTTTTGTCATTAATCATTTGTTAGTTAGGTTTCTATTGACATTTCAAATCTGGTTATTGTGTGCTGACACCTTTTGGTCCTCCCTTTCACACCAGGAATGTTATGTTCAAAATCATTAAATATGAGCAATGTACTTGTTTATCGGTTATTGCCATCACATGATACCAGTGTTTTAAGTTCTGTTTTGGTCTGTAGACAGTCTTCATGCGGAAACTATTGCAGTACGCAGAGGATGAGAATGGAGATACAGCTATGGGTGTGACGTGGGCAGTATGTCTCACACTTGTTGAATTTCTGCGTGCAATTTTCTTTTCTTGGAACTGGGCACTTAACTACAGGTAACAGCACTTCTTAAGGGTAATTTATATTTGACATTTAATTTATTTAACACTGTGGGCCGGGATAGCTCAGTCGGTGTAGCAACTCGCTACGGACTGGACGGTCCGGGGTTCGAATCCCGGTGGGGGTGAGATTTTCCACACCCGTCCAGACCAGCCCTGGGGCCCACCCAGCCTCCTACACAATGTGTACCGGGTCTTCCCCAGGGGTAAAGTGGCTGGGCATGGTGTTGACCACACACCCCCATATAGCGCTGAGGTTAAGGAAAGAGAAGAGCTATACCTCTACCTCCCATCTGGGTCTTCGTTGCTTGTTCTAGGGTGAACTTTACCCTTTTATTTAACTCTCAAAATGACCTTATGTATTCCTGGAATTACCATTTAGATTAACTTCTTTCTCAGAAAAATAAAATACAACATTTTCTGTTGATGGGAAACTGACACTTGCTTCTGGAGTCTAATGAAGTATATCTGTTTCACTGTGTTGTGAACTATGACACCATGTACTATTACGTAGGTGGTTACCATTGTTTCAGATGACCTTCATTCCTCAATTTTCAGGGTTAGAATTTCTGTATTTTTGGTAATCATGCTGGTTTCTACACAGCATCATAACCCAGAAGACCATAATATAAATTTTTACCACTGTGAAAACTCAAATCTTAATCTATGTTCAACTGGGGTGGGTACTTAAATTTTAGCGCATGGTTTATGGAAAGTGTGTTATTTGAATAGAAAAAGATGCAATTATGAATTAAATTATATTTTATAGATTAGGTAACATGTCTTTAAAATAAAGGAAATTTCCTTGTTTTCTAAATATGTAAAATGAAATTCTAGGAATTTTTTCCTACGTATATTTGCGTTTGTGAATGCATATCTTTGAAAGGTTAAGCAAACGTGTTCTTGTTGTTTGTTGCTGTAGGGCTTATTCAGGAAGCAATTTCTGCTTGTTTCATTTATGGAAGATTTCTTGAAGAAATTGGTGGTACTCTGTGTGTACATTTCTGTGGTTTTCAATGCAAATTTCAGAGCATTAAGATCAGGTGAAATGGCAGAGAATGTCTCTGAGTTGTTATCTTAATGTTTCTTTGAAAGATTGATTAAAATTTTCCCACATCTGCCATGCATGTCTCACTAGTTCCATCAGACTTCTTGTTGTCCAGAAACATGCAGCATTCAGTTCAGGGGACTGAATGTGAATGAATGAATGAATGAATGAATGAATGAATGAATGAACAGAATGGGTGTCTGACTGAGTAAATGAATGAATGAATGAGTGAATGAATAAATAAATAAAAAGGTTAGTCAGTAGTTGTGCTGTTAGGCATTATGCAAATATAGTGCTAGAGAATAATTCCTCAAAAGTTTGGAATCTAACAAAAATGTAAAAATATGTATTGTTCTGGTCACCAGTGTCAGCTGATGTATTTGTGTATTGAGCAGCACTTTTCGGGGTTAGTGTCTGGGAGTTTGCTTAGGGCCTAAGACTGGTTGGAACATTTGCATGTGAGCACTTGTGCTGTGTCTTGCAGAGGTAGTTCATTGAATTTGTTCTGTGTATCTTCAGCATGCTCCTGCCAAGAGCAGCATGTCCATATTCTTTCCATTCATTGTATCAAGACTATTTTCAAGCTGGGCACTTTCAGACTTCACAAAGTTTTCCGTAGTCAGCCATCACGAGTCATTAATGGACCATAAATTTCAGCTTTTAATGTGTAGCAAAATGCCAGAAAATACCGACCCATCTGTTACTTCAAACCTTATTGCTCTGGCTTGTAAATGTAAAAAAAGTCTTCCATCTTTGGGTGAGATATGTTCCCAGTATGCACATATATAGAGAGAAGGTAGCACTGATGAAGGCTGTGCATTATTTTCCCTGTTCACAGTAAAGTGACAGTTTCTTCTGAATGCTTTTCTTTAATTTATGTATTTGTGAAACACATAACATTCTTTTACTTCATAAAGGACATTTAAAAACTGGAAAACATTATTCTGTAATTTCTTATGTAATTTAGTGTTAAAAGTGTATGGGTTGTTGCTGTTTGCAGTTTTGCTGCCAGTGTTTTATACGTTATGAGAACGAGTATTGAAATTGTTTTCCTGTAACTACCTGTATTTGCTACAGGATGAATTACTGCTGTGGGTTCTCCTTTCAATTAAGTGATGGTAATGAGATTACTTTTTGATGTGCAGGACTGCAATAAGATTGCGCTCAGCTTGCCTTGCCCTGTTGTACAGGAAGGTGATTCGACTTAGTGGCTATAGTGAAAAATCTACTGGAGAAGTAAGTATGGTGCTTATGTAAGTTGTAAATTCTGAAGGTTTAACACCACTAATACCAGGAGTTACCATTGGATGTAATCTTGAACCAGTTCCACCTACTACGTTTGTCTCTAGGATTTATCTTCTTAATTAATGAATTCAGTGTTAACAGAGCAAGTTTAACAGCACTAGTATCAAAGCCTGCCATTAATCATGATCCTGATCCAGTTCCATCCACCTCACTTCCTAACAACCTATTCGCCCAAGATCCATCACACTAATTAACTAATGGGCTGGTTTTAACATGAAGATACAGTACTGCTGATATCTTAGCCTGTCATTATCATGATCCTGAACCAGTTCCATCTATTTGCCATTGTCACAACTTATTCCCTAAGATCCATCTTACTTACTAACTAAGTGGATCATAGCAGAACTTGGAGATTTATAAATGCTAATACTAAAGCCCAAAGTTAGTTTTGCAAATATTTTTATTGATACATATATTCAGTGTTGAACATAATTCTGGTCCAAGGTTTTGAAAAGAGTTTAGGATCTTTTATTGGAAAATAATATTTGGAAAGTCATAGTTCAGTATAAGCAGCAAGCTAACACTGTACGGACCTCAGTAGTTCGTGTCATATTAAGTGCTTTTGAAAATGAACCACTGAGTGAAAAATGTTGGGATACTGTGAGAAATAATACAGCATATTTCAGTGTTGCATTTGGTGGTTTTTAATTAAAGTTATGAAGGTCTCTTCCAAGTTTAATTCCAACTAATGGCAAATGCCCTGCCAGGTGATAGTCTTAGACACTGTTGTATCAGAACTTCATGTTTTGACACCGTCTTAATTGTCCCAATGATAAATGGTTTTCAGGACAACTTTATTTACTTTTTTAATTTGGGCCCTACATGGTCATTGACATTGTCTTGACATTAGGATTGCCAGGCTGTCTATTGAATCTTGCTTTGTCATGCCTGCTGACATTTTTCTATCCCCATATATCATTAATTACACATTTGAAATGTTGAATTGGTCCTTAATATTATGAGCTTCCCCACCCCCAACAGTTATGCTGCTTCTGATTGAACATCCGTTAACCTTTAGATGCCTAACGTCAACTATAGTTGACGTACCGCACTGCTAACCTCCAAAGTTGCATTTTATATATTTATTCAACAAATATAGGTACCGAATATTTTAAACATGGTGTATACTC
>Ga0131853_10023078_pt1 | contig 11244 bp, 7 predicted proteins | sample TergutLab28metaG_FD_92764 | JGI IMG/M metagenome (GOLD analysis project Ga0131853, IMG submission 92764) | Labiotermes labralis P1 segment gut microbial communities from Petit-Saut dam, French Guiana - Lab288 P1 (version 2) (version 2) | ecosystem: Host-associated > Arthropoda: Insects >...
AGAAATTTTAAAAAACAAACAAAATTGTCCTAACCCTCCCTGTTTTAGAAAAACCTTCAAAATACAAGGAGAAATTAAAAAAAAAAAAAAAAAGACAAGGCACAGGCAACTCAAACTAAATTTTAAAACATGCACACTCAGCAGCTTGTTCCTCATATTAACCATATCCATACAGCACAATCCTTCCTCAGATGCTAACACCTGCTCCCTGTCTTTTATATAACATACAGATTCAATAAAGCATTTACAAAAATCACCCACCAGACTCTAACCTGAGCTGATCAATTTGGCCTACAACCTCACACCCTACTTTAGATCAGTTTTAGCATTATCTTGTGTGATATCAGGATTCTGCTGCAGTGTAAATGAGATCTTAGCTCTCCTGGGATTTTACATTGTGTAAAATCCTGGAAGAGCAAAGATCTCTAACATTATCTTCACATCTATACCTAGATCACCCAAGTAATCCTTCCAAGTATGCTACATGCCCCTAGCATCTCATTTTTATTTGTGACAAAGCTTCTAACTATGCAGTTTTGTCCAGCATGCTGTTAGTTCTTCTCATATACCCAAACAGTCTCCTCAGCACTGTGAGTTATAAAATCTTCAATTTGTACTGTACAACTGTTCCAAGGATACAAAAAAAATGAAATAAGTTATTACTGAACAAGGCAGTTGGTACACACAAAATGATAACTTTCTTAAGGATGCCTCTAATTTTTCTTTCAAAGTTCACAGCCCAGTCCCAAAAACCAATGGCTTGACACAGTACAGTCCCTTCCTGTTAACACATGCAACAGGTATGATGAAGTCCATACAATGTATTACTATTTGTGCCGAGGCATTCTGATAGGAATGGACACAACTGAAACAAAATGAGGATCTTAACTCTTACACATTAGGAAATGATACTTCAGAATTAGTTAGATATGAGGTACACATGAAGGTAACTGCCAACTTGTCTGCTATTATGTAATGCACTATATCTGACAGACATGAGCGTAAGTTTTAGAAAAACCTGCAGCCTCGCACATCAAGGTAGGTTGGTACATATCTATGGGATCTGATCTGTTCATAACACAAGGAGATGGAATTATGTCAAGCTTTGGCATCTCACAACAATGTACCCAACTACCCCCATACAGTAGACTCATTTTTCAGAAGCTGTTTCTCAACTAGACAAGATATTCCCTACCATTTAAAGAACACAAAGATTCCTTACTGGATAAACAACAGCCTATCACTGGATCCTATCCTCCGCCAGATGTACTGAACCACAAACTCAAAACCTGTTCCGTATGTCCCATTTTACAAATGGTCACTTCCCTTCAAGTTTGCAATGAACCTGACTTTTACAGACTTCTGGAAATTCATGTTCAAAATCCCATTTCACTCTCCTGTTGCTCAAATCATTTCAAACAATGTGTACCAATAAGAAACACTATGCAACTTTCACAACATACATACTAGACCCTTTATAGTACAGACTTCTCAGCCACTTGTCCAACCTCCAAGCTGGATGATCACCATGCCTGCTTATTCAACCAACTATCATCCTCCACATCTAGAGACCATAAGCTACATTCACAGCTTTAGGACACCCCACTTCAACGACACTGAATGTAACTGTTCTTTCACTTCTCACCTGTAGTGAGTCAATTCTGTTATTCTCCATCAGGGGCACCAAATGTTCTTTCACATTCCTGCTTATATTCTCCACAGCATTAATTTGTGAAGGAAAATTCTTCCGTTCCATTCCAAAACTTGCTATGTGCCGGTACCAACGGCACACATGAGGAAAGATGTCTGATGGGCAATTGTCAAGTGTTTCAAAGATGCCCGTATCAACCTGACTTGGTTTAAACCCACTCAGATAGCTTCTATCTGACAAGTAAATGTTCAGAGCTTCAAGACCTTCTGATGTCTGAAGATTACCAGTGAACATTGCACGGAAATTCTCAAGTGTCGAAACCATACAGCTACAAAGACTTATACAAAGGTTTTTTTCATTATAAGTTCAATCTGGAACAAAAATGCAATACCACTCACATTTCTCCTTCCAAAACTTACAGTGATCACAAATTGAGTAATTTCAAATATGTAGTATGAAACTACTAACAATCACTCATTAAAATCAGACCACAGAAATAAAGAACACAAAGATGTGTCCTTATCTTACTGGAGTTCAATACATCCTATTTGTGTGGCTCTGCACACATCAAAGCAGTATTCTCTTTCTTGTCAGTCATTTTATAGCATGTCATGATGAAACGATTCAAGTGTCAAAAATGTGTGAAAATGAGAGAACAAAAATGTAGAGATTGATAGAACCACAGAAAAAATTCATAGCAGAATAGATCAGGTGAATATAGCATAAAAGAAATGGCCCCCACATGACAAGTCCAAGTATCAAGCAGCTATTCATTCACAAGCATTGTAACTTCAATGTGGGAATCAGTGATACATGTTCTTGTCTCAACACTTTGTGTCCTACCAGCTGATGTATCAGCCGCAACTACAATGTGCTGCCCATTTCCTTTCTGCCATGTTTACCTGAAATAAACATCCTTCCACTTTTCTGGGACTATATTGACAACTAAGTTGTGATCTGCCAAAGCCATAAATTTTAGAAAATTTAAAGTAAAGAATAAGAATTTCTAACCACAGAGTCCACCGTTATAAGTTATTAAGTCTGGTGAGAAAATGACACCACTTTGATGTGTGTCGAGTAATAAATGGAGAATATATTCACTTTACCAGGGTTAAAAGAAGTTTGATTTCTTCACCTCCACAGCCTTTTTTTTTTAAATTTATAATCGTTAAAAGTTTCAAATGAAAAATTTCAAATTCCTCACAACACCTGTAATTAGCCTGCACATAATTATAATACTGAATATTTCACACATTCTGATAGCTAACCTGTTGCACGTGACACTCATTACTGATCGGCTATAATTAAAACACAAAGAGAATTGTACTACATTCACATGCATGTGTTACTTCTTCACTACACACAATCAATACCTAGGGCAGTTAATGATATCTCAAGTTCTATTTACACGTGTCTAACAATAATTTCTGTAAATATTTTCATCTAACAACACAAGATCAGCACTGCAACTTTTCTTCAGGTAAACAAGTCAAACACAACTAAAGAGTTTGTAGAACTTCATCCTTTCCTATGGCAAGATAGGTAATTCGTGGAGAAACTATTCAAATGGTCTCCTAACAAAACTACACAAAGCTGGTCCAGTAATAGAGAATATTAGATTTTTCTGTACACCACAAACAAATGTGAGGCCATATTATAAAACCGTTAATTAGCTACACATGAATTGCCCATGGCAGTGGCAGACATACAGTGAGAATCCACATATAGTAATTTAATGTGTATGTAGTGAAATGACAATAATGTCATACACAGTAATTAATAAACATGCTAAAAATGCTGATACAGTTAGATTACTAGAAACTATACATGAAGTAAAACAACAGTGCCTTATGTCTATGAGGTTATGTCCATCTAACCACTCCACTGTTCCACATATCAGCACCTAAACTGTTTGGCATGATTTTAAATTAACACTGCAGAATTTCACTAGAAGTATTACTACACATATATATGCCAGGTATATACAACAGTACTGCTGTATATGACTAAAGCACATAATACTATTTTGATAAAGAACATTATGCCAAAATATCCTGCTAAAACCTGTTGCACAACTTGACTTCAGCCACATTCTTACACAAGAAAACCTACAATTCAGCCATAAACAAATATTTTGATAAATATCATAAACTGCTATCCCAATGTGAAATCACTAATATCTACATAATGTCAGTTGCCTATTTTGATTTTTAGCCACATGGTCTCTTTACAAAGGCTAATTTACATAAGATAATATATCAATTTTTCCATGAATTCCACAGCAGACTGCCGGTTGAAATTTGGTAAGACAACATTTCACCAAAAATTGTCCCATAACTCTGATTTTCAGCTACTCTGATCCATTAACAAATACTACATTATATATGACCACAAATAGCCTTCCTATTTATCCCATAATCCATTTCACAGATTCTGCTGTAATTCAATATTATGCATTAACATGCTAATGCAATACTCATTCTGCTCATTTTATCCAGTGCATCTTATGTTTTACTAAAATGTCATTTACAGACTTGCCACAGTAAGTTTAATGAACTGAAAAGAATGCCATGGCAATTCTGGGTTTCTATTTCATTTGAAAGTAAGAAATAAAACATTCCACATTTTAATTGTTCTTGGACCAATTAATTAACTATTAATTTAGATTGCTGTATTTATGCCAAAAAATAGAATCAGTGACCAATGAATAGGAAAGGATGTGAAAGGATCCACTTCAGCCAAATATAAGGCAACTTCCCAGCCAGTAAGTACCTCAGGGAACTAAGTAAAACCACGGGAGAGTCAGAGTAGCCAGCCTCTGTGAAAAGGTCTAAAACTGAAATGTGTCAATACAAAGCAAGTGTGACATCCACCATCAATACGAAGCAGGTGTGCAAACCACTTGACCTCGGCATTTGGTAAGACCTGCTTCTGATTACATTATTTTAGTATAAATTGATTCATTTATGTCCTAACAACTGGATGAGAGTGGGACATTAACCAGTTACTTCTTATGGCTGTTGTGAGTAGACACACACAAACCTTGCACCAAGAGATGATTCTATCTTACAAATTATTATGGAATCAGATCACCAACACCTAGCAACTATGAAAAGTTAAAACTATTATTATAAAACTACCACACAATGGACAGTACAAAACAGTGAACAAGAGCCAAGTATAAAGTCACCCCTCTGCCTAAGCACCAAGTCACAAAGGTGTCAATATGTCATTAAGCACAATTACTAGATTGCTAATAGAGTGCCACCATACCCAATGGAATGACAACACTTCATTCAAACATTAAGCACAATTACTAGATTGCTAATAGAGTGCCACCATACCCAATGGAATGACAACACTTCATTCAAACACCCATTCTGAGAAGAAAGCAAAGCTATGGGAAAAAAGATCAGTATGAAAGAGGGACATACTGCTTCATGGCTGAGGGAAATACAGTATCACACTCTGCAAGGGCCATACACATGGTTCAAAAATTAAGATGCTAATACTACATACCTGAAAAATACTATGTGCTTCAAAGTACATCAGATAAAAATCAATGTTTGTAACAAATGAAAACAATATGTAAAATTCGAAGTTCTCACAGTAGTGACAATCATGAGGGCTGCCCATAAAGCTTTGCAACATTTTCCATAATTCAGTCAATTAAAAAAAAAAAGTCAGCACTTTATTCTGTGGTTAATTTTGCATTTCCTGATTGCTACTGTAGTGCCACCGAACAAGACATTTTCTCACCCATGCTCAGGGAGTCGTTAAATGGCACAGTATGGTAACCTGTGTTTTAAACAACAGGCTGTTAGTCAATTTCCTGTAGCAGAGAAAGGATCAGTAACAAATGTTCACAAGAGGTTAAAATATGTGCATGGTGTCAACGCTATTGATAAAATCACTGCTGTCTGTGGGTTTCATAATTTGCAGGTTCTAAGAAAGACTAAGCACAGCTAAACAATGTGCGTCACTCTGGCCGATCAACAACTGCAATCACTCAGGTGTTGCTTCAACATGATGATTAAATCATTTGAAATGACTGAAGATTACAACCACAAAGCTTGCAAATGAGCTCTCAGTGTCAAAGGGTAGTATGACCAACATTAATGATGTCTTAGAGTATCCCAAGGGTGTGCTTGTTGCATTCTATGAAGCCTAATCAACTATCACAAAACTATACAGAAAGAGGTGGGTTCAGATTTGTTCTCCTGCTATAAGGCTGATAGTGAAAACTTTGTATCATGGATTGTCACTGGGGATGTAAACTGGATCCATTGCTTTGAACCCAACCAAAAAGGCAGTGAATGGAATGGCATAATCCAACTTTTCCTTGGAAGAATTTTAAGCTACCCCTTCAATGCAGAAAGTCAAGGCTACTGTTTTTGGGATGCACAAGGGGTGGTTTTGGTAGACACTATGCCATGTGGTCAATCCATTAACTCAGATCTGCACATTCAAAGTTTTTAAGCCTTGCAAAAGCATTTCAGGAGAGTTTCACCTCACAAAAATGTTGCCGAGATCCTTCAACAGGACAGTGCATGGTCACACACATTTGAAAACACAAAAGCAACCACAGAACTTGGATGGACAGTTTCTCCCACCCACCATAGTGCCCAGATGCTGCTCCCCACCATTTCCACCTCTTTGGAGCCCTCAAAGATGCCAACCATGGGAAAATCTTTGGAAGTCATGAAGAGGTTACTGAAGAAGTGGCAGTACAAAATTCAAACTGGTACAAGAAGGGAAAAGATGCTCTTGTTTCTCACTGACACTAGGCTGTTGAAGTTCATGGAGATTATGCACAAAAATGAAGTGTGTAATAAATACAGCTACTTACCCAATGCATATATTCAAAGAATTATGTAACAAATTACTAGCAACAAATAAATTGTGTTGCAGAACTTTTGGGGCAACCTTCATACTATATGTTGCACAATCTTCAAATTCACATTTAAAAGTGCCCACTTGGCCAGTTTGGATAAGTGGAAAATGGCTGAAACAGCTGTTTTGCCTGTACATACAGAATGAGCCCTGAGAGTTTATTTTAGTGATATAAACTGAGGTACATCTGTTTACGTAAAGGTGAAGCTTTAAGGTTGCAATTTGGTGACAGAAATTCATGGGATGGCTGCCATGTAATGTAGGTGCAAACAACTGACCTACTAAGCTTAGGTTTTCAGTTTTCTTATCAGTGACAGGAATTCAATTTATGTAGGCAACCATCACTTCAGTTGGTCATTATGTTGGCAACCCGCTTTCATTATGGCATCCATGATACAAAACACACAAACATGGCAACAGACAAACATAGCATATTTTAATTTCAAGAATGTTCACTCGTAAGTACTGCTTCTTTGGAGAAATATTAGTTTGTGAAATGTTCAGGTATGAACAGTACTACATGTTGACGCATTACAATGGTTGGTTCAAAGTTAGGTAAGAACTTCAAACACAACTATATGTTTGTGTTTGACTGAATTTCTTATATAACTTTATCTGAACACACAACATGGGTGAATTGCCTAAAAATTAAAAAAAATGGTTCCTCCTGTTCTGAGACAGCTGTTATTGCACTTCATGTAATATACATGCTTAGTTACAGCATACTGGGGCTTTGTGGTATGTTACACGAAACCGAATTAAAATATTACAAAGCCACGTGAGACACAGAGGTAGGATACTGCATTCATAACAAGGTACCTAAATGTGCTACGTCTGATTATGTGTTTGACTAAGTAATTTATATGAAACCTGTACTTGGTGACACCAACAATACAAATACCTGAACTACAAACCACACCCCGCTCAACTCTGGTAAATGTCACCAAGCCGACGCATTGTCCCAAAATCCGTCACTTCTAAAGGTCATCCTACAAAAATAATTCAAGCTTAGAACTACGTACACGCACTTTTAATTACACCCGGAATTGTATGATGCAACATGCACGAACATGCGTGTCTAGGGTATGTGAACGAAACTTCAAATTTACGTTCCGCTTCGTCGTCAAAGACGAAACTGCTCAATGTAAGAAAAAACGTCCATACGAAACACGCAAAATAGCAACTTTCGTCTCAGACAACCATGTCCTAACAATTAACCCTACAGACACATGCAACGTGTCGTGAACCCTACCAACCGAGGCATATGTCCTGTACAGACTGGAACCTAGTATTCTGGAATATGCAATCACAGAAAGTTCAAACATTACTGCGATGAAATAGAAGTTATATGAAGAACTCTCATGCCTTTTCGTTCTCTAAGACGATTTCCTTCACACCTTCCTCTATCGCTCCTTCCATTGCAACCACATTCAACTGACTGGCCGCATCCGTGACCACGAAGTTTTCGATCTCTGATCCGTGGCATTGATCCGTAAAGACATGGATCTGGTACACGCGTTGGCTGTTGTCGTGGCGGTCGAGGGGTATAGCGCACACAGCTCTGCACAGGGAGCGTGGGCAGTAATGTCGTTTTGGAGCTACCAAGAATTTGATATGTGTGTAACACGTTAGAGGGCACTGGAGGCTGCAAATAAAATTGACAACCGCTGCGCATCGCGCCATAAAATATAGTTGAATCGCTGCGAAGGTTGGTGATAGTATTCCGATCGTCATTTCTTCACTATTCATTTACATGGCAGAAAAAATACACCTGTCAGACTGTCTGTTTCGATTAACGTTCCGGATACAGTGACAGGTGTACGTACGACGTTTCTACTTCGAGATGTAACAACAATTACAGTTTGATTTGTATTACTTGTCGTCTTGTTTATCGGAGTGGGGCGGGACAATATGAGCGGCCTGTAATGGGCGTATTGTACAAGTGTCTACGATGATAGGTCATTGTGGAGCATTGGTGTAATGATAATTTTAGAGGAGAATCGAGTGAGATTTGAAGTTCTCACTGTGTGCCTCAAAATTACGGTCACGCCCCAGGCGATAATAATCTTTGAAAATCGAAGTACTCGGGGAAGAATTTGCCTAGATGTCACATTGCCACAGTTCCAACAGGAACTACCGTGATTACCAAACCGCGGCTTGGCAGTGAGAAAGAGCCGAGTTATGTGTAGTGGGTGGTGCTTTAGGGTTGTATTTAAAGACTGTCTTGTACTGATGTATGACCATTTATAATTATTTCAACTTTCTTTAAACGAAATGACAGAATTGCACTTGTTTCAATATTCACTTCAGTTTTTAAGGTTCTTTACAAAGTAAAAGCAAAAAAAGCCTTGTTTGAACATCATGTGCCTGCCCTTCCATCCTTCTAGAACTCCGCCATAATCACTGGGAAGATTTTTTGAAATCTGATATGGGGAATCTTCAAGTAGAAGTTACTAGGCGGTTCCAGTTTTCAGTTTTATATAAACCCATAAAATTATTACACTACTTGAACAACTTATTGGCCATGTCTATGTACTTGCATAGAACACCACTGGAAATGTTGAGTTTTACGTCCTCTAAGTTTTGTGCTGTGTATCTTATTCATTTATATAGTTCTTGACTGATACATAGCCAGTGTTTTCATTGCTTTGTGAAATTGGTTTTTACAGTTTGTATGATTGTAACTTGCTTTTGTATGTGTAGATGCAAACAAGAAATAATTATTTTGTCATAGCATCAATTGTAGAGATGTATAGCAACAAGTGTGGTATAAAAATGAAGTGTACTATCTTGCAGATTAACACATCATACTGAATCAGGATGCCTAAATGCTACCTCTTTTTCTCCTGCATGACTTTTGTAGTTGTGCTTAGCCACGAAAACAAGCGTATCCTGTTGTGCAGGATTCTTATGTCTTGTGCACCTACAGTGTTGTTCACAGGTGTTACATGAGCTGAAACAGTACAAACATGGCATCTGATGGAGAACTTAAAGTGCATAGTCCTGGAGAAAGTATTGAAGCTCTTACAAAGGAAGCTGAGGCTTTGAAAGCAAAGCTTGAAGAGGAGAGACAGAAGTTGAACGATGTTGCTTGTAAGAAAGATAATTAAACTTTACATTTTGGATTCAAAGTTTATATTGCAGTGAAATCAGGAGAGATAAATACAACAGAGGGAAAAGGTTTCATTTCTGTGGTTAGAACTCTTGTTCAGTACCCTCTGGCAGTTGCTGTACATCTCTCAGATACACGTGACTTTTGATTGTTTCTTTGAATATGAAATAAATGCACTCGTACTTCTGAGTAGCTGCCCGTGTTGCCTCTTAGAAGCCTATGGAGTGGGTTTCATATTCCTAATCACATGCAATCAGAATTTTACCAGTAATCGTGCATGGATGTTAAACTTAATCTTTTATTCTAAAGGAACCATGTAAGTAGTGTGTTTGAGCACAGGGTACTGACGAGTATACTTGGGCATGAGAGAGAGAAAATAGGATGACATAAAAAAGCTGTGTAATGTGGAGCCACAGAGTGAGGAGCTTCATAATCATTACACTTAAGAAATTATTATTATTATTAAATCGGGGATGAGATGGGTTACACATGTAGTACACATGTGATGGTGAAAAAGGTACACAGAACTTTAGTCCGGACGGGTGACTGGCTCAGATCACTTGGTAGACAGGGTGTAGGTAGGATGACAATATTAAAATAAATTTTAAAGAAGTAGGGCATGTGGTTTTGGATTGCATTCATCTGGCTGTGGATGGGATCCAGAAGTGGGCTGTTTATGAACATGAAAATAAACCATCATGCATTTCTTGTCTGGCTGTGATTATGAACTTCTGATGAATCAAAATACACCATCAGAAATTGTCTTTGCTGTACACAGGGTGTATTAGCCTGACAGACAAACAGAAATTTGCATTATTCCTCTTTGCAGTATCTACAGTAGCTGAAAGGCTTGAGGTAATAAATTACCTCAATATCAAGCCTCGACGTGTTCTTAAAGGTCACCAGGCTAAAGTGCTTTGCTCTGATTGGTCGCCTGATAAACGCCACATTGTATCTTCTTCTCAGGTAATTTACAGTTTAACACACAATTTCATTGTACCTAATTCTTTTCATCTTTGTGCAGGATTTATGAAATGAGATTTGAGAACCAAAGTATTTATTGTTTCTATATTTCATGCATTATTTACACTTTGAGGAGGTCATGTCCAAGTGTCACTTCCATCTCCCAAACCACCTAACAGACTTGAGTTAAATTTGGAGATGTGCATTAACAAACAAAACTTACTATGGCTGACAAAGTGTAAGAAAAGTGAATGTGTCTTTTCAGTGGTACCATGCTTTCTTTGATATGTGCAGATTACACATCACATGAATGTGAAGTAGTACTGAAATATGGAGTATGTCAATTTTTGACATTTTGTGCCAGGGCATATATGTGAAGAGATGGTATATGCATACAAAATTTGAGTGCAAAATGTGAAGAGACCAATTGGGAAAACCTTGAAATAAATGGGATGGTAATGTTGAAGTGGATGATAAAATATGGTATGACAATATTGAGTATATTTATCTTAACCAACGTGATGCACAAAATTTGTTTCACAATAAGTTTTATTTCATGCCTCTACATGAAATAAAACTTATTGTGAAACAAATTTTGTGCATCAAGTTGGTTAAATACTGAGAT
>Ga0131853_10023080_pt1 | contig 11242 bp, 9 predicted proteins | sample TergutLab28metaG_FD_92764 | JGI IMG/M metagenome (GOLD analysis project Ga0131853, IMG submission 92764) | Labiotermes labralis P1 segment gut microbial communities from Petit-Saut dam, French Guiana - Lab288 P1 (version 2) (version 2) | ecosystem: Host-associated > Arthropoda: Insects >...
GGGCCGCATCTCCATTTTGAGATTTTAGAAAACGGGGAACGAGTTGATCCCCTGCGATTCTTCCCGGAGAGCATGTACAGAATTAGATAACCGAATGGAGGTTAAAGCTTGAAAAAAGAAAAACGACCCAAGGTAAAACGCATTGGCACAAGGCGAAAGTCTGTCTTTCTCCTGTGGGCTTTACTCCTAATAAGTCTATCCTTTGCGGTGTTCAAGCATTTTACCGCAGTGGACACCCACACCGTCATTGAGCGGGAGATCGTGGAGGTACAGACGATTGACACCAATCAGGTTGAGAGTTTTGTAACGGAGTTTGCCCGGATATATTACACATGGCCGGTGGGTACGGAACAGAGCGCCATGCGCAGCGAGGCATTGCAGAGATTCCTCACGGATGATCTACATACGCTGAATGCCTCGCTTTCACGGGACATAGATTCCAGCTCCACCGTCCGAGCGGTGCGAATCTGGCAGGTAGAATCACTGGATGACTACAACTTCAGGGTGCTCTACTCTGCTGAGCGGCTTTTGAGCGCAACACTTGTTGAATATGTGGAGGAGGTCGTGCAGGAACGTATCTATAATGAGTACGGCGATCCCATGTACATCAATCAGATCATACAACGAGAAGTGGCCACATCCGTTGAAGATGTGGTCACTTCCTATTACACGGTGATTGTCCATGTAGACAATGCCGGGAGCGCAGTCATCACACATAACCCCACCATCCACAGCGACTTTGCGCGATCCGATTTCACCTTACCCACTCGGACGATGGACACGTCCATTGACGGCGATACACAGCAGGAGATCACGCAGTTTCTCACGGAGTTCTTCACATTGTACCCAACTGCCAGTGAGAGTATGTTAGCCCACTTTGTCCGGGATGGCGTCTTGGATGTGATTGGTGTGGAGTATGAGTTTGTAGAGCTGGTGAACCCTGTCTTTGTCCGGCGTGGGGAGCAGGTGGCGATCTATGTAACCGTGCGATACGATGATCCGCGTACGAGGGCGCAGCAGTTAAGCCAGTTTGAGCTATTAGTAGAAAAAGCTAGCGGGAACTGGATGATTGGAGGAACACTGCGATAGGGGAAACATGTTGTACGAGCGCTAAAGCATAAAGTGTTATAAAAGGCAAGGTGATGATGTGATGAGTAGAAAAGCGAATATTATATGCAAAAACGTATTTAAAGGCCATGATAGCAACGAGATTCAGCGAGAGCTTTTAAAGAAATGGGTTGAGATTATTAACTATTTTGAAAGTGTAAAAACAGTGATTAGGAGTTGATGAGGCTGGTTTTACTATGGTATAATATTAGTGTAGAAACTTGTTCTCATCACACCTAAACAAGAAGGAGATGAGGACACAATGAAAGTAGCGATTTATGCGCGCTTATCAGAGGAGGATAGAGATAAAAAGCAGGAGACAGACGACAGTGAAAGTATTCAGAATCAAAAATCTATGCTTATTCAGTATGCGATAGAAAATGGATGGGAAATCTACCAGATATACTCGGACGATGATTATACAGGGGGCGATCGAAATCGTCCGGCATTTAGTCAGCTTATTGCTGATGCAGAAACAAAAAAATTTAATATTGTCCTTTGTAAGACACAAGCCCGTTTTACGAGAGAGTTGGAATTGGTAGAACGGTACATTCACGACTTATTTCCAAGATGGGGTATTCGCTTTATCGGGATAGTTGACAATGCTGATACGACAATTAAAGGAAATAAAAAGTCTCGGCAAATCAATGGCTTGGTCAACGAATGGTATCTAGAGGACTTATCTGAAAACATCAAGAGTGTGCTGACAGACAGAAGAAAGAAAGGGCTTCATATCGGAGCCTTTGCCTTATATGGCTACCAAAAGAACCCGGAGAGAAAAGGGCATTTGATTATTGATGAAGAAGCTGCACAAATCGTAAGAGAGGTATTCACACTATTTTCCCAAGGTTATGGGAAAGCGACAATTGCAAAGCTGCTCAATGAAAGAGGTATTCCAAATCCCACCGAGTATAAGCGCAAGAAGAACCTGCGCCATAAACCTCCCAAGAGGAAAAACAGTACACTTTGGTGGTATTATACTGTAGCTAGTATGTTGAAAAATGAGATTTACATAGGCAACATGGTACAGGGGAAGTACGAGTCCATATCTTACAAAAGCAAGGAGAGCAAGCCGCGACCAAAGGAAAAATGGATAAGAGTTGAAGGGACGCATGAAGCGATTATTCCTATTGAATTATGGAACAAGGTGCAAGATATGATTCAAGAGAGATTTAAACCCTGGAGTAGTGGGCAAATCGGAATTTTTGCAGGGAAGACCAGATGTATGAATTGCGGCGGGTCGATGCAAACGTCTAAAAACCATGGTCTTTACTACTTGAAGTGCAGAATGAAGGGTTTGGATAAAAATTCTTGCGTAGGCTCTTTTGTCCCTGTAAAGGCTCTTGAACAGACGGTTTTGTTTGAATTGAAAGAGCTTGAGCAGACTCTTCTAGACAAGGACAAGATCGCAGAGCAAGTCAGTTTCAACAACAAAATTGATGAAGCGATTGCAAGAAAACAAGCTGAAATCTACGAGTATGAAAAAAGAATGGTGGCACACTCCAAGATAGTAAAAGACCTTTATTTAGACAAAGTGAAAGGCGTGCTCACAAATGACGATTTTATAGCACTCTCAAAAGACTTTTCGGGTGACAAAAATCGTATAGAGCAGATACTTTCAAAAGCACATGAAAGCCTTGTTGTGCTTGAACGGAAAAAGCAAATGGCTTGTGATCGCTACAGCTTGATCGATGAATATCTCAGTATCGATAGTTTATCGCGGGAACATGTGGAACGGCTCGTTGATGTGATTTTTATAGGCAAGCGCAATCCAGAGACAAAGGGGTTGCCAATAGAAATTCACTGGACTTTTTAGCCTAGTGTTGTTTTTACAAAGTAGTAGCAGGAGAAAAACAGGACAACACAAAACGCTGTATTTTCAATGGTTTGAATGGTTGTTGTTTTTGCGAATATGTAGCAGAACAGAAAGCCAGAACTACATACGACAACATCCTACGCCTATCAGACGACCCGGATGTCAATAACGTCATCCGCTTCCTGCGTGAGCGGGAGATTGTCCACTTCCAACGCTTCGGCGAGGCTGTAGAACTGGCGCGTGAGCGGATGAACAAGCGGAATATATATGTTGTGAACCCGGCGTTTGACAGGGCATAAAAATAGACTTTGTCCCGCTGGTGTGGTATAATTTGCAATAAGATCTTCTTGTGCGCCCTGCCCTTGTGGTGTGGGCGCACAAATTGTGTTTATAGTAGAAATGGTAGCAGGGAGGAGAAGCAATGGCGAAACCACTGCCTACATCAGCGGCGCAAACAAATGCAAAACCGCGTCAATCAGTTGGTGGAAAATCCCTTTCTTCTCAGGCAGCACTTCCCGGCTCTCCGCTATGGTCGTTACGGCATCTTCCTTGATGTCTGCAATGGCGCTGGAGCGATACAAAAGCGTCGCGCATTCAAAGTGCAGGTACAGGCTTCTATAATCCAGATTAATTGTACCGACAACGGCAATTTCATCATCGCACACAAAGCTCTTGGCATGGAGAAAGCCCGGGGTATATTCATAGACCCGCACGCCCGTATCAAATAAATATTTATAGTAAGAACGGCTCAAGCGGTACACAATCTTTTTATCGGGTATGCCGGGGATGACCACCCGCACGTCAACACCCCGCTTTGCCGCCATTTGCATGGCGTATATCATTTTGTCGCTGATAATCAGATAAGGCGTGAAGATATAGACATACTTTTGGGCTTGGTTCAAGATATCAATATAGATATTTTCCCCCAAACGCTCCTGATCCAGCGGCGAATCGCCGTATGGCACAATGAGGCCATCCTTGGGAAGCTGCTCCACGGTCATCGTGCCTCTGTATGCCGTATAATCATCTATCCGCTCATTCTTTTTGCAAAATGCATCCCAAGTTTCGATGAACATGAGGGTATAGCTCCAGACGGCCTCACCCCGTAGCCGGACGCCGGTGTCTTTCCATACACCAAAGCGCTCTACCCGGTTGATATATTCGTCGGCAATATTCATCCCGCCGTTAAAGCCAACATCGCCGTCTATGACCATGATCTTCCTATGGTTGCGATTGTTCATAAAGGGCGAGATCAGCGGCACAATGGGGTTGAAGCGGATTATTTTAATACCCTTAGAGCGAAGCTCGGACACATAGGGGGAGGTAAACAGCCCGAGAGAGCCGATGTCGTCGAAAATCAAGCGCACATCCACGCCCTCTGCCGCTTTCGTGAGTAATATTTCGAGAATCTTGTCCCACATATGGCTTTTCGATATGATGAAAAATTCCAAGAAAATAAAGCGCTTGGCGTGGGCGAGTTCTTCCAGCATGTCCGCAAACATGAGCTCTCCCATAGGGTAGTATGTCGTTTCGGTGTTTTCATAGGGGTGATAGGAGGAGGCTCGCTGGATATACTGCATCATCCCCGCCATCCGTTCACAGCCGATTTGCTGCTCATAGGGCGGGATATTGTCGCTGTCCAGCACCTTGGCGATGAGGGCGTGTTCTTCTACATGGGCGGCGACCCGTCTTGTGGGGCGGCTGTTGCCGAACAGCAGGTAGATAATGCCGCCAAATATGGGTAAGCCCATGACAATGATAATCCAGGCGATCTTATAGGCCGCTGTCTTATCCCGCTTCACTAATACCAGTACCATGGCAATGCTGATTATATAGCTTACAATGGCAATGGCCGGGAAGAAGTGGAACAGCCGGTTAAACAGCAAGGCAACGAGAGCAACTTGAGCCAAAAGCAAGACAATGGCCACACGGGCTTGTGTCACAACTCTGGATTTGTAGGCGACGAATATAACCAAGGCAATCCCAAAGCTGATACCAAAGGGAATAAGGAAAGCCGCCGAGAGTGGATCAGCGATTGCAGCGCCGGCGAATACGACGGGGATCATATAAGGCGTTGCGCCTAGTAAGGACAGCAGTAAAAATTTGAAGAAAGGTACATTGAGCGCACCGAAAAATAGGCTGGTCAATACAAAGGGCAAGGGAAGTACACGGGAAATAAAGCAGAGGGACAGCAAATTCTCTCGATTTCCGCTTAAAAAGTCTGAGACTTTCTTCTGCTTTGCGAGTATGCTGTTGACCTTCTCTTCCCCCATCCACCGACCCATCACATGTCCAATACTGGCGGCGATGGCCAAGCCCAAATATGTAACCCCAAGGCCTATCCATGTGGGAAAGGCAATCCCAGCCGCGATGTAAAGCAAAACTTTCGGGATCGCCATTGTCGCACCCATGATGACATAGACCACAAGAAAGCCAAGCGCTGTCGCCCAAATTGGGAGATCGGCAAAGCTTGCAATGCGCTCGATGGATAATACCCCGGAGTCAAGGACTAATAAAAATGTAAGTATCGCAAAGGCCACAAAGAGCAGTAACCTCTTATTTCGATTCAACCAATTCAAACCTATTCACCTCTGACAACCATCATAACACAGCGGGGCGCATACTAGCAACTATGCGCCCCGCCTAAGTGTATATTGTGTGACCTCTTACCGCAAGAATTCAGTTATTTCTTCGCAAATTGCCTCACGGTACACACGCCGCCAGTAGATATCAGTATGGGTGCTGTCATCAAGCATCACAAGCTTTGCCTGTCTGCCCAGCTTAGCCATATGCCCTTTGCGGTGCATTTCAAGTTTACCGCTTTTGTCTGCGGAGCTAAACACTAAAATGGGAATTTCCCTTGGGATTTGCATGGGTACGACTTCCAGCACATTATCCGGCAAAGCGGTATACTGTGCGATCAACGTGTCTCCATCGTTTGGAGCTGTAGGGCTTGATATTTCCTTGATTTCCTCTATCGTATATCCGTTTTGCACATGTTCCTGCTTTTCACCCTTTATCCGCAAGATGAGGGACACCAAGAAGCGGTTAATGCCTGCAAGAAATTTGGAAGGCTTTAGAGCAGATTTCAGACTGTTAATCTCTTTCTCTGTCGGCGTGAGCTCTTTCACGAAGCTTTCAACGGTTGGCGTACTGTCAAGCAAAACGAGCGCGGCAATCTCTTCGGGATATGTGGCGGCATAATATTCACAGTAAACCCCCGCGCAAGAATAGGGCATGAGCACATAGGGGGGCTTTAAGCCGGCCAAGCGTAAGGCCTCGCGTATCTCCTGCACATAGTTTTCATTGGTACGCGGGGTATCTGTCGGATCACTGTGTCCATAGCCGAAAAATTCAATGGTACATACGGTATAGTTCCGCGCAAGCGCCCGCATGAGCGGGGCAAAGTCTATAGCGGGTGCGGGCATACCCCAGCCGGGCAAGAGAATGATCGTTTTCTCGCCATGGCCCATCTGGCGGAGGTGCATATTTTTGCCATTTACACTTACTAGTTTTCCCCGTGGTGCAGCCATTACTGTTGTCCCCCTAAATGTCCGCTATAAATTGCTTAATTTCAGCAGCGATTTCCTTCGCTTTATACTTGTGTACGTAGTGAGCGCAATTAGTGAACATATGCTTGCCCTTAGTGAATTGTTGAGCGTGCGCTAACAGCAACTCGCCCCAGTTTTTGACTTTGGCGGGACGAGCAAATTTGCCGTCAGAAATAAACATATATGCCGGCACATCAGCCGGGAAGTGGTTTGCTTTGACTTTATCGGAGTTTTGGTGAATATAATCGCCCTCGTTTAACATATCGCTAGTTATGATACCGACTCGTGCCATGAATTTGACAAGACCGAAAAGAATCTGGGCGGTATCGTAATATTCCGGGAAAGTAGAATCCAGCCCTATGATAGCGCGGACTTCATCGGAATACATTTGTGCCCAGTACAAGGCTTCCAGTCCCGACAAGGAATGGGGGACTAGGATGTATGGGGGCGGGATTTCCGCTTGATGCAGGGCTTCGCGGGTCTCTTGAAGCAAGGTGTCAATATCCCGCGGGGCATTGTCGGAAATGTCGCTCCAGCCGTAGCCTGCTTTTTCTACTACAGCGATCTTGCTGTCCTCAGCTAAAAGTGACCATAGGGGTTTGAAATCTGTTGTGGGATAAGGTGTACCGCTTCCCGATAAAAAGACATAGGTGTCCTTGCCTTCGCCTTTTGTAAAGACGTGCATGTTGCGCCCGTTTACTGTTACCATTTGCCCCGGGGCAGGGCGTTTGTGTTTTCGTTGTTTTGGCATTTTGTGCTCCTTTACTCCGCACTTGTCGTCGTACAATAATCCGCAAACGCGCCATTCTGATGCATCAGTTCCGCATATGTACCCATTTCAGCGATCTGGCCATCTTCCATAAAGATCAAACTGTCATATCCTTGCAATAATTCCGGGTTGAGGGAGTGGGTAATGGTAATCAAAGTAAGATCATCCATCCCCAGCAGGCGGCTTTCAATGTCATAGGCTGTTTGCATATCAAGGGAGGATGTACCCTCATCTAAGGCCAGAATAGGCTTTCCCTGAATTAGCGCACGGGCGACGGCGATGCGTTGCCGTTGTCCGCCGGATAGTTCTGAACCGTTTTCGCCCACAGGGGTAGAGAGGGTCTTTGTCTCGCCATCTAGGAATAAGTCTACACCGCTGATGGAGAGGGCGCGTGCGATCTCCGCTTCAGAATACGGTTTATGTAAGCAAATATTGTTCCCGATGGTATCGTCAAAGAGGTAGATGTTTTGATGAATGGTAGCAGACATTTCACCCAGCTTTTCCATATCCAATTCCCGCAGATTCGTGCCATCGTATGCGATTTCGCCGTCAAAGTTTGAGTAATACCCGGTCAAGAGCTTCACCAGTGTTGACTTCCCACAACCGCTTTTGCCGATGATGGCATATTTTTTCCCGCGATCCAGTTGCAAGGAGAGACCTTGCAACACAGGCTCATCTGCTTTGTAGCCAAAGCGTAAGTCGGAAATAGAAATACTATGTTCAAAAGAGGGGGCTTTTGTGCCTGTGAATCCGCTGTTCTCCCGATCAGCAAACGCATTAATGCGCGCGATGATAGGCGCACAGCCTTTCATTTTTGGCAGTTCCTGCAATGCGCCGGCAAGGGGCATGACCAATAAACCGCCCGCCTGCACCAGACCAATCATCACACCGGCGGTGATGCGGCCGATGATAATAAAGTATGCGGCTAAAAAGATGGTGCCAACTTGCACAACTTGCGATAAAAATTTAGAAAGCTCTGTATTCAACACAAGCAGTTGTCCCGCACGGTATTGCGCCTTTGCCAGGCTTGCGTTTTCGTTTTCAAACTGTTTCTTGACAAAGGGGAGCATCCGATACGTTTTGATGACTTCAAAGCCAGACATGAAATCTTTTGTGCGCACCATAAAGGCAGACATTTTTTGAGAGAAAATATCCTGCCGCTTTTGCAAAGCCGCACCGAGGAGGGCAGGGACGAGGAGCATTAAGAAAGAGGCAAAAAATATGATGATCGTTACAATGAAGTCGAAATATAGCATGACACCTAGTGAGGCGAGGAAGAGCACCGCCATATAAACGACTGTGAACAAAGGCGTTATATAATTGTCTTCAATCAGTTTGATGTCATTGTTCAAAGCGGAGAGGTAATCAGCGGAGTTTACCTCATGAAACTGCTCCATATTCTGCCGCATGATACCCGCAAATACTTTTTGGCGTATTACTTTTAAAGTGCGGTTTGTTACGTTCAAACAGCATATTTCTACTACATACGAAAGAATAGCGATGGAGACAAAATAAATCACCGAAAACAGCAATGTCCGTGTAAATTGGCTCATATCGCCGGAAAGGGCAGTGTCCAGCACCCGCTGTAAAATCAAGGCGATGGTTCCCAGGGTGGCGGCGCCGATGACGCATAAGAGGATGGAGATAAAGAACAGGGTCTTATTTTGTTTGAGATAGCGATACATAGAAAAACCAACTTTCATCTAATTAATTTGACGAACATCTAATATGGGGGTAAAAGAATAGTTGCTTACGCAACTATATTCGATCGACATAAAATAATATACCATTAAATCAAATGACTGTCAAATATTTTCTTATAGAGAAAAAATGCTTTGCAATTGCGTGATGATGTCCCTGATCGGCTCTTTCACCAGGGTATAATACACGCGCCCATCCCGTTTTTCCACAGACACAAGATTGTGCGCCAACAAGGCCTGCATATGGTGCGAGATGGTTGCCGCAGTGAGACCAAGCTCCTCAGCAAGCTCTAGGTTATATTTGGGAGAGTGGTTTAAAGACAGCAAAATGTCAAACTTACTCCCATCGCTTAATGCCTTTATCACGGGATTGTTGTGTCTTGCCGTACGCAATTTTTCGATCATTTCGTAGGCATCGCTTGTGAATAGTCCGCTAAATTCGTATCTGCCGCTTACAAAATCTACAGCAGGGAATATAAGCGTTGGTATAATCATTTCGGGTTTTTGCATACCCAATTGCATGACAAGCTCCTGGGTTTTATTCATCAGTGGATTGCTTTTCTGTTTGACAAACAAATCCAAACGGCGCTTTAGGGGCTTTTCAATTGCACGCACTGCCGCTTCATAAGCCGGCATATTTTGCTTGATGATTTGCATGAGGTGCGCCAATTGCTTTTTGGGTTCTTGTAAGAGGAGCATTATTTTCCAGCATACATTGGGTGAAAGTCCACTTACTTTGAGCATATCCATGATTTCACTCAAAGAGGAATTGGCGCTGATATCAGCTTCATGATCTGCGAAATCTTGTAGGATGGTCTCACGTATTTCACCCTCCGGGACACGATCTATGTCCTCAATCCAATGCGGCCATTCGGCGCAAATGCCCTGCAAAAGGAAGAGGAAATCCATTTCATTTGCATCATTAAAAAAGAAATCATCGCCCGCGTTTAAAACCTGTTTTTTCTCAAAGGCTGTCATATAGCGATCAAGCAGGCTTTCAAATTTTTTATAGAGTTCTTCGCCGTTGAGCCCGAGTTCTTTTGCGCGTTCGACAAAATGCGCCTGTTCTGTGAGTTTTGGGCTGTGGTAGAAGTAAAGCAGTCCTAAAATCTCAAAAACCGGGTTTAATTCTGTGCTGATTTTGATATCCATATGCTTCACCCTTTTACTTTCCGATTCGACAAGATAAGCCCGCCCAGTACCAAGATGATGCCGCAGACAAAGATCCAAGTGATGGTCTCTTGTAGAAATAAGATAGAAGCCGTCACGGCGACTAGGGGGATTAAGTAGACATACACGCTTGTTTTCATAGGCCCAAGTTGTTTGAGTGAGAAATTCCAAAGTACAAACGCACCGGCGGAAGAGCCGAAGCTGAGGTATAGTAAACTAGCCAAATTCTGCGGCTCTGCAAAGCGTTCTAGTCCGAGACGAAAATCAGAGAGCAGGATGACGGGGATGAGGAAGATCAGCCCGTAAAGAAAGGTCTTGCGGATCACCTGGATGGAATGGTGGCCAAATGTCTCAATCTTCTTTAAAAGCACCGAGTAGACAGCCCAAGAAAACGCCGCTAGTATGGTAAGAAAATCTCCCAAGGGATGCAGTTCCAACCGCTGCCCTGCAAAGCGGATGAGGGCGATGCCGCAGAGCGCCAGAATTGCCCCCAGAAAGAAAGACCATTTGGGGAATCCCGTCTTCAAGAAACACCAAGAGAGCAAACCCACAAACACAGGGGAGACCGCTATAATCACACCCACATTCGCCGCCGCTGTGTGTACCAGTGCGAAGTCTTGCATGAGAAAAAACAGCGTGCACCCGGAAATACCCGCGCCCATGAAGTATAGTTCCTGTTTTAAGGATGTTTGTCCCATCCGCCGCGGGTAGATGATAAATAGGACGAGTGTCGCGATGCCAATGCGGAAGAACAGGATCTCAATGGGCGAAAAACTGCGGAGCAGGGTCACGATGAATACAAAGGTAAAACCCCATATGAGCGTAGTTGTAAGCGCTGCCATGTGACCGAGGAATCTTTTGTTGTCTTGCAAGGCGATTGCGCCTCCTTACATAGGTGAGTGGATGTAGGGGAATGTATAGTTTGAGAGGAGACCAAAGCCTCCTTTTCCAAAGGAGGTGGCAGGCGAAGCCTGACGGAGGATTTGTGACAACCACCCCAGCACTTCGTGCCACGGTAGATTATAATATGAAGTGCAACAAGTGAAAAAAAGAAGACAACATGACGGCCGTGGTGTAAACTGAAGTTACCACACAACACCTACTCCGGAGGCCATCATGAAGTCTTACA
>Ga0131853_10023081_pt1 | contig 11242 bp, 7 predicted proteins | sample TergutLab28metaG_FD_92764 | JGI IMG/M metagenome (GOLD analysis project Ga0131853, IMG submission 92764) | Labiotermes labralis P1 segment gut microbial communities from Petit-Saut dam, French Guiana - Lab288 P1 (version 2) (version 2) | ecosystem: Host-associated > Arthropoda: Insects >...
AGAAAAGGAAAAAAAAAAATAAAAAGAGATTAAGAGGGAGTTGATGGGAAAGGAAAAAAAAAAGAAAAATATTTTCAAGAAATTTGGGGGGGGGGGGGGAAGTAACAGAAGTGCTACAATACTCGCACCAGGGTCCCGGAGTTGTCATGAAAATATTTAGGGGTACCCCATTACGTCACTGAGAGAGGCAGGACACAGACACAACGGGGAAGAACATTTCATTCTATATGTCCTAGCTATTTAATTAAAATACATATTGTGTGTTTCTACAGCCGTTAATGTATTGAAATTTAAAGTTCATCTTTATGAAGATACTTAAACGTAGAAGCGCGAACGTCACGGAATTCTTAGGTGAGCACATTTCCACACTGGGCCTTCTGCGGTAAACTTTATCATTTCAGCAGTGTACGTCACAACGCACTGCGGTCACAACACGCCCATGCCGGTCAGTTTTCTTTACCCGAGGTTTAGCTGGCAACTGAAACACGGCACGTAACTGCCCCCCCCCTACCCTGCATACGCTAACAATACGCTGCACTGTTCTAGGCATTACGCTGCATGCCTTCGTTGTCCTTTCACCACATTTCTCCAACAACGTAAGGTGGCTCACCACAGTCCGCTACCTCCAGTTTCATACATCAATGAGCTGTGAAATATACACTTTCAGCATATTTCTGGTGGACCAGGGTCTTATACTGCTGGTCTTTCATTTTACATATTTGAATAAATCCAACTATACGTAATACTTCGCAACCCACTGCCCATTCACACTGTAATTTGCACAAAAACACAACACGTGCACGCATGCGTTCACCAGCTGTAAGCACTGTGGAGCCGTAGAGAGCAACTTCATGGGCGCATCAGCTGCTGCAGCAACCAGCTAGGCCATCGAGCTCAAACTGACTAACGCTGATTCGTTTAAGCACAGCACGTGACATTCCGTGTCACCACGAACCGCCAATGCATGCCGGTTGATACTGTATATAGGAGCACGCGTGTACCCTCCTTCCCTCTGCCGAAATGTTGATATTCTATCTCGTTGGACACGGTTTCATTCCTTCACTGCTGCTAACAATTTCACCCGCAACCAAATTACGCGGAACGTAATTTTGTATCATTCAAAGAATAAAGAAAAAAGTACACGATGATTCGTTTCGGTATAGATAAACGTTAAACGCAATGAAAGCAATGAAGGTAAAGGTTTTAAATTGAGCCATCCCCGTTGTGTGTATATAAACAATAGGTGTGGGGTCAGTCTATAACACAACAATATTTAAAGGTGTTTAATAATGATAAAAGTAAACTACATGTTTCGGCCTAAGTGGCCATCATCAGGTTTACTTTCGAACGTAAACCTGATGATGGCCAATTAGGCCGAAACATGTAGTTTACTTTTATCATTATTAAACACCTTTAAATATTGTTGTGTTATAGAGTGACCCCACACCTACTGAAGGTAACGGTACTGGTACATTGCTCGTGTTGTGTGTTAATTTAAGAATGATGATGCGCGTATGCTTCAAAAATCTAAATATGCAATACAAGACCAGCGGCGAGAAGTCATATGCTCGCAGATGGTCCACTGTTAGGTCCCCATATTTGGTGGACTCAACGCGACGCGATTTGTCTGTGTGGGAAACCGTGAAGAAAACTGCGTATGTTCAAGGCCCTAAAGACTCTTATGACCTTACGGCAAGCACCGTCGCGGCTTTCACCCAGATCACACCCGAGATAGTGAGTGCCAACTGGAAGATCTGGCCTCACGATATGAAATACATCCAAAAGGGGGATCACGTAGAAGGGTAGTTCTTCCATTCTTGTAGAAGATGTGCCGCATACTACGCAACAAACGTAAACATACAATATGTCACGTTTTACTGTTATATACAACCAAATATAATTTTAAAAATGAATATAAAACTCGTTCTCTTGTAGGTGACATGAATAAATATGAATGAATGAATGAATGAATAGCTAACACAATAAAATACACGCACACGCACACAAACAAACAAAGACCCTTAAAGCAGGAGTTACAGTACAAATCCACATTTATTAGTGTATCATAAACTGTTTTCTTTTTTATGACGCATGCATAAACACAAATTGCACGCTACTCTTTCACGCTGAGCTGGCTCATTAAATAAAATTGAATTACTAATACTGACAAAATCATCCCTTTTAACAAACACAAACTCTCACGCATTATTCACGATTAACCGATCTATATTCAAACTACTGAGAAGTCAAAAATATACACGGAATAATTAATAATTTGTTTTGTTCGCACGTTCGTTTGCATTCCTGCAGACGGCATATTGGTCAGTCTGTCCGTTAGCATGTCTATACATGCCAAACAACTTGAAAACAACCGAAGAGACTTTCATGACACTTTGTAATGCAAGGGTGAATGAAGCTGTCCAACCATTGCACTTCTGAAAAAAATTTAAACACAATAACGGTAACTTTACGAGAATGCAAGACGAAAGGGCCAATAGAGAACTGACTGGAAACAGGCGAAGGCAGCAAGCACGGCAGAATGGTTACACCAGTCCAGTTCCACGTGTTTCTGACGGCAGTGTTTTATTATGTTCATGACTACTCGGCTTTCGGACTTTGCCAGTCACTTAGCGTTCCAAAAATATAAAGATACTACCAATAAACACAACTTCCAAAACTGGATCTGTTGCCGTTCGCAGGTAAAGGATGACAACACAGAGCTATTCCCAGTTTCAGGACAACCTGAGCTAGTTCAACTAACACAATATACTGTATAGAGCTCAGATCGTTTTCTCAAAAAAGAGATAATTTTTTTTTTCCCAATAAAAATTTTGAGATGGTCATGAAGACCTAACAAAAAGACAGTAACATCAACCTGACCCACAAAACGTTAATTTGATGCAAACACGAAATTAACATAAAGAGTACTGCTCGCCTACATATTCCAGGGACAGTCTTCAGAAAAAAAACACACCCTCAAGAGATCGGTCATGAAAAGAATACCACATAGGGATCCTCAACAGACGGCACAGTGTCTACAGTACCTATAGTATTCCCTGGACTTGGGGGCGAGGGGGGGAGAAACATACACGTTGGTGAAACTGGCAAACCGCCAAACTTGCGGATCCGGGAACATACACCCAGGTATAGCGTGGAAGCGGGTCTTTTGAAAAATCGAAATTAGCTAAACATGTTTACGATGAAGGCAGGAATCAACTGAAGATGTTCAACTTGAAACAGGAGGTAATGGAAATGTAAAGGAATCTACTAGCATGGCGTGTATGGCAAATCCAGCCAGTCAACCCAGTTTGGGCATTCAGCCCATTTGGATTCCCCTGAGCAGTAAGGGGGTTATGGCGTAATAAGAAGGTCAGCAGGATATGACACGTTCCTCATGCACACCGGTCTAGATTTCTTCTGTGGGTGCCAGTTTTCTCTCACAGATGGCGCTGGCGGTACGCTGGTGGTTGGCTGTCTTGGTTTGCGTGCTGTACCCTTCTGCATACGAAGCTTTGTACACATCACAGTACATATATGATTAACGTGATAGTAATGTTCCCACTATTTGTGGCAACTACAATGTCCCCGTGTCTGCACTAAGACTGTAACTGATCCTTCGGAACGCTGTGCCGGTATTCCCAAAACGATTCAAAACAAAAACCAAATGTGCCAAACAGAAAACAGTGATTTCCGAACCGTTTTCCAGTGAATTCTCATCTCGACGTTAGATGCTTTCCACATTTGTTAGTATTCATCCAACGTCCGTCGGGCCATAGAAATTTCTCGTTGACGACAGGGCTATGTTCAATTTATGTTTTACCTCTATCCTAATGGGTGGGTGGGGGAATGTTTCAGCGCATGGTTTATGAAAACCGAAAAAGACTAAATTATGAAATAAACTGAGTTTTGTGAAAAACAAAACAGGGATTATGCAAAACGTCTCGAGAATTCTGTAAATATCCTTTCTGCGTAAACAGGTCAAATGAATTTCTAGGGGTGTTTCCTACGCGAACGCGCATCTTTAAACAGGTTCAGTGTAGGCCTACGTGTTAATAAGACGTAAATGCGAATGCACAGAAAGCATCAATCCCACTGGCATCAATTAATATATGTGGCAATGATTGCTTATCTATAGCCACCAGAATGAAAGTAAAGAAAACGCTTACATCGACACCGGTATTTACAACAAAAATATTATCTCAGCAAGTTGAATGTCCTTCCAAGATCAATTACCACACACTTCAGGGCCCCAATTTAAGTCGCGCCGGTGTCAGTACCGCCTCCAACGTTGGCGAGAGACCGTGCTATTGCTAACTGCAGCAAATTAAAAACATACGGCGTTCGTGTGTACTCCAAGTTTCGTAAAAACGGGTCAACTGAATCAAATTTGGAGCGAGGGCACACATACACGCAAGCACACAAAACAGCATGGTCATTCTACGCCCTTTTTTTCTCCCGTCTAGGAGAGAAAGTCTGCTCAAAACATACTTAAACTTTAAACTCACCGGCAGCGATAAGTTCCGGAGACACGAGACCGGACAGGTCAGGCTCCTCACCATACCAGAAGATCCACAGTTCCTTGGCAGCATGTAGTGATAATGGCGGGTGTTGATTCTGACCTCCTGCTGCTGGTCCAGGACCACCAAGTCCCGGAGGAAGACCGATGGAGTCGAAGAGACCTGCAGCACTTTGATTAGCGGAGTGCGGGCCAGTGGCGGAGGCCGGTTGTTGCGTAGCCACACGCCGCCACACGCACAGAATGTCTCCGGCGAGACAGCGAGAGAAACTGGCCAACACAGGATCATCCAAAGGTTCCGACGTGAAATTGCAATCCCCACACACCAACTTACGCCATTTGATACCACACAGGTCGGTCTGAAATGAAAGGTACGGCCTCAGAAAACAAATATACAGAGCCTTATGGGAAAAGTCCTTCAATATTTTTGGTGAGTAGATCTATATATAAGCACATATATATCAGCAGATTAAATTCGGAGAATAACTGGTATCATTGCGTTCGGATTTTCTGTCATCCCAACCTTGGTCTATTTATAAGAGCTCGCTCTAAAGGAACATCACAAATTTATGGGCTTTACAGGCGGTTTCGAATCCAGGTGCGGATTGCATAGCCGCCGATCATCTTACACAGCATGCGATCCGCAAAAGGCCAATGCCGTCCTTCTCTATTATTTCACATGATTAAATACATAGTCTCAGAAAGTAATAAAAGTGGAAGCTATCAGGTCACGGCTAATAATCATCCGGCTGTTTGCATTCGGGGATGAATGATGCAGAACTGAGTTTAGCTGACTGATGGATTCATGTTGCAGATTTACAATGTTTGCAGTAATATTGGGAACTAATGACAACGGGAATGCACACCAACGAGCATCTGGTAGAGCAGTATTAGCTCACATTATAGCCTAAATAAATGCTAACAGAGATATACAGGGTTCCTAAAGCGGCGCTGATGAATCCCATCTTCTGGGATATAAAATGGTGCACAACGGTACACGGGGCCAGCATTTCTTAAGGGCTTGCTACCTCAGACCTTCAAGGCAGCCTTGATGTCAGTCCCAGAATGATGTGCATTTTTAAATTATGACGTACGTATAACAGTACATATTTGCCATTTAAACCAATCATGAGTTTGAGGAAAGCACCATTCAGAACACGTAACCTTAAAAACAACTGTCTCGAATTCACACAATTACGGGCACTTACTGAATAACAAAAAAGAGACCAATGCTTGCAGGTACCTACAAGACTGCTTAACCTGAGGCATGTAAAACATACTATATCATTTCTGTATGTACAGCCGTCTTCCTGAAGATGACTCGGGTTCGAAACATGTAGATGACATCATAAATTAAAATATTAATTAGAAAAGATGCATTTTGTTGGTGTATATAGTACAATTATATTACAAGGCACGGTGCAAAAAACATACAATTCGCTTGGTAAAATCTCACCGGGTTGACAAACAGGACAAGAGCAAGAGGTGAACCTTCGAAATGGACGCAGTAACCCGAGAGGGAGGTCGCCCCTTCACCAGAAAAGTGGGTAGGGTTGAATAAGGGACCCATCTGCATTCAAACACTAATTCGCCGATTATGATTTTTTTACTTGTGTGATTACCCGTGAAAAATAACGAATTGGCATAGAAAGGGCATTAGAAGTATCGGCCACATAATAACAAACACATAAACTGAACTTAACTCGAATGTATGGGAAGATTAAACACCAACTGTCAGTCCCATCGAAACCTTCCAACTTGTTGTCCTCGTTATTTAACACTTCAACGAACCCTAATTCCTCAAACATCACTGGGAGAAAAAGAATTCCAAAACAACGGAATGAAATGTTTCGTTAATGAGAAAATGGCGATATATACATCTACACACACACACACACACACACACACATATATATATATATATATATATATATACACACACACGAACATACCAATACACACACACAATGGTAACTTATATCGATACCATTACCCCTAATACGGCTGTGATGTCACTCAGAAACGAAGCTCCGTCGTATCCGTGGAATCAGAAGACTGTGTCGTCACCAGCGTTATTTTCTCACAAAGAAAAGGTATTATATAAGGCAGATAACCAAAACATGTCCAGTTCTTATAAAATTGTGATTTTATGAATGTTGTATTTTGTTGGTCACTGTTGTAATAAATCATAATGTAGCTATGCGACGGAAAATCTCAACGGAAACTAAAACCGTGCATAAAATGTTACAAACGCAGTAACATGCTATGGATGTGTGAAGTCGGGATCGACCCGGTTGTTTCTGTGGGGACTTACTGCATTATAGCTTGTAGTCCTAAAAGCATATCTGAAGAGAAATTTTTTGAATGTTGTTCATGCGTTTGCACAATTAGTGCATTCTTTACACATTAAAGGTGCACATTTCATTCGAGATTTTCGGAGAATCTCAGGCACGGTCCATACACTATTATTACCTGCATGTCCTAACAGGACCGGGTATCATGTTTTTCGAAAGACGTTCCTCTCTCCCTCTACAGGCATTTGACAAGAGGCTGCAAGTACTATTAACTTAGCTGGACTGGTCGTGGAAGTCCGTACGCCTAGCCACCCCAAACACTCTACTTAACATCCCTTGATTTCTACTTGAGATACAATGACATGGTGTACAAACAGAGATCGCAGATTCGACGGCAGCTCTAACGATGCCATCATGGATGGTGCTACTCACACACGGAACAATACTGAAATGACATGTACAGGAGATCGAGTTGTTTCAAAACTAGCTCGTATGTGCAGCCGGTGCGGATCATTTCGAAAGGAAAGCCGGTCACAACCCACGTCAAAGACGACTAGGTAACCACGTAGCGGATGAGATAACATTAATATAACTTTTTCACTCAATATACGCCAGTAAATTATATCATGAGTTTTGCATGCGTTTCGTCGGCAATTATGAGAGAACAGTGATTCTTACCAGCCTCCAAAAAACACAAGATCATCTCAATCCCTAATCACGACAATGTGCGCATAAACAAAGGGTCACACCGGCACTATTAGCCAGATATTTATGACAAGGAACGAATTACTACAACTAAGAGAAAATGCCCCACTGGCAACGCCACAGACTACGTGGTTTACGTATGATGGCGCCCTCATTCTACCCGCTGCGCCGTGACTTTGGACTCTCACTTCCCAAATCGATGTACAGGAGGAAACGGACCAGTTCTGCGGCATCCGCCACTACCCATCTCACTCCTGCCGATTTCTACCTGCGGGGACATCCGAAGGGCATAGTGTACTCAAAAAGTCAATATGCACGACGAGCTTTGACGTTTGATTGAAGCAGCTGTGGCAGCAGGAAACAAGCCAGAACATTCCGGCGTACCAGAATTCGTGGTGTCAGGGAGCTCTGGTATGCAAAAGAACAGAGAAGAATTCCATTCAGCAACTTTCGAAAAAGCTTTCCCTTTATTAATGGGCTGCGGTAATTCTTACATATCTACTAAACACATGCGATCCTATACTATGTAGTTACTAACTCCTTTTTATTTCCTGTACTTCCCGTTCTCGCTAACTAAACGAGTGTGATGTGCTTGGAGAATTTTTGTCTTCCCTTTAAGATCCAATGCGAGTCACCCTAATACTTACTCCATGGTGCAGAGCCCTTCTTGAGAAGCTAACCGGTTTGCAGCTAGTCAAGAAATTCCCCGCATTTCACGGAACCCGAAGGTTCATTACCGCACTCACAAGCGTCCGCCACATGTCCCTATCCCGGGCCAGCCCAATCCAGTCCATATACCCACATCCCAAGTCCTGGAGATCCACCTAATATTATCCACCGATCTACGCCTAGGCCTCCCCAGTGGTCTCCTTCCCGCCGGTTTCCCCACCAAGACCCTATACATCCCCTCTCCTCACCCTTACGCGTCACATATGCCCAGCCCATCTCATTCTTCTCGATTTTATCACCCGCACAATATTGGGTGAGTAGTACACATCATTTAGCTCCTTGTTATGCAGTCTCCTCCATTCCCCCGTTACCTCGTCCCTCCTAGGTCCAAATATTCTCCTCAACACCATGTTCTCAAACACCCTCTAATAATGCGTGTAATTAAAAACCGCCTTATGTAAGTACTATAACTCTGCATCATCTAAATAAAATATTAAAGGACGGTGCAAGATTTTCACGGCACTTTTATATGCAGTTTATTTTTTATTCATGTCTGTTGCTCGGACGCTACAGTGCAGACATCTGTAACCGGAAAGCAGGTTTTAAACGTTATAACCGAAAAGTTTTTCATAACAGTTCAAAATGTTAAACTATCCTAATAACCATTTCAAAGCATTTACTTTATGCAATAAGCTGAATTATGAGGATTCGTACACTGTCACGGTATGCAGCCGACATGCTCCCAAGCAGCCATATGATCGTATGCACCCTCTCTGCATTAAGTTTGTTTTATTTGTGCTTCACAGTACAAGCTGAAAGGAGGAAAGCGGGGCAAGAAAGTGTCATGTAAATAATCTGATTTACACATTGCAGCCGGAACACTGTTTGCAATTTACAGTGTATACATAAAACGTGGTCGTGTCTGTGACACCGTATATTCCGATTTGTACCTATGTTTCGGGGAAACAGCTCCTCCAATGACTCGGGATGAGTTCCGTTGCGGCCAGGTTTCATAATGCGTCACGGTTTAAAAAGCATCAGAGATGTTTATGTACATCTAGCCACGTACGTTGCTCTCCGCGAATTTCATTTCACGTGTCACTTAATGTCTATGGAAGGGTGGAAAACAAAATCGCTCGTGTGACCTTGGCCTAAAAGCATGCCCAACATTTTCATGTCCGTCTGGCCACGCGCGTTTCTCTGCGACCTGCATTCCCTAAGCAATTTTCACGTCCGCACACGAAAGGGAAAAAAATTCGCTCATGGCCTTGGCGTAATATACCATTAAAGATGTTCGTAAGTATCTGGTGTAGTTGATATACAGCTTCTAAAATCATTAAGGGCTGACATTAAAAATTATTTCGGCACACATTAAACTTGTCAACACTGCTTCTCCGGATTCATTAAAATTTAATGCTGCTTTCATGCATCAGTACTACACGACAAATTCAAACTGGGAAAGTATCGAAAAAGTCAGTAAATTTTAACTCTCCTCAATGCGCAGCTCTACTGACAATCGCGATTCTATCAGCCACCTCTTATTACATTTACACTAGCAGCATTACACCCTTTTCGATCAGTGTCTGTCCAACCCTACCAACAGCAGCTGTCCATATGGACGTTGCAATTACATTCAAATCGTTATTAAACATGGGCCGGCATTTAAAAACGTTTACAAACACTCATTCACATAACAGGATATCCAGTGTTGTCAAGTTTCGTCACTATAATCGTTAAAGCCACACATACTTCCCTCATTTCTGGCTCTCTACAAAAAGCCTCAACATTGCTCATATAGGTCTTACGTACAACATGACTTAGGCCACTCCTCATTTTCTTGCATGTCACTCCAACATCCGATGTAGAGTCTGGTCTGTTGTTTGTTCGATCGTAATCTGCATTCCTTGCTGCCGCCCTTGTTGCGTCAATGATTCCTGTCGCTTTCCGTCTTCAAACATCACTTAAGTTTTTCACTGAAACCTCTGATTTTGTATGTAAGACCGTTGTAATTGTTGGTGTCTCGTAGTGACTGGGTTTCCTAGTGCTTTGCCGAAAGTGTGTACACGGTTTACCGACGATGAGAATGTCACACTACTTTTATGCGTCTACAATGTATACTCGTATACACTTACAGTATATGTGAGTATTCCGATAATCCCCCATGTCTGGTCTTTTTTATAATATTCAACTTTTTGTCAAGCAGGCCCACACATTTGGAATATTTCGCTCTATCGATACTGACCACAACTTCTTGTATATGCTCCTAAAACCTTGTTTTAACCGATTACCAGTGTGTCCAACACATATAGCCACAACAAAAGGGCACCTAAATATCTATAATCGTATATCACTGATGTGTTTGAGCAATATGCTAGTGGTGTAGTGTTTCACAATATGTCGTTTTAAGGTACAATGTGTTTTTATATTTATGTATTTGAATGTTTTGTGTAATCGCATCGGATCTTACCCAAGTTTCAGTATTCTTATTTATTTACTTACTTACTTACTTACTCCATGGTGCAGAGTCCTTCTTGAGAAGCTAACTGGTTTGCAGATAGTCAAGAAATGCCCCACATTTCACGGAACCCGAAGGTTCATTACCGCACTCACAAGCGTCCGCCACCTATCTCTATCCTGGGCCCGCCCAATCCTGTCCATATACCCACATCCCACCTCCTGGAGATCCATCCTAATATTATCCACCCATCTAGGCCTAGGCCTCCCCAGTGGTCTCTTTCCCTCCGGCTTCCCCACCAAGAACCTACACACCCCCCTCTCCTCACCCATACGCGCCACATGCCCAGCCCATCTCATTCTTCTCGATTTTATCATCCGCACAATATTGGGTGAGGAGTACAAATCATTTAGCTCCTTGTTATGCAATCTCCTCCATTCCCCCGTTACCTCGTCCCTCCTAGGTCCAACACCATGTTCCCAAACACCCTCAGCTTCCTTTCCTCCCGCAATGTCAGCGACCAAGCTTCACACCCACACAAAACAACAGGCAAAATTATAGTTCTATATATCTTGATCTTTACATTTTTGGATAGCAACCTGG
>Ga0131853_10023084_pt1 | contig 11241 bp, 13 predicted proteins | sample TergutLab28metaG_FD_92764 | JGI IMG/M metagenome (GOLD analysis project Ga0131853, IMG submission 92764) | Labiotermes labralis P1 segment gut microbial communities from Petit-Saut dam, French Guiana - Lab288 P1 (version 2) (version 2) | ecosystem: Host-associated > Arthropoda: Insects >...
ACAAGTTCTCTCATGCTTCAATCCCCCAATCCTGCTTGGTTTTATGGGGTTATTATAACATTATATCGCTAATATATCAACTGATTTGGGAAAGAACCCAAAAACCCTTGACAAATAGGCCGGTTGATGGTATATTACAAATATCGTTAGCACTCACCGCGCACGAGTGCTAACAATCATCATAGGGCAGTACATCGACAGCATGGGGAGGCGAAGGTATGCTCAACGCGAGAAAAATCAAAATCCTTGAAGCTATCATTAACGACTATATCGCAACGGCTGAGCCGATAGGCTCGCGCACCATTGCAAAGAAATACAACCTGGGCATTTCCTCCGCCACCATCCGCAACGAAATGAGCGACTTGGAGGAAATGGGCTACATCATCCAGCCCCATGCCTCGGCGGGGCGCATTCCGTCAGATAAAGGATATCGCCTGTATGTGGATGGCCTGATGGGTGCTAAGCGCCTTAATGCTGAGCAGGAGCGGTTTTTGCGGGAGAGTGTCGCCGTCGGGCTTAATCAGATTGATCGATTGATGCAAGATGTGGCGAGGGCGATTTCGGTTTTGACGAATTACACCGCCGCCGCAAGCGATGTTGTCGCAAGTGTTACTGTATCGCATGTGCAGCTTGTGCCTGTGGATGAGAGTAAAATTGCTTTGGTGCTTGTCACGGATGCAAAGACTGTCAAGAATCAAATCATCCCCATGCCCGGCCCTCCGCCCCTTGCTGTGCTTAATGCGATGTCTCTTTTGCTGACGAGCCATCTGGCGGGCAAATCCGCAGGTGAGGTGGTGTTGATCGCGAATGAGGCAAGGGCAGGCACACATGCAACTGCTCTGCGGGCCGATCTTGAGAGCTTGGGTATGCCCGTTAGTGTTTTGGATGCGATTATTCCTGCGATTTTGGCCTCTTTGAGCCGCGCGGATGCAGTGCAAGTGCATACCAGCGGCATCAAAAACATGCTAAGTTTCCCCGAGTTTTCAAATCTCGACCGAGCGCGTGCCATTTTCCACACTTTGGAAGAACAGGACATACTAATCGAGCTTCTAAGCGGGGATTCTAAAGAGAGCGACATACACATCGCCATCGGCGAGGAGCTGGCACTTCCTGCCATGAGCGATTGCAGCATCATAAAAGCCCGAGTGCGCATAAATGAAAACCTCACAGGTAACATAGCCATCATCGGGCCTACGCGCATGGACTATTCCCAAGGCGTATCCGTAATAAACGCAATCGTAGCGGCAATTATAAATCGCCCGCGCAAGGAGGAGAGCATTTGAAAGAACACGAAGAAGAGCAAAATTTAGAAGAAGAGGCTTGCGAAGAGCAGGAAGTATGCGAGCTGGCGAAACTCACCGCCCTAAACCAAATCTACGCCGACAAAATCCGCCATCAAGCTGCCGAATTTGAGAACTATCGCAATCGCACAGTAAAAGAAATGGCGCAAATACATGATAATGGCGTGCGGGACGCAGTTTCTGCCCTGCTGCCTATCATTGACAATTTCGAGCGAGCTATAGCGGCGGAAAATAACATCGACAGCGGGCTTTACAAAGGCATTGTGATGATTCAAACCCAGATGACTGCGGCATTGGAGGGCTTAGGTATCAAAAAAATCGCGGCTTTGGGTGAGAAGTTTGACCCGAATATGCATTGCGCGGTATCGCATATTGATGATGAAAGTCTGGGAGAAAACGAGATTGCGGCCGAGCTGGCCTGCGGGTATGTTTACAAGGATAAAGTTATTAGGCATAGCGTGGTTACTGTGGCAAATTAATAGCGTGTGTGGGCGATTGATAATCACCCCTACATCATAAAGATAATTAGGAGGATAAAAATGTCAAAAATAATAGGAATTGATCTGGGAACTACAAACTCATGCGTATCTGTAATGGAGGGCGGCAAGCCTGTCGTCATAGCAAATTCTGAAGGCGGGCGCACAACACCATCTATCGTGGGCTTCACAAAAACGGGCGAGCGTCTCGTGGGCGAGGCAGCCAAGCGCCAGGCCATCACCAATCCCGACAACACCATCATGAGCATCAAGCGCCTTATGGGCACAAAAAACCGTATCACCGTTGAGGACAAAACCTATACCCCGCAAGAAATCTCTGCGATGATCCTGCAAAAGCTCAAGGCCGATGCGGAGGCTTATCTGGGAGGAGTTGTCACTGAGGCTGTGATTACCGTACCTGCGTATTTTGGGGATGACGAGCGCCAGGCCACCGTGGATGCGGGGCGCATTGCGGGCTTTGATGTTAAGCGCATCATCAACGAGCCGACGTCCGCGGCTCTTGCATATGGGCTGGATAACGAGTCTGACCAGAAAATTCTCGTTTATGACCTCGGCGGCGGCACTTTTGACGTATCAGTAATTGATATCGGCGGCGGCATGGTGGAGGTGCTGTCCACCAACGGCATCAACCACCTCGGCGGCGATGATTTTGATGAGCGCATCATCGAGCATCTCGTGAAAGAATTTAAGAGCCAAGAGGGTATTGACCTCTCCAAGGATAAGCTCGCCATGCAGCGTGTGAAGGAGGCGGCGGAGAAGGCGAAAAAAGAGCTGTCTACCGTGACGCAAACCAGCATAAACATCCCGTTTATCACGGCAAATCAAGACGGCCCAAAGCATTTGGACGCGACACTAACACGCGCAAAGTTTAATGAGCTTACCGCGGATCTTGTTACGCAAACAATCGAGCCTGTAAATATCGCGCTTAAAGATGCGGGCATTACTGCGGCAAAACTCACGAAAGTTCTGCTGGTAGGAGGCTCGACGCGCATTCCCGCTATTGCGGATGCCGTTAAGAACATCACCGGGCATGAGCCGTTTAAGGGCATCAACCCCGATGAGTGCGTGGCCGTGGGTGCGGCCATTCAGGGCGGCAAGCTCGCGGGCGATGAGAGCTTAAAAGACCTGATTCTTGTTGACGTCACCCCGCTTTCGCTTGGTATTGAGACGTTGGGCGGCGTGGTATCGCGCCTAATTGAGCGAAATACTGCCATCCCCGCCAAGGCTCAGCAGGTTTATTCCACAGCGGCCGATAATCAGACCGCCGTTGATATAGTAATCGTGCAAGGTGAGCGGCAGTTCTCTAAAGACAACAAAAAAATCGGTGAATTTAGGCTGGACGGCATTTTGCCGGCACCTCGCGGCATTCCAAAAATTGAAGTCAGCTTTGATATTGATGCCAACGGCATTGTGAATGTCACCGCGAAAGACCAGGGCACCGGCAAGGAGCAGAATGTCACCATCACGGCCACCACAAAAATGAGTGATGAGGATATCCAGCGCGCCGTTGACGAGGCTAAACAATTCGAAGAAGCCGACCGTATCCGCAAGGATATAGTAGATACTAAAAACGAGGCGGATTCGCTTATATTCCAGACGGAGAAGCTGATGGAAGAGCATGTTGCCGTCATCAGTGATGAGGACAAAGCGCAGCTTGAGGCTGAGCTTGGCAGATTTAAGAGCGAAAACGAAGTGTTGACTATGGACACAATGACTGACGAGGATGCGCAGAGGCTGAAAAGCGGCATAGCGGCCCTGACGGAAATCATGCAGGGCATTGCGGCCAAGATATACCAAAATGCGGGAGGGCAGGGCGAGCCCGGCATGGACGACTTTACGGAGCATGTAAACAACCAAGGCGGCCAAAATGAGGATGGCTCGGTTGAGGGCGATTATAAAGAGCTATAGATAGGAGGGCTTTGGATGTTTGATTTGTTATTATGGATAATAGCGATTTTCGCGTTGGGGTGGGGAGTAATGCTTTTGGTGCTGCCAAAAGATAAGCTGATGCCTGCACTCAGAGGCCAGCTTCAGAAAAAAGGCAATTCAAATCCAACCGAAGAAGATCTTGAGAAAAAGTTTAAATCATTTAAGCTGATGGGTTTTGTGTGCATTGGCGCGGGTATTGTGCTGGTGATTATCATGCTTACCGGCGGGATTTAGGCAAATATAGCAAACGACATCGAGAGCCGTGAATGAAGGAGGGTGGCGAAAAATCTATTTTTCGCTGGTTTTGCCCGACGCACATTCACGATTTCGAAAGTCGTTTGCTACAGTAGGGGCGGCCGCCTCGGCCGCCCGCTTTCTCTTGGGATAAAAAATGAGGGGGATAATAATATGGATAACACAAAATTATGCACCTGCCCTGTGCCCGACTGCGAGCATCACCCAAGCAAACACGGCGGAAGCTGCAACCCGTGCATAGTAAAGAATCTTAAAAATTGTGAAATACCCGCTTGCTTCTGGGATAAAATAGGCAAGCCGGATTGCGGCAGCCCGTATACAATACATAAATTTGCTGAAGCTGTGAACTCATACAGCGCGCAAACTTGAGGTAAAAAAACTGTAGGGGCGATTACTAATCGCCCGCGAGGAGAGCAGTATGCAAAAACAAGACTACTACGAAACCCTGGGAATACAAAAAGGAGCAGACGAAGCCGAAATAAAAAAGGCTTACCGAGCTATGGCCAAAAAATACCATCCCGACAATAACCCCGGAGATAAAGCCGCCGAAGACCAATTCAAAGCGGTGGCGGAAGCCTATGGGGTGCTTTCGGATGCTGATAAGCGCTCTAAGTATGATCAATTCGGCCATGCCGCATCTGATGCGGGCTTTGGCGGCGGCGGATTCGGAGGCTTTGGCGGCTTTGATTTTAGCGACATTGTCAGCGAAATGATGGGCTTTGGCGGGCGCGGAAGAAGCCGGAATCGCGGGCCCGCCCGCGGGCGCGACGTTGAATATTCCATGCAAATTGACTTTGAAGAAGCTATTTTTGGCGCGGAAAAAACAATCGAGCCAAACATTAAAGATACTTGCGACACTTGCCGAGGCACAGGCGCGAAACCGGGCACAACGGCCACAAGCTGCCAAACATGCGGCGGCACGGGGCAAACTATCCGCGCCACGCAAACGCCGTTTGGCACAATGCAAATGCAATCCACCTGCCACACCTGCAACGGTGAAGGCAAAATCATCAAAGAACCATGTGCTACGTGCCGAGGCCAGGGCAAAGTCTCCAAGCGCAAGAAAATCTCGGTAAGTATTCCTAAGGGTATCGAGCATGGCCAAAGCATCCGCTACACAGGCCAAGGCGAGGCGGGCGATATCGGTGCGCCAAAGGGCAATCTCTACATTCAAATCCACATCCGCCCAAGCAAAACCTACACCAGAAAAGGCAATAACCTCTACATGCAAAAAGAAATCAGCTTCGCATCAGCAGCACTTGGGGCAGAAATCCCCATCCAAACCCCACACGGCGAGCAAAATTACAGCATACCCCCCGGAACGCAGCCCGAAAGCATAATCACTCTAAAAGGCAAGGGTATGCCTGTATTACAAAGCGAGCGCATGGGGGATTTGGTAGTCACGCTCAAGGTTGTAGTCCCCCGTTCGCTGACGGACACGCAAAAAGAGCTTCTGCGGCAGTTTGCCGAGGAAGCGGGGGATAGCGTGGGTAATGGCAAGAAGAAGTTTTTTGATAGGTTTAAGTAGGAGGTGTTTTATAGAATCTTTAACAGCCGACATTAGCATTAGTGTAGACAGCGATATTAAAGAAAAAGCACAAGAAGTGCTTGCGGACTTGGGGCTGGACATGCATTGGTTTGAGTCTATGGAAGAATTTAAGGAGTATATGTGATGCGCGTTTTGATGTAAAATATTACCAGATATGACATTAAAACCATCTGGCAGGAGGAATAAAAAATGATCGAAGCACCTCATAACATCCACATAAACGAAGCAGAACGATACGTGCAAATTAACGAGCCCGATGATGACCGGCTGGAGGCTATAATTCAGAACCTGGGCATACTCTATCCCGGCTTCACCGTTGACATCTGCTATCACAATCAGCCGCATCCCGTCGAAATCATAGAGAGGCTCGCGGCCGAGATGCTGGATGACGCAATCGAGCTGCGGCTTTCGCGAGATAACTTTGTGCCTGCTTCACCGGATGGCATTACTTCGCAGGACAGCGACCTTGCCGAGCTTATCCCATTTCATGATGCCCGCTATCCCGATATGTATTGGAATGGTGCGAGGCTGTCGCGGCATCGCAATGACTGGGATATCGCCGTAAACCGCGCAAATGGCCAAATCAACGGATATGCGCTCGCCAGAAAAGCCCCGCAGACCTACGACATCTACTGCGTATACGCCGAAAGCGCGGACGATGCCCGCCGCCTGCTGAGCTATACCGCAAGCGCGGCCTTTGAAGCCGGGGCGCAAGAAATGCTACGCATGGCAGAGCGTCACAACAAAGACGAGCTGGCTGCCGCATCTGAACTGGGCTTTGTGGAGCAGGGCTATTATCGTATGTTTAGGATGGTTTTGCAATAAGACTTGCGCTCAAGCAAGAAAAAGGATTGATACACGGAGGTAATTTATGAAAAATTTTAATGACCTAAAAACTAAGTTGTCTGCATTGCTTGCCAATGTTGATGTTGACTATGTTGAAATCCGCACGGAGGACAGCCGTGATTTAATAATTTCATACATAGGCACCCAGTTGGAGCGTGTACGCCGCAACACCCTCATTGGAGGTAATGTGCGAGCCTTGCATCGCGGCGGCTGGGGTTTTGTTAGCTTTAATGATATTGCGGAGTTGGAAGCCGGCATCAAGCTGGCCTGTGAGCAAGCCCGCGCGGCAGGGGATGTCCTTAATGAAGAGAGCATGATGGCGAGCGTTCCTGTGGTGGTAGATGATTTTTGCCCGGAGTGGAACATGCATCCCGACAGTGTTAGTCTAGATGAGAAGATTCGTATTTTGGGCGAATACCATCAGTTGGTTTTGAGCTATGATAACATTCCTGCCGCCTATGCTTCGCTGAGGGAGCGCTGCACCACTCTTGTTTTCGCTAATTCTGAAGGCAGCTGCATCCGTCAGGAAAAGGTGGATTTTTCTTTTGGTATTTGGGCTGAAGGCAAGAAGGGCGATGTGTCCGTTGAGCAAGGTGTCTCTGATGGCGCGTCCGATGGCATATCAAAGCTATTTGGCCGCGAAGATGAAATCAAGGCAATGTGCGAGCGCACTCAAAAGCTCTTTGACGCGCCGGTGATTACTGCGGGTGTGTACACCACCATTTGCGACCCTGAGCTTACAGGCCTCTTCATCCACGAGGCATTCGGCCATCTTAGCGAAGCCGATGATTTGGTCAACGATCCTGATTTTCTCAAAGCCATGAAACTTGGCCGTGTATTGGGCCGCCCCATTCTCAATATTTATGACACGGGCGATGTCATCACAGGCCGAGGCTATATGGCCTATGACGAAGAGGGCGTTAGAAGTGTTCGCGCTGATTTTGTTAAAGAGGGTGTGTTGGTCGGCCGTATTAACAACAGATGGTCGGCCGCCAAGCTGAATGAGCCTGTGACGGGCTCTTCCCGAGCCCTTGATTTTAATTTCCCGCCCATAGTGCGTATGCGTAACACCTGCATAGCAAGCGGCGAGAGCGCTTTTGAAGATATGATAAAAGATGTGAAGCTGGGCATTTATGCTCTTGGCACGGGCGGCGGCGGCGAAACCAACGGCGAGATGTTTAATTTTGGTGCGGATTACGGCATCATTATACGCGATGGCAAACTGTGCGAAATGGTGCGCGATGTGAAGCTGATGGGCAATGTGTTCACCACAATGGAAAATATTGACATGATAGGTAATGACGCTTGCGGCCAAGACAGCACCGGCGGCTGCGGCAAAGGCGCGCAAAGCCCTCTGCCTACAAGCAATGTCTGCCCTCATATCCGCATTCAAAACGTAATAATCGGAGGTGTACAGAATGAAAATGAATAATATACCCGCCGGGGCCGAGTATGAGCTTTTCAGCGAACACACAAAAACCAGCGAAGTCAGCTATGCCGGCAGCAAATTTGAACGCATCTCAACTAAGGGCGCGCTAAACAACAGGCTACGCCTGCTGGTGGATGGAAAAATTGTCACCGTTAATTCCACAGATCCTAACGGGGCTGATAAAATGATGCAAGATGCCGCCCAAATGGCAAAATATGGCTCAACATATAACGAAAAATTTGCAAAAGCGGCGCAGATCAATCCGTTGACGCTTTTTGATGCCGCCACGCTTAGCTCAAAACAGATGATTGAAATGATGAATGGATTTGTAGAAGATCTCAAAAAGCTGGATTCGCGCCTTACCGTCCAAGCCGGCCTTACGCATAAAGTAAGAGAGATTAGCCTGAAAACCAGCGAAGGCTTTGATCACGGCTATCAAACCTCCTTTTGGCAAGTGTCGGCTTTTGTTACGCTGGTGCAAGGCGATGATCGTTTTGATATATACGATTACCGGCAATCAATGCGCCCTGATTTTGATATGAAATCCATTATTGCTGAGATTGACCAAAAGCTGAAATGGGGCGAGAAGGTTGTTGATTTCAAAGCGGGTGCATACCCCGTGATTTTCGCGCCCGGCCAGTCTTCATACATACTTAACCCTGTGGTGGAGTCACTCGGCGGCCAGGCTTTTTATGACAAAACCTCACCTTGGGTTGATAAATTGGGCGAAAAGCTCATTGATCCGCGCATTACTCTCGTTGATGACGGCACTTTGGACAATACCTTCACATCACGCCCCTTTGACGCGGAGGGCACGCCCACCGGGCGCAATGTTCTCGTGGAAAACGGTGTGATCAAAACGATTTTTCTCGACAACAAATACGCCGCCCGCCTTGGCAAAGCCAGCACAGGCAACGGAGGCCCACTTGGCCCGGCCACAAACTATATCGAGATGGCTCCCGGCACGAAATCCATTGATGACATGATTAAATCTATCGGCTACGGCGTCATCATATACGACACTATGGGCGCATGGAGCGGCAACCCATTTGCGGGCATCGTTTCCGGCACAATCTCTGTCGGCTTGAAAATTGAAAATGGCCAAATTGCGGGGCGCATCAAGGATTGTATGTTTACAGCTAATGCTTTTGAGCATCTAAACAAGCATCTTGTTGATCTGTCAAGCGAGCGCAAGCAGGTGGAGGTGGAGCTTGGCGGTGACATTATCGCGAATTTGCCTTATATGCAGCTTGATGAGGTGGTTATTTCCGCAGAATAGTTATAACGCTAACGCCACACATCCCCTATGAATGCTGTCGGGGGATGTGTGGTTTAATATTTTTATTTACCTCTTGACTCTGGAGTTACTCCATGTTGTATACTTTGCTTATAACCAAAAAGGAGGTGCATCATGGAGTATTACACCATCGGCAAATTGTCTAAGCTCACCTGTATTTCTGTTGACGCGCTGCGCTATTATGACGAGATCGGCCTGCTAAAGCCCGCTTTTATAGATCAACTCTCGGGCTATCGCTATTATACGGACGAGTGTGCCGCCGTGCTGGCTCAAATCTTAGAGCTAAAGGAATATGGGCTGGAGCTTAGCAAAATAAAGGCTATAATGGCTGATGGGCAAAGCGCGGAGGATGTTTTGCGCAAGCAGCAGTTAGTGCTGCTGGAGCGCAAGCGTGCGCTGGATGAAAGCATTGGCAAGCTGAATGCGAGGCTAAATAAAGTCAAGGAGGAAGATAAAATGAAAAAACGGATTTTGCTGGTAGATGATGCCGCGATTATGCGGATGATGTGCAAAGAGATATTTGGTGAAGATGGTTATGAGGTGGCGAGTGAAGCGATGGACGGGGTGCAAGGTGTTGAGATGTATAAGCAGCTGCGCCCGGATGTCGTGCTGATGAACATTGTGATGCCTGAAATGAACGGCATAGAGGCTGCGAAGAAAATCATGGAGTTTGATGCCGATGCAAAAATCCTCATGCTAAGCGCGGCAAGCCAGCCCAAGATGGTGCTGGACGCGCTTAGGGCGGGGGCGGCAGGCTTTGTGATGAAGCCATTTCAGAGGCAGAGGCTGCATGACGGCGTAAAAAGTGCCTTGCAGAGCAAATTTGCGCTTAACCCCGATGCGATGGCGAAGCTCGCAAGCCAAAATATGGAAGATAAGGTTCTTTCTCAGATTGGCGTTGATGAAATTATCCGCTATGCAACGGGGGATGGGTCAGGCATACCGCCGCAGCCGATTTATTACAAAAGCCAAAGCACACAAGCCGAGCCGCCAAGCGACATAAATGCACAAATGCAAAATTCTCTCGATAGAATCATACAAGGGCAGGATGAAATCAAAGAGTTGCTAAAGCGGATTGTAGACTAGGCTTGCACTCTATAGAGCGTGTTGCCCGAGGTTCATAAAATTTATACTTGACAAGTTTACTTTGCACATGTTATTATAGAGTTGACAATAAAACTTGTCAAAAATAACATAATACTTGGAGGTAGATTTTATGAGCAATCCGATTGAAAATAATATCGACAACCGCAAAGAGGAGATTTTGGCAAAGAGCAAGAAAGCAAAAGGCGATGAAGGGCTGGAGTACGCGAAAGCAAGAGGAAACAAACTTGGCGAATACACAATGTCCGTTGTAGGGCTTCCCTTGATAATATTTGCATTTTTCACAAAGGAGCCTGCAATATTTTTAGCTTTAGGCGCAGTTGTATTCGCCTATGTATTCGGCCAGTCTTTTGCCGTTTACCGTTTCACAAAAAGAAAATATCACCTAGCCTGGGTGGTTCTCAGTGTTATTTGTGCAATTCATATGATTGTTGATTTTTTATTATTGTCCTTAGGAGGGCTTAATCCTATGTGGTTGCGGTGGTGGATGGCATGAAAAATGAGCTTATGCTAAAAAACAAGCTAAAGATAGCAAGAGCAGAAAAAGGATTTTCGCAGGCGGCTTTGGCTGAAATGGTGGGTGTATCACGAAATACCATCAGCTCTATTGAAACAGGGCAGTTTTGCCCTACGGCAAAGCTGGCGCTTATTCTGTGTATTGCTTTAGATAAGAAATTTGAGGATTTATTTTTCTTTGAGTGACATTAAGGCGTAAGGGCGGTTATTAACCGTCCTTTGTTTTCATCTCGGCTTGAATAAATCCCAAATGTGTGGTATAATCTGGTAACAATCCTAAGAAAGAACAGGAGCATACCAATGACAACAAAAGACTTCTCATACGACCTGCCCCAAGAACTAATAGCCCAAACTCCGCTTGCGGATCGCACCGCCTCTCGCTTGCTTACGCTAAACCGCCGCACGGGCGAGGTTAGGCACGGTGTTTTTCGGGATATCAAAGAGCGGCTTCGGCCGGGAGATTTGCTTGTGGTTAACAACACAAAGGTGATGCCTGCTCGTCTTTTTGGGCAGGATGC
>Ga0131853_10023088_pt1 | contig 11240 bp, 4 predicted proteins | sample TergutLab28metaG_FD_92764 | JGI IMG/M metagenome (GOLD analysis project Ga0131853, IMG submission 92764) | Labiotermes labralis P1 segment gut microbial communities from Petit-Saut dam, French Guiana - Lab288 P1 (version 2) (version 2) | ecosystem: Host-associated > Arthropoda: Insects >...
TGGACTGGATTGGGTTGGCCCAGGATAGGGATAGGTGGCGGACGCTTGTGAGTGCGGTAATGAACCTTCGGGTTCCATGAAATGCGGGGAATTTCTTGACTAGCTGCAAACCAGTTGGCTTCTGAAGAAGGACTCTGCACCATGGAGTAAGTAAGTAAGTCACTTTAACGTGGCGCGCGATTAAGTTTCCATTGCACTCAGTGAGGATTACGCATGTTTACTGAGTAGATGCAAAGGTTACACACGTTTAATTGATATAAGCGAAGTTTAGGAATTTTTACTTAATATAAGCGTGGTTTACGCATATATACTTACTGATTTTGTAAGTGAAGTTTACACATAATTGCTTTTTGATTTTGAGGTGCGACAACCCCGTTGTGTACTAAATCACAATGTACAAAGTGAGTATGAAGCAGGCTAAACACAACTGTATTTGGTATCTATAGCTAGCGATGGTAGGGTAGCTATCAGCAACTACATGTTTCGACCATCATCAGGTTGTACATATTAAAGTAGATCAACTAATACAATATGTAAATTCAATCAGATTAACACTTTAAACACCAAGATAAATCCCATTTGTCATTTGCTGGCATTATTAGGAGCTCACCATATTTTCCACGTTAGCGGGTTAAGGGTTAATGTCAAGATCTCGAACACCTTAACATTCTTTAATTTTACAGATTTTGGTTATGGCTAGTAATAAAACTATGAGTATTTATGGATGCGTGGAGTTCAGAGTCCGGCGAGCTAGTTGTCATGCAGTAGACTGGTGCGTTGTGTGTTGGTCGGCTTCTTGATAGGCATAATCTAGTGGCAGGTGGTTTGTGCTCCGAGGCACGGAGGATCATGTCCACTGCGTGGGAGGTAGCTGATAGCTTCCTACCATCACTAGCTTCTTTTTTTTGGGGGGGGGGCGCTGCGGCCCAACGCTGGCCATGGCCTCCTCATTCTTGAGGTTCCTAGATCACACTCAACGACGCACCACAGTCAGTAGGACTCCTCTGGACGAGTGATCAGCTCGTCGCAGAGACCTCTACCTGACAACACACAACACTCACAACAGACAGATATCCATGCCCCCGGTGGGATTCGAACCTACGATCTCAGCAGGCAAATGGCCGCAGACCTACGCCTTAGACCGCGCGGCCACTGAGACCGGCACCATCGCTAGCTATAGATACCAAATATAATTGTGTTTAGACTACTTCACACTCACTTTGTACATTGTTTCTTTTTTATGTTGTTAGTGTACATGTGTACTTGTTTATTGTGGAAGTCCCTTTGCAATGTGATTAGATTTGATGTGTTCGGAGTAATTCGATTTGTGATCAAGGTGAAGAATGTGTAAGGTAGATACAATTCCATTAACTAGCGAAAGAATAATTTGACAGAGAGTAGTAAGATTGTTATAAAGATGTGTGGTAACTGCAGGAACCTTGTCTTTACTTCAGCTTTGTTACTATAGAACAGTAAAAACAAAATTGTGTTCATGCAGAAATCCACAGACGTAGAGATTAGGGATGCAGAGTGACGACATGCTTATTTGATGTCACAAGTTACTGCAATTAAGTTGTAATCGAACAGAAAAAGGAAAGTTTTAATTAAGGACGTTACCAAACAGTGTGTAAATATACAAATACAGTTTTATCCTGCCCATAGAAATGGCACATAATAGCTGTTGAGTGTCTATATGTAGTTACAGTTTCGAATCATAATAAGAGACATTCTGCACCATAACGATGATTTCAATGTAGCGACTTACTGGTCGAGATGTTTCGATCGTTATAGGTTAGGAGTGGAAGTTACAGCATTTGGCGAGAACCAAATTTTAGACAATATTCGTACCCACTGGGGACACAACTGTATTAGTATTGTTGTTACTTTTGTGTTGACGTTATTTTTTTTTTGCCAATGGTACTTTTGGACAGGATTTCCAAGATTTACGAGATGGTAAATTTATGATGACAATAAGCATAACACTACTGTACGTATTTCGGCTCAGAACTGTAAACACAATTGGTACCTCCAGTGATGAGAACGATATAGGAGAGAAGTGAAACTTAGTTAATGATCAATGTCGACGAAACAGTAGAGGACGAAGGTGAGGTAAATGAACTTACCCCACGTACGTTATTTCCAGATTATCTCGAACCAGCAGTAGGTAAAAGACAAGCAGCGCAAGATTAGCCAATAAATCTCCTTGTTGGCCGATCTCCCTAAAGGGCGGAGGTGTAGCATCCTAGTATTTTTTGTGTGTTGTACTGTAAGGAGACGACGGCAGGATGGCACGGTAAGATATTGCAGCAGATTCAGTATAACCACGTTTGGACCCTCAGAGACGGGGTGATGCTTGCAACATTAGTCAGGTGGAGCACTTCGCAATAGCGAAGGGCATAATAGAAATTAGCGGTTCTCCTGCACTCGTCTCCACAACCGGACTACTGCATTGTACCATTAGTGATTAATAAACCATTAATATTAGGAGATGGCCGTGGGCTACCACTCTTTCACGACGACCACCCACCCTTCAAACGTCAAACTTCCATCTTCAGGGCAGCAAAGTACCGCTTGGCTGTCTGCCGAAAGGTCTCTGTCGCTGGGGGAAGAGGGCCTGAGACCCCCTGGTCAGGGACTCTATAACTGTTAGAAATTTTTAGCGCTCTCGTGTTTCATGCTGTACATTTGGACCGCGCCCGTTCTCTTCGCCCGGATCTGCAAATCATCGGAATTTATCGCCATTATTCGGTGGCAGATCAACGCGCTGTCAGGTTACACAGACACTCCCCAGACTTACGCAATAGTTACGTTTCGGAAGATCCGGCGAAAGTCGAATTTTGCGCAAGTCGGAACTGATTGTATGTATGGTGAACCATGCAGCTGTTTGCATATGCAAGGCAGGGTTGCTAAAATCCAAACTTTAGCACATTGGAACGTGATCGGCCGCAGCATGACCGCCCCGCGGCCTATGTTATCGCCCAGCAGTATTCTTCCGCCATTCATTCCCGCAAGGAAAAATCCAACTCGTTTAAAATATGTTATTATTTAAATTTTAAAATACTTTTTAAGAATGCGTAAGTTTGAAATTGCGTAACTTGAAACTGCATATATGGCGGGGACTGTCTGTGGGCGCAAGAAATTAAATGGAGAAGGCGACAGGAACCATATTTTGGCAGTTTTATTTATAAAACAAAGACTGGCTGATGAACGAGGCACTTCTTATGGCACTTGTATAGTTTATTTGTACTTGCACATAACTCAGTGTTGTTTATTGTTAACTAATTTCTGCAGCAGCGTCAGAATAAGATCCTTACAAAACACATATACTATCTAGGTCTACTCACAAGACACATATTACACATTTCAAAATAATGGACATGATACAATGCATAGTGCAAATGACATAAGAGGATACAGGAGGCGTGCACCGTAGAAAGAAAGCTAAAGAAAGTTAAAGAATAACATAAAAGGAGTAGAAACTGAAAATATTTAAGGAACGAGAGAAAAAGGCAAATAAGTAGGGACAAAAGAAAGATCGAAAGAAAGAAGGGCTGGAAGGAAGAAAGGAGCAAACATGGAACACAATAAATAAACACGCAAAATAAGCAAACAAAGACCGAGAGAAGGCAAAAAAAAACAAAAAAAACCAGGCCTAGCCAACCATGAAATACATACAGATATTTTCAAACCACTCATTTCTCTCACCGGATGCTGTGCAGAGGTTTCGCCTTGTGCACCTGAACATCGCAGATCGGACAGAACTTGCTGGTCTCAAGATGCCGTACGATGCAGCTCCGACAGACTGCAACAAAGACGGTGTATCAATTGTAGTGGTTTGTAAAATCGGATAGCTGTTTTCGGTGACATGGAAGTTGCAGCCAAATTTACAGTTAGAATAACATTACAAAAATTCATTCAAAACTCACAAGTGTACGTAGTTCGTCGATCAGCCCTGTTAAACAGAAAAACGTAAACGAGAACAAAGTTTGCGTAATCGCAGTTTTTAAGATAATTCTCATTAAAGACTCGCAGCGGTAATGCGAAGAAAAAAAGAATGAGAAGCTGGGCTTTGGTGTGTTCTATAAAAGGAACAACAGTGACAAGTGGCTATACCAAGACACAGAATGGGAAACAGTACAACTGCCGGGTCATACAGCGTCCAATTTAAACCGACAGGGAGGGAGAGTTATGGAAACTAAACTAAAACTAAAAAGGGGGGTTTCGCTAACACCGCCTATTGCAAGGAAGAGGCAAGGTTCTTGACAACTGCGCATATTCTCACGGATATAAAGACGAGAAATTCGACTTCCGACACCGACAGAAACATATCCCTGTGTCCAGACATTTTCTAGGGCTCCATCCATCGAAGCAGTGGTATCTGGCGAAGAAGTCTAGAATTCAAACAACGTTACTGCAGTCTCGAAGACAAGGTGCTTATACAAGATCCAGAAACTTCACTGACCGAGCTCTCCAGACTCAGAGAAGTTTCTAGTCCCATACCAACTAGCAGGCAATTTGCCAGGCAAATTCCTTCAAAGTTATTTAAGCAGTTTTTGAGACGGTGAAACGCAAAGGGGACGACTTTAAATCCCCATCACGGTCTTCACGTAACGCATTTTTACAACTGACCGAACAAGCTGATTTATGGGTAACAGGACACACTTGTCTTCGAATGTATACGGGATTACCTGTTACAATAAGGTGCGCCACTTCATGTCTCTTCTGTTGTTTCTCCATAATTTCAAACAGGCATAATCGTCTCGTTCCTAATCTTTTAAATGTTCAACACGAAAATGATATTCACATTCGACGCTATAGAATCTGTAATGAATTCCTGACGTTGAAAAAGCGTCGTTAAAAACTTCGTAATAAAACAGATCTACAAAGGTCACGTCGTCATTATATAGGCTAAAAATACCGTGGATAGATAGTCTGCAGTGGTCAGTGTGGTCTAGAGCGTATAAATATTTACGGCGTGGATTTACCGCCAATCAATATGAGGGAACAGATTTCTCGTGACTGTTTCAGAGATGCAGTATCGCAATACGCGAATGTCATTTCAATAAAGCTTTTTATGGCATCGCGTTGACGCAAGCAAGTTCGTTGTATGGAAACTTTAACTATGTTGTTATGCAACCACTGAAGCCTTCAAAGGAAGAGTAAGATTCAGAACATAAGACTGTCGTGATATCCGTGACAACGCGAGTAGCAGATTACATTCGGCAACAGCTGGCTACGCCTACGTTCATTTCAAAATCCACAATCCGGTGCCTTGCATAAAAACAAAAAATAAACTCTCTTAAGCCTAAAGTTCATGTAAATTAAACAAATTCAGTTCCTACCTCACAGAGAACACGGCGTGTCTCCATTACGATGAACACAATGTTAAACCCGTTTAAGGAATTCATCAGGGGTTATTGAAAAACATCAACATGCTGTGTCGGCAAAATTAAATGTCTTCGTTATGTTACAGCAGGCGGTATATAAAGTTACCGGTGCGCTTTAAAGCGTTAATGTATGAGGCTATATGAAACTGCAGTTTTACTTGTTTCGTATGGCTGTGGAACAGTCTCGGATTTTGTGACAAGAATATAATATGACTGTATCTGGAAACAACATCCCAAAGAAAATACTCCATACTAATAACGACAAAGTAGACTGCATTTGAAATTTGACGGCACACGCGCAGAAACCAGATTTCGTCTTTCGGCGAAACGGACGAGTCCATTTAAATCGGCGGGGGCGTCAGTTCAGTCGACTACTGGCAGCCGAGTTGTGCGCATCAGCTGCAGTAATGCTGGATACACCATGTTCCGAGGAAGTGTGAAGAGTACTGGCTACCCATTCCATTCGCCAGTTTCCCCTTCACTTCCCCTCCCGTGCGTCACCGTGTGCCAACATATATCGACTGGAGTCTACCATCCCTAACAGGTCGACCGAAAAAACAGTTCAATGAGAAGAATGAGCCTGGCAGGGCCAGCAGCAAGCCTCTGGCCTGAAGTGTCAAACCGTTGTAACGTAATCGAAGAAATCTTGCTTACCATTAAAGGTAAAAGCAAGGTAAAGTGTACCCTTGTACAGGCACTGAGGCTCTGTACAGGCCGTACTGCCCATAGGGGGCGTAGAGGTATAGCTCTACTCTTTCTTGACCATGGCACTAGAAGGTGGTGAGAGGTCAGCGTCACGCCAAGGCCGTTCTTTACCCCCGGGTAAGACTCGGTACCCATTGTACAGGAGGCTGGGTGGGCCCCAGGGCCGGTCTGGACAGGTGCGGAAAATCTCGCCCCCACCGGGATTTGATACCCGGGCCGTACAGTCAGTAGCCAGTCGCTATACCGACTACGCTACCCGGCCCACGCTTACCATTAAGCTTAATGGTTATTTGTATAACTGTGATAACAAACATGATAATCTAATGATTTCACGGCGATGGAATTCAGTAAAACTGTCTTGGACTAACAGCATCATCGAGTGCTTGAACGGCAAGTAAACCAACGTTTCAAGAACCATCTCTGTTCTCGTCATCAGGGAACTGAATACCTCAGATATCGGACTTTCGGTTCCCTGGCGACAAGAGTTTTACTCGCTGCTCAACCATCTGACGCAGCTGCTAGCTCGAGAAAGTTTGTTGAAGAAATATCATACTTCGAGCCATGTCAGATTGAGAATTATGAAAAGCACCTGACAAACGTGTTGTTTGTTGGTGATTAAGAATACTTAAACAGTAGGTCTATTGCAAGGACGGGCACAAAGATAACTGCGTACAGAGCTATACTCGAAAATCTCAAACAAAGTGACTACGTCTGCTTCGGAGACCTAAGTCTGGATGCGAGAATAATAATAGAACAGATTACAGATTAGGGCACGGTAGTGTTGACTGAATTCTGCTGGAACAGAAGAAGGTCGAATGACAGGTTCAGATGAACTTCCGATTTTTTTTAAACAAAGAATGCCTTAACAAGCTCAGTAACTATCACGGGTTCAAAGAAGACCCTGCGACGAAGAGTTACATGTTATACCACATCAAGGCGCCTCGAAAATACACGGACTGGCGGTCTCTTTTTTCAATCTTGTTCTGGCCGAGTCCTATGGAGCCCAAACAGTTTTATATTTCAGTGTCTCTCTTGTGATCACAACACAAACAATGGCAATAACGTTTGCATTCCAAAATACAACTTATCATGATAAAGTTGGGCCTTTATATACCATTAAGGCATACAGGCGGAGTAGAGGTACAGATCCACTCACTCATAACCTTGGCACTAGACGGAGGTAAGTGGTCAACTTCAAGCCCCGACCGCTTTACCGCCGGGTACCCAATTAATATGAGGCTGGGTGGGTTCCAGAGGCGGAGTGGACGTTCTGGAGAAAATGGTAATCTAATTCCCCTGCCGGAATTCGATCCCCGGCTCCCCCAGCACGAAGCTTAGATGACACACCGTCTATGCTGTGCCGTATCCTCACTTACCACGATACAGGGAACAAACTTTTTGCTACATATGTTACATAAAATGTGAGTGCTTGGACACAAAGTGCTCAGGGCAATACCTGGACCTGGGCGGATGAAACAGCGTAGGTTATTTGTATATTTATATTAATCCTTAGATTTCCAGATGGGAAGACAAAAGAATTCTGACCTGCACATTATGAAGGATTCCCCCATCTGACTTGCAATTTAATTTTATCACACAGCCTTTAATTACGATAGTTCTCTGCAGCCCGATCTCGTAACGAGACATGTAGTATATTTATGGGCCTGCCTATACAGCATACTAGAAGCGTGTTACCAGTTTTAATTCTGGGCGAACGGAAGGCACTCGCGTAGATGTCATGGCAGAAGAAATGTAACTTTTGCTATCATACTCACGAAGGCTGCAGAATTACGCTACGTAGTGTTAACACAGCAATGTCTTGTCAAGCGTTAACAGTAATGAGCCGGTTTTGCTGCGTTCCACAGAAATAAGATGGAGGGCAGTGCCATACCTCGGGCCGTTAGCCGCCGGCTTCTCGCCGTGGAGGGCCGGCTTCAAACTCGGGGCAGATCATACGAGATTTGATGTCGAAAAAGTGGCACTGGAATGGGGTTTCGTCTGAGTACTTCGGATTTTCGTTGCCAGTTGCCAGTCAATTAGAGTTTCATATTAATTCAGCTACTATGCGGTGGCTGGACACTGGACCCATTAGGGACCCCAGACACCGTCTCACCCCACAATAAAAAAGACTAATTGTATACGAACGCGCATGAAGCCTTTTGTTTCAAGACGCAGCTTCTATTCTGTGAGTGTTGACAATATTTTGATATCGAAATGTGAAACGTTAAATAGCCTGTGTAGGCCAATTAAGAAATATGAATTCCTCTGTAAGAATTCGCTTTAATTTTCCTTCCCAGAACACACACCTAGTATATCGTAGTCGGCATAGCAGCTCGCTACGGGCTGGACGGTCGGGGGATCGAATCACAGGGGGCAAGATTTTTCGCACCCGTCCAGACCGGTCCTGTGGCCCACCCAGCCTTCTGTACAATGAGTACCGGGTTTCTTTCCCGGGGGTAAGGTGACCGGGGCGTGGCGTTGGCCACCCATCCATATCTAGCACCGAGATTTAAAAAGGAGTAGAGCTATACCTACACTCCCGTCTCTGCGCCTTCATAGCCTGCTCTAGGGTGAGCTGAAGACTCCAATTGAAATGCGATGGCACATGGTGACGCACTGGAGGGGAAGTGAAGGAGAAACTGGCGAATGGCGTGGGTAGCCAGTACTCTTCACACTACCTCGGAACATGGTGTATGCAGCATTACTACCGCTGATGCGCACACCTCGGCTGCCAGTAGTCGACTGAACTGACGCACCCGCTGATTTACATGGACTCGTCCGTTTCGCCGAAAGACGAAATCTGGTTTCTGCCCGTGTGCCATCACATTTCAACTGGCCTCTACTTTAGACCTAATAATGAAATCGTATCCGACAGCCCACATCCGTAACAGACAGGATAACCCAAATGGATGTCTACATACAATAGCGGCAATACATAAACTTACGGGAATACGTACCTGAATGCAGACTACAAGAAAAGCCTATTTGAGCAAACCGCATGGCGAATGTGTCACACTCATTTCAGCCACATTCAGTAACAAATTAATGCCGCCAGTTCTGGTTTAGGCTCTATGCAGGTTTAATTCATGCAAATCATTATCTTTACAGTAGAAGGAAATTAGTGGATATGGCTTCACATAACACTGTAATAAGTCCTAGAGCTTAAAGTACACAAATTTCACAGATATGGAAGATAACATTAACCTATTAATCCCAGTGATATCAACATTTACCACCTGATCTAACATAAAAAACTCTGCATTTTTTCCACTCACCAGATGTGTTTCACAATGTCTGAAGATCAAACACCACCCATACAACATTAACTAACTGGTCCTTTTAATGGAGACGGAATTTGTTTTGTGTGAGGCAAGAATTGAATTTTTACGTACGCGTTGCGAAGAAAAAAAAATACGCTTTATGTTATGGGTCTCCAACCTTTTTATAACAAAGCGCCACACCGGTTATTGCAGGCAGTTCACGGGCCGCATTTGGACAAATAGCAATAAGTGGTATACCAAACCGCCAAAATTATTGTGTAATTTTTATAGTTCGTACACAAATTCGAAATTTGGCCGTGGACCGCGGGTTGGAGACTCATGCCTTATTTGGAAACCACTTATGTGTATCCGTCCGTCTGTGACCTAGTATCAGTGACTAAACCGTTTGAAGGATTTTCGTGAAATTCGGTAGAGGAATTCTTTATAAAAAAAAGTTGCCACGCAAGGTTCGTGCATATCGGTTCAGTAACAGCCGTACTTTACTTAAAGGCGTCTATAAATTTGTACCTGCACTTCTCATATTTACTGACCTATTTGGGTAAAATGGTGGACCGCGGTAGCACAGTGGTTAAGGTGCTGTGCTACAAATCGAAAGCTCGCTGGTTCGATTCCAGATGGTGTCACTGGAATTTTTCATTGACATAAATTCCTTCCGGTCGCACTATGGCCCTAGGGTCGACTCAGCCTCTAACAGAAATGAGTACCACGAGTATTTCCTGGGGGTAAAGGCGGCCGGTGCGTAAGGCTGAAACCTACCACCATCCTGTGCTGTTGTCACGAAATCTGGGAACTTTAACTTCCTGGAACCCTCTGGGCCTGTAATGGGACTGCTTTACCTACTTTTTATTTGGGTAAAATTCCCTGTGCCTAAAAGCAAATGCTGAAATAATTCCCAAGATTCCAAGTTGCCACTACACGCTTCTCATGTAGCCCTCCCGACTTAAAATTATTAGTAACCAGTTTCATATTTTGTATACATGTAAAATAACCACTGCCACCCGGTGACAATCCAATTGCACTTTATTATTATTATTATTATTATTAAATTAGGAGGGGGTAGGTACGTCAAAACACAACTGTCTTTGTATCCTATTTATTAGGCTGACGACATGTTTCGGCCACTGTGAGCCATTTTCAAGTCACAAAAATGTACAATAAGGAAAACTATACAGTATAAAATCATTAGTTGTGGTACACATTCTAAATTTTCAACGAGATCTCGTTGTCATGCGGTTTATCCATATCGAACGAATAATATGTTCGACAAGCAAAGTGGATAAAGCAGAGTGGATAGAGCCTCTATCCACTTTGCTTGTCGAACATATTATTAGTTCGATATGGATAAACCGCATGACAACGAGATCTCGTTGAAAGTTTAGAATGTGTACCACAACAAATGATCTTATACTGTATACGTTTTCCTCAGTATACATTTTTGTGACCTGCGAATGGCCCACAGTGGTCGAAACATGTCGTCAGCCTAATAAATAGGACACAAAGACAGTTGTGTTTTGACGTACCTACCCCCTTGTAATATGTATAGATATACGGCCAGAACACAACTATGTTATATTATCAGATGTCATACAACGTATCAACTACATGTTTCGACCACTTAGCTTGGCCATTATCAGGATTTCCTGCACAATAACAACTTTCAAACTGCCCCCCATGGACCCCACCAACACGTTCCAAACCCAGATCAGGAAGACAGTAAAAGGGTGTAAGACACTAATCCTGTGGCGACAGCAAGTGGAAATACGTTAACATGAATCTCTCCGCCCCCCCCCCCCCCAAACACAGAACAAAAAAAAAAAGAAAACCACCACACCACCCCTAAGCACCCCCGAAAATGGGACATTTTAAA
>Ga0131853_10023090_pt1 | contig 11239 bp, 9 predicted proteins | sample TergutLab28metaG_FD_92764 | JGI IMG/M metagenome (GOLD analysis project Ga0131853, IMG submission 92764) | Labiotermes labralis P1 segment gut microbial communities from Petit-Saut dam, French Guiana - Lab288 P1 (version 2) (version 2) | ecosystem: Host-associated > Arthropoda: Insects >...
AAATCAAATGGCAGCCGCAGGATTTTACTTCACAAACCAGAGTGATTTTGTTCGTTGTGTTTATTGTGGAGTGGAAATAGGCTACTGGACGGAAGGAGATATTGCCTTGAAGGAACTTCGGCGATGGAGTCCATCTTGCAGTTTCTTTAAGGGGCTGTGTTTTGGAAACATTCCTATTCTTCTAACAATCAGAAAAGTTATCTCAACAGTCTACATGAAGCCAAGAAGTGTGTGGGTGTCATTACGAGTTAAGGCCTAATTCAATGCCTGAACGCAGTAAGTACTATTAATTGTATTACTTGTTTGATATGTTTGTGTCTTATTACAACGCCCTAATTTTCAATGTTCATTTAGAGCTAAAAATCCAAGAACATTTATACATGCGATAAGACAGAAAAATTGGTGTCAATGGGACAACCCTCTCTACTCTCAATTCGGAAGACACACCGCCCGAAAGCAGTCTTTTTCCACCTGGCTTGCTTCGTCCAATCAAAACACTGTCGATCTGAGTGAAGGGGTATTCTTTTCTACAGGTAACGTATTCTATAAACAAAAACATGTTTATTTCGGAAACAAATATTTTCTCGAAATACCTGCTAATATAAGAATCGTTTTTGTTACAGGAATAAAAGATCCCACCATCTGTTTCCATTGCCTTTTTACTATAAAAGATTAGAAATTTATTGATTCGCTTCTGCGGGAGCATGCAAGACGGAGTCCGAAATGTGTTTGCTTACTACATATAAAAGGTTCTGCATTCGCATTACAATGTGCTCCTCGGACAGAGTAATTTACAGCGTGTGTGGTTTGGTTCAGCCGTTCTTATTTTTTATTCAGTTATACCAGGTAAGATTTTCAGTGAGCATGTTCTAACCTGTTCTTCCCTAGGTAATACCCCGACACCCAATTCCGATAGTGGTAGCGCGCTTTCACAGTTCACCAGCAGGCCTCGTCGTAATCAGTCGTAAAAGTTACACAGAATGGACGTTCTAAATTTTCGCAACGATTCTTTCTTTCCTCTCTCTAGCATTGGAAGATTGTATGAAGATTTGAATAATAATTTAGGAAAATATGTTTGATACGATACATTTCAAGTGAACACAGAAAGTGTATATGGCTCGTGAATGATATTGTTACGACCATGAGCAGTGATAAAGTGTTGTGTGGTTCATATGGTGTTTACCCTAGTTATGCGGCTGGTTTCCTAAGCTCTGTGAAGGAAATCCATTTCTTCGTGTTGAGCTGTGAAACGTTAAATTTCGCAGATTATTTTGAAAAATGTATTGCAAGTAAAGCTCTCACTGTTACTTATTGACCACATAGACGAGATGTATTCCTGTTATCATATAGTGGTAAGAAAATTGCATTATCATTTGAAGCAAGACACTATCCATAACAACCGTCCGAATTGATATTTGCGCAAAGTCTTTTGAAGAAAATATGTTTGCAGTCGCTAGCATTCGGTATTGTGTGTGTCAACAAGCGTGTGACCTGTGTCACTAATGAAGTACTTATGTCAACGCATAACTGTGTGTTTGAACGTTACTTTTTTCATTTTGTATTAAGCAAAAAGCTGGCTGGCTTCAAGTCACCGCGCTGGTAGCAATATTGGAACACGTCGGAAATGGGTGAGAACAAATCTAAAATGGCATTCTTCCAAACATAAAATATAATAGCCGGCGCAATACCGTCTGGCATAATTAGGTCGTACGCCAAATTAGTGTTTATACTACGTCATTTCTTTCCAGGTTAAATTTACTTTAGGCGCCACACTCTCTAGATTAATTAGGTCATCTGCCATATTTGTAAATATTACGTCATTTGTTTACTTGTTAATATTAGGTTACTTGCCATAGGGTCTGCCGAAATTAGAATATCCGCCATATTTGTTGACATTATACTAGATTTGTTTCATATCAGAGGCTAAAGTTACGTTTATTTAAACCACGTTACCGCTTGAGACCAGGTCGACCACAATATTTGTTTACATAATACGTCATTTGTTCATATCTGAGGCTAAAATTAGTTTTATTTACACCACGTGACCTCTTGTGGCACGGTCGGCCGGCATATTCGTTTACTTACTACCTAATTTGTTTACAAATAAAAGATTAAAATTTGGTTTATTTACACAACGTGAACGCCTGGGGCAATTTCGAACGCCATGTTTATTTACGTGTGACGTCATGAGGTCATTGACACCGCCGTTATGTTTGTTTACTAAACGTGGCTTGTGACGTCTGAAGGTCTCAAATTAGCACCCTCTCTACTCTCCCATTTAAACATAAATATCATGAAACATACATATATATTTACTTACAAATATAAATATGAACATACATTCATACGTTGGGACATAAACACAAACATACATACATACACACAAATACATACATACATAGTTACTTAAGTATATATAGGCCAACATATTTTCCCCGACGCATGTATGCTTATATACATAAATAAACTAGAAATTTAAATACATACACATTCATACACACGAAAATATTTATACGAATATACACACATATATTCATACACAAATACATAAACACCTACTTAGCATTATACGTATCTAATGCGTATAAACATATATACATATATCCTTAAATAAGTTCATACACACATACATGCACACACATCAATCCATCCATCCGTACATTTATAGAAACCTATCTATATACATATACACATGTATATATTTACATATAACAACCCATAGATACATACATACTAACCTAAATGCTTACGTATGTACACACGTAAATACACAAACATACATACCTATATATATATATATACATAAATAACCACGTAGTAAATAGTTATTTAAATTCATACATCCGCGAACATACATATATAACACCTACATACATAACAAGAAAATATACACATATATAACACATACATACGTAAATACATATATGAATATATAAATACAAACACACATAACAGCATACATATATACTTACACACAAATAGATAGAAACATGCGAAAATATGTACGTCGATACAAGTAAATATTCAATATACTAATATATACCTACACACATATTCCTACATATATACATATAAACATAGATCGATACTGACATATATACAGATACATATATATTTACACGTATAATTACATCTTACGCACATACGTACTTTTTTATATATTTACAATCACAACAAACACGTATATACATACACACAAATATATACATATACACATACTTACAAACATACATTCATATTACACACTCTCAAGTTTATACACGCAAACATGTATGCCTACACACATATTACATAAAATATGTATATTATACAATTACGTTATTACATATATATACGTATACATATAAACACATATTTACTCACATTCATAGACACATATATACACATACATACATGCAAACACATACATATATATTTACACACTTGCAGATATGTACAGACAAAAATATTCTTACATACGTATTTGCATTCATACATACATACACATAATATGAGTTAATACTTACAAAAATATATAAATAATTACATAGATACACACATATAAATACACACACATACATACATACATAAACTATTCATACACAAGTACACAAACATAAATAAACACATACATACAAAAATACATACATAAAATCATACATAAATGTATGACCTGACATTTATACACACACACATATATATATATATATACATGCACAATTCATACGTAATAAACACACATATACATGCACACATATATGCACATGAACGTAAACCCATACATACATGTATACAAATAAACATATACATCCTTACATAGAAAAAATTTAATACGGATATAGAAAATTTCATACACAAAGTACAAAAAGTACATATATTAAAATACCTACATACAGTCATATATAAAAATTCATAGTACATACATGCATATATCAGACTTCAGTATATATAAACTTACTCAAATATATAATAAAATTCATACAAGCTTACATACATACAAAAACCATGAATAAATACACACGCACACACATACTGACATTAACACATACATACATATAGTATACAAATGCCCACACAAAAACATACTCACATATATAACTTTGCTTACTAACATACATACATAAACACGTACATCCATATTTACAGACATATATACCTATATACAAAATACTTACACACTTACATACATTCATACGGAAGTATACACAGACATACGTACACACATACATACATTCATACTTACACATACACATAAATACATACACACATACATAGAAATATAAACACACAAATAAACAAGATAAAAACAGAAATATACATACATATTCATACATACATAGAAATATATATAAATACATTGACACATACAAACATACTTACATACACTCATATATAAATACTCATGTACATAAACACATAAATACATACATATAGAAAACATACATGAACGAAAGTACAGAACGTCATACATATTTACGTACATAAATACACATACATACGTTCATTCATACATATATACATATATGCAAGCTTACATAATACATAGTGTCACACATATATATACTTACACACAAATATACATACAAACATACATATTTACCTTCATACACACGTAATTCAAACTCGAATTTATAATATATACACAGATATGTACATATATAATTACATACATGAATACATAAACACGTAAATACAAATAAATTATATTAATACGTAGACGTTCATACATACATACACACATAGTACATATATAACACCATACGTACATACATAAACATATACATACATATATTTGCAAATTCAAGAATCCGTACATACCAAAATACATGCATATATACACACACCAAAATACATGCAAACACACGTACATACGTACATACATGAATACACCTACATAGAAAAATATATATATACAAAAATATATACTATCATACATTCTCTCCAATATATAGATACGTTCATTCGCACATACACACGTAGTACATACATATATTATATTCATAAGTTCAAACGTACGTACATATGTACATACATATATATACACTCTCATATACACACATATATATATACTCACATTCATAAACACACATAAGAACATACATTCAAACATACCACATATATATATATATAATTGAACACTTACAGAAAAATACACATAAATACATACATACATATTTACATACATATATTCCTACATACATACACACATATATAAATACATACATACAGTCTTATAAAAATTCACGAACAAAATGCTCACATAAATACCTATATTCATGTTCACATACACAGGATCAAGCACACTTTCTAACATTCATATTTACAGATATACACACTTACGTAAATACATACATACACACCTACATACATACACTTACATAATACAAATACACATATCGATACATAAAATAAAACATACAAATATTCAAATTACATGCAAATGTGAACGTACTTAAAAACAGACATATATACATCCACACATGCACTCATACATACACGTAGTATAGGCTCATATTAAATTGACACAAACGTACATACATATACACACATATATATATACGCAACACAATTGCAGACATACGTAGTAACATACAATATACAAATACATATATACATACTCATTCATATGTACATACATACGCACATACATACATGTATACAAACGTACATTCCTACATATGCCAACATACATAACTACATATGCAAACGTACATACACAATAATATAACTACATAGATATACACTTACATTAACACACACATACACACCTACGTGCATACACATATGCATATATACATTTGTATATACACATATGCATTCATAGCTCCTGTCACATATACACATATGTTTTCTACAAATAGATACAATATAAATGCACACATACACATATATACATATATACAAACATATATTACACATGCAATCGTACATATATATGTACATACGAAATTACATACGTAGACACAAGGTACATACATAAGCATACCTACAAACATATACACACACATACATTCATGCATATGCGCTTTCATATATAAAAGAACATGTTTCTACTCATTCATACATACATTCACACAGATATGTATATACGTACATGTACATTTATACCTTCAATTTAGCACACATTCATAAAAGCATATATTCATTCATTCTTACACATATGTATAACCACATGCATTCAAACATTCATATATACTTACACACATACATACTTACATATACATACATAGATAATAACGTAATAAATACATAAATATAACACATTGTTATATACATATAAGTAAAAGCATACATATATTCATAAATGCATACATATATACCTACATTCCTACATACATACTTACCGTCGTTCATACATAAACACACACACACAATACTACAGACATACATACATACACATACACACGTGCATACACCATTACATACATGCATACGCACACACAGATATATATATTCATATTTACATACATACATAGCGATATACATATATTCACATACGTACGTACATATAAATACGTTCGCAAATAAACACACGCTTAGCTACCAACATATTACATACTTAAGTACATTCATATATAATTAAATTCGTAAATAATGACATATGTATATATATATATACGTTCATTAATTATTACACATGCTTTTGCAAATCCATATATATGTACATAATTCATGCTCGTATACATATGTTTATACTTATATTTACGCATATGTACACAAATACATACATAAACACACATATATAAAATACAACCATACATACATGTGTACATGTATTCAAACAATCATACGTATACATACATAATACAAACATACGAATATACATCTATACAAACATGCATTCAAATACAAATACGTAAAAATCGTACATATATATAGACTCACATACATACATACATACATACGTTAAAACATAAAATCATACTACATATACACAAAAATACACACTTACATATAAATTCATAGATAGGTACGTAAATACATACATACACATATATACATAAATATATATATATATACAAACATATAAAGGCATACATACATAGGTATAAGCACACATACATTCATACTAACATATATATACGCAGATAAAATGATACAGGCAAACAAATATACAAACATTCTTCCACATATATAGTTAATTAAAACAAACATAAATACATAATACGTACGTATATAATCATACATTTCCTACTTTCATACATAACATTCATACATACACACATACATATATTCCTAAATACATACTTACACATACATATTCATACAAGCCTACGAAATTACAAACATATAAGTTCATAAAAATTTACGTACATAGATACACACATTCATATAGACACATTTACATATATATATATTCACAAACATAAACACACATGCATACTTACATTCCTACAAGCATACATACATAGTCACATACATAACACATGTTTAAATAATTACACGCATATAAAGGAAAGAAGTAATAAATAATGAACACTACACACATAAATACATATATGTATTAAAGCATACTTACACACCTATATGCGCAATTACATATGTACATAAGTTCATATATACATAAATAAATACATACAAACGCACACATACAGACATTCAGTCACATACACACACTAACAAAAACTCATATACTCAAATATATACGTACAGATGTACTTACACACATAAATACATAGAATCATACGTATATATATATAAACATACATTCACACGTACATAAAAATTGGTTACGTGTATAAATACATAAATACGCATAAGTTCAAATATACATTCAAAAATTCATACACATATAAATAAATACATATATTTATACGTATATTCATACATATATAACAACATTCATTATTTATACCTACACACATTCATACATATATACACGCATTATTACATACATGCAAATGTGTATATTTATATATATACACGTACATACATATAAGTAAACATACATACATGTACATTTACATATATATTCACACACACATACATTCATATATACACATACATACATAAACATATGCATATATACAGACTTACATACATAAATACATATATTATTTTACTTTAAAATGCGTACATTATATATATATATATGTATATATTCATACATCCATACACACACAGTTTATACATACATAAATAACACTTACATTAACACATACATTCATACATAAACACACAAAGATACATACATACATTTATACCCACTTCCATATGTACGTGCATACATACACATATATTCGAAAAATACACACAAATGGGTAACAAATTTATACACACCTGTATACATACGTTGATATATAACTATAAATCCTTATATTCACACACATCTCCATATATCCATACAGGTATACCCACATACTTATTTACCTAAACGCATATGTAAACACACATATATACATACATAAAAATGTATACACATATACACGACTTATTACATAAATACATATACAAATAACGTATACATACGTGCATACACTGATATGAACATACACTCGCATACATACACATATATTCACGAATAATACATACATATATACGTACATTCATGAAAAATATATTCAGGCATACCAACATCCGTACATATATCCAATGCACATGTGCATAGATATGAATATACATACCCACTCTTACATTTACACATACATACATTCATACATACATACACATATAAGCACACAAGTACGAAATACTTATATATATATAATATACACCTGCATATATAATTCCATAAATGCATAAAACATACAAATATACATACATTCATATACATAATAGATACCTACATTCATACATTCATACATACATACTTACATACATATATTCATATATATTGCATGCATGCATACATACATATATTCATACATGCCTACATAGGTACATACATACAAACACACATAAATACATATATACATGCATACCTACAAACATATATACATACATATACACAAGAGTACTTAGTACCTACATACATACAAAGCTACAAACATACATACATATATACATACATACGTAAGTAGATAACGTCAGGGTATAGCACCCCCCACCACCGACCCTCTGATGTCACGGTCACGTGATGTAAACAAACATGGCGTTTTGGTCAATGACCTCTTGATGTCACAAGTAAACATAAATGGCAGCCGAACTTGCCCTAGGCGGTCACGTTGTGTCAACATACCTAATTTTAGCCTCTTAATTTTAAAATAATGATGTCACATGTAAAGAAACAAGGCGGCACGACCTTGCCCCAGGCGGTCACGTGGTGTAAATAAACTTAACTTTATCGTCTTATATGTAAACAAATGTCGTAGTATGTCAACAGATATAGCGGATAACCTTTCCCCAGCCGGTCACGAGGAGTAAATAAACCTAACTTTATCCTCTTATATGTAAACAAATTACGTTATATGTCAACAAGTTTGGCGGATAACCTTGCTCCAGGCGGACACGTGGTGTAAATAATCCACACTTTATCCTCCTTTATGTAATGAAATGACGTAATAAATCAACAAAAATGGCGGATGACTTAATTATGGCGGACTGTATGGCGCTTAACCTAACTTTAACCTGTAAACAAATGACATCGTAGGTAATCAAATATGAAGGATGATCTAATTTTGCCAGACTGTACGGCGCCTAAACTAAATTTAACATTGTAAACAAATGACGTAGTATTTCAACAAAAAGGCGGATGACCTAATTATGACAGAATGTATGGCGCCTAAACTAACATTAACATTTAAACAAATATGGCTCTTGTCACATGAGGCAAACAAATGACATAGCATTTTAAAAAATTTGGAGGATGACCTAATTATGCCACACTGTATGGCGCCTAACCCAACTCTAACCTGTAAACAATTATGGTGCTTGTCACATGATGTAAACTAATGACGTAGTATGTAACAAATATGGCGCATAACCTAGTTATGCTAGACTTATGGCTCCGGCTTTGGCGGGTGACCTAGATTTGGTAGACAGTATGGCGCCGGCTATTATTTTGAATGAGCGCTAAACTAATTTTAAGTTCCGCGATTTTGAACGAGCGTCATTTTTAAATTTGTTGTAACCTATATCTGTCATTTTTCAATATGGCTACCTAAGCGGTACTTATAAATTTGTTCTAACCTATGTCCAACATTTTCCAATATGTCTACATACTCGGCACTTTTAAGTTTCAAGTCCGCCATCTGCCAATATGGGTACCAGCACGGTAATTTTTAAATTTGTTGTAGCTTTAAACTCCGTCATTTTCCAATATGGCTATCAAAGCGCTAGTTTTAAAATTTAAGCTAACGTTAAGTTTGAATTGGCGCTTTCAGCCATTTTGAATTACCGCCATTTTTTAATTTTTTGCAACTAAGTACATCATTATCCAATATGGCTACTAGAACACTAATTTTAAAAATTTCAAAATGGCTACCTACGCGGTTCTTTTAAATTTTACAATATGGCTACCAATGTGCAAACTTTTTACTATATTTCATATGGCTCTGTGATTCTGGAAAATATTTGGCTAAAGCGGTAAGATTCCCGATTCACAAATGAACTATTCTAGTTTCGAAACCTGCGGCTTTATCCATCTCTTTTTAACGATCCCCTCCCAGGTATAAGGAAATAAACAAAGAAACACGATTTACATTTTTACAAACATATACAATGTAGGATTTCATTATTGTTTGTACACTTACATCAATTAATCGGCAGAGTGTGGTTTGGTGACCGACAAATATTCGCTTCCGGTGTGATTTAAAAACGCGCTAATTTCTAAGTACGCAATTTTTTTGCACTTACAGTTTGATTAGATGGTGATTAAATTTGTAACTTAATAATACATAGTGATTATAAAATTGCAGGTCCGCCTTTGACACATAATTTTCAATGGCACTGAGCCTCTCGAATGAAACAATGAGATTTCGGGTAATTCGAAATCACAAGTGTAACGTTCACACACACAGTCATGCCTTGACCTAACTACTTCATTAGTGATATAGGTCACACGGTTGTTGATACACACGACACCGATGGCTAGCTACGATAAGCATATTTTCTTCAAAAAACTTTGTGGAAATATTAATTCGGACGGTTGTTTTGGAAACTGTCTTGCTTCAAACGATAATGGAATTGTCTCACCACTAGATGATAACAGGAATCATCTCGTCTATGTGGTTTATAAGTAACACTGTGCTATTTACCGGCAATAAATTTTTCAATATAATCTGCGTAATTTAACTTTTCACTACACAACACGAAGAAATGA
>Ga0131853_10023091_pt1 | contig 11238 bp, 11 predicted proteins | sample TergutLab28metaG_FD_92764 | JGI IMG/M metagenome (GOLD analysis project Ga0131853, IMG submission 92764) | Labiotermes labralis P1 segment gut microbial communities from Petit-Saut dam, French Guiana - Lab288 P1 (version 2) (version 2) | ecosystem: Host-associated > Arthropoda: Insects >...
AAACCTAAGTAATTCGGGAAGGCTTTCGTCCTCCAACAATCTCTGAGTATTTGTAAAGATGGATTCTGATATTTCACGTATGCTCAAATCACCGTGAAAGGGAACTACCGTGGGCTGGTTTGCCTCTAAAAATAGTAGCATGTCTATTAAGCCCGCCCCGGCCCGTTGAACATACTCCGCTCTTTGTGAGTCTGTGAGCCTTGGGTCACGCGCCCTGCCAATCTCCTCACCGGTTCTGAAAAAATCATCAGGGGTAAAACCATAGACTGCCGTTGGAATAAATAGTGCCATCATTAACGCTGCACCTGCAAATAACTTAACTAATTTCTTCATAATATCCTCCTCAATTTTATTGGGTTATGCCCGAAAACCTACATAACGCGTTGATACCATTATAAACTATTTGAAATCAACATGCCAACTGCTGCCAGCATAGTCTTTTCAAATGAATGAGGCGTATCCCATTGGACACGCCTCAAAGCAGTTTTATGCTGCACTCTGTTCATCTGCACTTGGGCGGATATACCGAACATTGTATGTTTCTAACCTTGCGCCATCCTCCGAGAATACTACAATTGTCATAACCACTTCTTCTCCAGCGGGAAGGTATCCAAGAGAAAGGAATTCCGGGGGGATATATGGGGTGTCATAGAAGTTTGAGTCGGTTGTAAACACAATACTAGTTATGAGATTAAAGTTAGGAACTGCCCAAAATTCTTCATTGTCCCTGTATATCCTTGCTGGCAAGTTACGATTAAACGGCCCGAAATTCATCCAGAATGTGGTGGTATGGTATGGCACATGAACAGTGTAGTCAAAAATTGCAGGGCTAAATTCAGGGCTTAGTTCAGCGGTGAAATCCCCCGCTATGTCATCTCTAACGTCAGAAAACGTAATATACCGTAAACGTGCGCTGTCAGCAGTTTGGCGGCTAAACCGAATTACATATGTTTCGGTAGCAGTACCATCCTCGGATGTTACTACAATGGATACATTAAACCCCTCGCCAACCGGAATGAAGTGTACATTTGGTTGGTTTCTGCCTTGTTCTGTTGTAAACAACAGGGTACCCGATGTGTCAAAATCGTCAAATGTCCACATTTCAAACTGGTTTATAAATCCTACTGCTGATGAAGCCAAATTGTTCGGGGAAAAGTGCAGATACATGTCGTTAAAATTGTATGGCAAATTAACGGTAAAGTCGGTGGCACCAGAATCAAATGCCTGCCTTAATGAAAACTCAAAATCCTCTACAAAAGTACCCCTAACGGGCGTTAGAAAAATATATTCCAAATCTGCATTGGCTGCCATATTTCTGGCTGCTTCATTGATACGCTCAGATAGTACAATAAACAATGCTATAGTTGAAAGTATCAGTATGGTAGAAACGGCAATGACTTTAACGTGCGGCTCAGGTTTGTTGTTGTTAATACGTTCCAGCCTATCCTTCAACTTTTTAACCGTTTGAAATCTTTTATCCGGAGATAGCATCATACATCTCTCTATAACACTTGCTATTTGCGCATCTTTAACCCTCTGCACTTCATAGGTGTTGGTCCCCATCACTGTCATAAGCATACCCAGTGCGTAAATATCCGTCCGTTGGTCACTTTGGGAAAAGCCATATTGTTCTGGCGGGGCAAAATGTTTTGTACCAATAAGCTCTGTGTCGGAAGTTGCGTCGTCCTTATGCTCCCTGGCAATGTCGAAGTCTATGAGTTTCACAACGCCTCCGTCAGTAATCATAATGTTAGTCGGAGTTATATCCCTATGTATAATTGGTGTAGGCTGACTGTGTAAATATCCCAGAACATCACACAACTGCATGAGTATGCCCAGCATCTCTTTTTTACTTAGTACGCCGCTTTCATCCAAAGTTTCCCTAAGTGTGCGTCCGGCTATGCAATCTTCAATTACATAGAAGCAGTCCTCAAGTAAAGCAACCTCATGAATTTGCGGCATGTTTTCATGGGTCAGCTTTGACAGGCTTTCATAAAGAGGATATTTGTAGGTTTTTTTGAAAACTTTCGCTACATACAAAGCCCCGCCACCATTTTTAACCCTGTATATAACTTTGTCTTGATGAACTGCTATTTTTTCAACAATTTCGTACTTATCAAATGCAGGCATACTATCAAATTCCATTTTTACCTCCGCAAATTTGTCTTGTATCCAGCTATTATAAAGTGTTATACTCATCTATGGGGTGATTACCATGTTTAAAAGAACAGATGAACTTGGTTTTGAGTTAGAAAATTCTCAAAGCATACATAGTTACATGGAAGCCAATGCGGCTGAGTTTGACGATAAGAATTTCTACAGCTTTCTAAGCACACTCATTGCCGATAGCGGCAAACCCAAAACGAAGATAGTCGCCGATGCTTACATAAGCGAACCGTACCTCTATAACCTTATCAGAGGCGAAAAGCGCCCCACCAGAAACAGCGTAATAAAACTGGCTTTTGGTTTAGGGCTTACACTAGAAACCACCGAGCGGCTTCTAATGCTTGCAGGGTACAGCAATTTTTATGTGCGCCACAAGAGGGATGCGCTGCTAAAGCACGCATTTCAAAGCAGCATGAATATCTCGGAAGCGGATAATTTGCTTATGGGATACGGATTTTCCGTCATGACAGAATAATCTGTCGCCGCGCATATATAACTATAATACTCCACAGATACGCGTACAAAATAGCTCCGCCGGCTAAGCCCCGATATATAACAAAAAACGCAAAAAGGCCGTATATAGCGGCCGAAAATACAGAATAGATTAAGTATGTAACTATTGGCGTTTTATTGTTCTGCATAAATTCCTAGCCAATCACTGTTTTAGCAGATCTCTCAACTGGATATGAAGCATATCATAATCATCCGCAGAACTAACCACCAACCGACCATGCGTGCCGTGCCTATCCGATTGAGAGGCACAGTTACTACCGCAGCCGCCAACTATCAGTACCAACCACGGATCCGGCGCGTCTACGCCAGCAAATGCGCACTGACCCACAAAATCTTCCGCCAGCCGTTTTACCAGCCCTACCCTATCGTACCGCGTATTACAGCCACCGCAGTATTTTACTGCTATTGTTTTCATCGTTATCATCTCCAAGGATAGGTAGAATGGACAGAGTGGACGGGGTGGACAGAGCGCGAGACCTTGGGGGCATCCGCCCCCAATACCACCGCAAGGGGCGCGCCCCTTGACCCGCTCTTGCTTCGCATCGCTAGGATATGGGCTAAACAAGCGCTGTCGCTAGAACTTGAAAGGGGGCAAGGGGGCAAGCCCTCTTGCGGGGGTGTTGGGGGCGGAACCACCAAGGTCTTTATTTCTCTATCCCAGCCAATTTCTTGGCCAATTCCTTCTTCTGCTCCAGATTGCTCTGGCGTGCAATCATTATACGCTGAGCCTGTGGCGAACCCGCGCCGTGCATAGACTCCGTGCGGTAGCCTACGGCGGCCGCGCCCAAGGTTAGGTTTTCTATCAAGCGCAGTATACGGAAGCGGTCTTCCACGGAAACACCGTCTACGCCCTTTAAGTACTTTTCGATGTATGGGCCGAGTTTTTCGTGCTTTAGGTCTTTTTCCGACGGAGCGGTAACCATTAGGCCACCGGCTATGTCTTCCGCCAAACGGGTTAGCTCGTATGGGAAGCGGGTTACGTTCTGCTTGCAGACGTTTGCCAGCAACAAGTCTATCATGTACGAGCCGGACGCGGTTGCCCAGCCTTCGCTGCTGCACGCTATGCCGCTGGAGTACAGCGTTTCGTTAAGATGTGTCATCTCTATCAGCTTGTCTTTAACGTGGCTGGCCTTTTGCGCACCATTATAATCTGCCGCCAGCGCTGTTGCGCCTATCAGTACATCGCCCACGCCTACCTTGCATCCGCCGTAGCTCTGGCGGTGGTAGCCCGCGAAACGCTCTACAAGCATACCCGCGAAATCTGTTTCTCCATTCATGAAGATGCGGTCGTTCGGCACAAATACGTCCTCAAAGATTACCAGCGCCTCCATACCGCCGAATTGGCAGTTGCCCACGTCTATCTGGCAGCCTTCTGCCTTGCGGGTATCGGAGCTTTGGCGGCCAACTATCATAAGTATGCCCTTGGAATCAACCGGCACCGCAAAGGATATCGCGTAGTCTTCATCTCCCGGGCGCATGGCAATGGTTGGCATTACCAGCACCTCGTGCGAGTTGGTTATGCCTGTTTGGTGGCATTTAGCGCCGCGCACCACTATGCCGTCCGGGCGGCGTTCCACTATGTGCATGTACATGTCCGGGTCGCTCTGTTCTACGGGGCCTTTGCCTCGGTCTCCCTTAGGGTCTGTCATTGCGCCGTCTACGGTTAGGTCGCCTTCTTGTACGTGTTGCATAAACTTCCTAAAGTTTTCATGGTAGTGTGTACCGTGCTTTTTGTCGCATTCGAATGTAGTGGAATATACAGCGTTAAATGCGTCCATACCTACGCAACGCTGGAAGCAGCTTGCGGTTTTTTGGCCCAGCAGGCGCTGCATTTTTACTTTTTTTACAAGATCGTCTGTGCTGTGGTGGATATGTGTAAAGCGGTTTATTTTTTTGCCGCTAAGGTGAGATGTAACTGTCATCAAATCTTCGTGTTCAGGCTGATGCGCCATATCGTATGTAGCCGTTACGGAATTAAGGGACGGGCGCAGCAACGGGCTGTCTGCCGAGCTGGTAATTTTTTCACCAAACATGTAAATTTCCATGTTCATAGCGCGGATGCTATCTACGTATTGTTTGCCTGTCATCATAATGTGAGTTCCTCCTTGGTTGATCGGGTTATATATGTCTGTATATATGATAGTGCAAGCAAGCAGTTTTGTCAATTGACAGATTATGAATGGCTGAGGTATAATATTACTATGACCATTATTTGGATATTTGCGCCATATTTATATTTATGAGGAGGATTGTTGATGCAACTGTATGTTTTACAATGCGGAGTGCTCCACAGTGACAAAGGCTTCTTTGTAGCCGGTGGTGCCGGAACCAAGTTCGACGTACCCGTACCATATTTTTTGATCAAGCATGAAAAGGGCTGGGTTCTGTTCGATTCCGGCCATAACGAGGCCACGTTGAAAAACGTAAAGAACGCCGTGCCTGAAGGCCTCTACGCGGCATACTGCCCGGAAGTGTTTGAAGCGGGCTTTGTACTGAACGCGCTGAAAAATGCTGGTGTGAGTCCGGAAGAGATCAAGTACCACATCTGCTCGCACCTGCATTTCGACCATTCCGGCGGCATCGGCCTCTTCCCCAACGCTACATATGTGCTGCAAAAACAGGAGCTGCATTACGCATACGCGCCGGACCCCTTCATGAAGCTGGCGTACTTCCGCGAAGACTTCGACAAAGACGTTAACTGGCTGTTCCTAGACGGCTGGAACACCAACAAGTACGACCTGTTCGACGACGGCAAGATAATAATATACTACACGCCCGGGCATACAATGGGGCATCAGTCTGTGCTGGTAAACATGCCGCAAGACGGCCCCATAATGCTGGCAGCCGATGCCTGCTACACGATGGAAAACTTAGACGATCTGAAGCTTTCCGGCTTGGCGTGCGATAATTCGGCATACACAAATACGCTGATGACATTCAGAGACATGCGCAAACGCGGAGTGAAGATAATAACCGGGCACGACCCGGAGGCATGGCTGGGTATTAAGAAATTCCCGGAATACTACAAATAGTAATTGTTCCCGGGAATGATCATGGGCTGATGGGCACATCCATCAGTACGTACACGGCAAGGCAGCCTGCCATAAATATAAACGCGGAAAGCACGAACACAACGTTAGCAAACGCGATATCCTTGTTAAATTCCTTCGAGAATATAACAGAAAACATACCTGCCGGCAGCGCCGTAAAGAATGTGCAAAGTAGTACAAGCTCGCGGCTGGTACCCATTGCCGTAAGCAGCACAAATACAATAGGCGGCAGCGCAAAGCCCTTTATAGCTATGGAAATAACCGCCTCGCGGTCTATATTTTTTAATGCGTGGGTGTTTTGCGCCAGCAAGTTGCCTATGTATAACAGGGCTAGGGGCATTGTCATGTCTGAAAGCATGTACATGGGTGTTCTTATAATGGCTGGCACCTGTAGCTGCATTAGGGCAAGGCCAAAACCTACAACTATCGCTATAAAGCAGGGGTTTAGCATACTGCCCAGCCACTGCCTAAAGCTGTTTTTGCCAGCAAACATAGCGTATACTACCGAGAAGATGAAGAAATCTACAGCAATGCTGCTTAATATGGTGAGCCGCACACCCCATTCGCCAAAAAGAAGCGCTGAAAAGGGGATGCCTAAAAACGATATGTTACCTACAGCCATATTAAGCGGCAATATTTCCTTGCGCGCCATGTTTTTGTAGCGCCTAAGCACCATACGCGCAACCGAGTATGTAATAAATATGTACACCGCCGTAAATACTACCACAAATACGGCCTCGTACTGGAACACATCTGCGCCCATGCTGGAAAACGACAGAAGTATAAGCGATGGCAGGCAAAGATTGATAAGCAGTTTTGAAATACTATCGAACGCCTTTGTATCGAACCCGATTTTTACAAGTGCGAACGAAACAACCGCTATAAGCAGGAATGTGAAGTCGTTTGCTTGTGCCATAAGGCCTCCTTAGGATAATATATTTATACGTTTTCCTTTGCGCGCTGAAGTTCGTTATATATAGCCGATTTCGACACGCCACGGTCTTTTGCGGCAGCCTTCATGGCAGCTTTTGCGTCTAGCCCGGTACTTATATAAAGTTCTACGTGGTCGGCAGCTGTAATATTTTTGAATTCCGCACGCTCTCCGGCCAGTATGTCGGCTTCGCTTACGCCTTCCACAATTATCACAAACTCTCCACGCGGCACCATGTTTGCCACATCTCCAGCGATATCTGCAATTTTGCCGATATATGTTTTTTCGTACAGCTTTGTAAGCTCGCTGATAACCGCTATATTGCGGTGCGGTGCCAGTTGGCCGGCTATTTCGGCCACAGTATCACGCAACCTGTGCGGCGCTTCGTAGAAGATGCTGGTTCTTGTTTCAGCCGCTAGGCTTGCCAAGCGTTCCCGGCGCTGCTTTGCATCGCGCGGCACAAAACCTTCAAACGTAAAACGTCCAGAGCCAAACCCAGACACCGCAAGCGCCGCGCTATGGGCAGACGCACCAGGCGCGCATGTAACATGTATGCCGTGCTGGTGGCAAAGCAACACAATGTCTGCGCCGGGGTCGCTTATGGCTGGCATTCCTGCGTCTGTTACCAGCGCTATGCTTTTTCCGGCTTGCAGAAGGTTTATAAGGTGGGTGCCCTTGGCGCGGCTGTTATGTTCGTGGTAGGAAGTAAGCGGCGTAGTTATCTGAAAGTGGTTAAGCAACTTGCGGGTGTGGCGGGTATCCTCTGCCGCAATAAGGTCTGCCTCTCGCAGAAGGCGCAGTACGCGCAATGTAATGTCTTCCAGGTTGCCTATAGGAGTTGCGCACAGGTACAACGTGCCGCTCATGGTTCACACACCTCTTTCACAGTGTTTTGAATACTATTTTACCACATGTATTTACCAAATACAAACCAAACATTAGAAAGATGATCATTTCCCTAAGAATCCTGCTGTATCTTCCTATTTATTCACAACCTATTGCAAATAGTTTAAAGTATGCTATAATTGTATGGTGGGAAAACTTTGACGGCTAAGGTTATACTGAATTCAGTATAGTAGGCCAATGTCTTCATATACCAACGTAGAATGTAGCAGGAGGGCTTTGAATGAGTAAGAACAAAAAAAATGAAATACTATTGGAAACAGGAACCAACGAGCTAGAGGTGATGGAATTTACTATCGCCGATAGGCACTTTGGCATAAATGTGGCCAAGGTTGTGGAGATAATGCAGAGCACAGCCGTAAACCCCATGCCAAACGCCAACCCCTATATAGAGGGTATATTTAAACCACGCGACACTATCATGACAGTTGTCAACCTGCCGATGTACCTAAACTTACAGAGCAGCCAAAGTTCCGAACGCGACATCTTCATAATAACCAGCTTTAACCAAACAAACTCTGCGTTTCGTGTAAACACGGTGGAAGCCATACACCGTATTTCGTGGTCTGCCATTGAAAAGCCAGACGAAGCCATATACGGCGGCGGAGATGGCGTAGCCACAGGTATTGCGCGCTTCGATGGGCGGCTTATCACTATTATAGACTTCGAAAAGATAATAGCAGATATCAACCCAAAAACAACAATACAGATAGGTGAAGTAGAGAGAATGCCCGAACGCGTAGAATTTACCGCGCCCATAATGATAGCGGAAGATTCTGTATTTTTAGAGCAACTTATTGTAGATGCTTTGACGGCTGCAAACTATACAAACATTATAAGGTGCAGCAACGGCCAAGAAGCTTGGAATAAGTTGAACGCGTTCAAAGAATTAGGCACAGACATTGCCCAGCACTGTGCCTGCCTTATAACAGACATAGAAATGCCGCAGATGGATGGCCACAGGCTTATAAAGCTTATCCGTGGAGACAGCTACCTGCAAGTGTTGCCGTGTATTATATTCTCATCCCTTATAAATGAAGAGATGATGCGCAAGGGTATATCCATCGGTGCAACCGCCCAGATATCTAAGCCCGAAATAGGCCAGCTGGTTGGTATTATAGATAAGTACGCCATAAGAATATAGATGCTTTCACAAAAACAGCCGATGCACTAAGCGTCGGCTGTTTTTGTGCATTAAAACCCCATTCAAACGGCTATATACAGTCCATGTGTGTTTGCTTGCATTTGCTGCCGAATTATGGTAGACTGCACACATCCCCATTGGAAGGAGGTGGGAGTGTGGATCGTAAAAGGATACAAAATTACATAGCCGATGCGTATAAGGCTGCTAAAACAGCTAAAATACTGCTGGCTGTGTTTAAAAACTTACGGGACTGGTTCTTTTAGCCGTTCCGCATAAGTTCAACACCCCAAGGGCCATCTCCCTTGGGGTGTTGTTTTGCGTCCCAATCGAAATAGATTGGAGTGTGAATCGTAAGATACATGTATACGGATTATATCACGGGCAATTACGTTTGTCAACCGCATTTGAGCCGCGCACAGCAAATGAGCGTACTCCAGCAACCCCTTTTAGTATTCGTAAAAACCCCGGCCTGTTTTGCGCCCAAGCCGCCCTGCGCTTACCATCTTGCGCAGCAGCGGATGAGGGCGGTATTTTGGGTCTCCTGTTTGCTGCAACAGCACTTCCATGATAGCCAGAACAATATCTAGGCCTATCAAGTCCGCCAGTTCCAGCGGACCCATTGGGTGGTTTGCGCCAAGCTTCATGCCGGTGTCTATATCTGCGGCAGAGGCTGTGCCGTCTGCGAAGACGCATATGCCTTCGTTTACCATTGGGATCAGCACTCGGTTTACAATAAAGCCTGCCGCGTCTCCCGATACAACCGGGGTTTTCCCTATTGATACGGATATCTCGCGTATCTTTTCCGTAAGCTCTGGCGGGGTTGTTAGCCCTGTTACTATCTCTACAAGCTTCATAACAGGCACAGGGTTGAAAAAGTGCATACCTATTACAGGCCTGTCCATGCCATTGCTTATCGCGGTGATAGATAGCGAGGATGTATTGGTGGTGAATATTGCGTCCTTCTTACATATCGTTTGCAATTTTGTGAACAGTTCACGCTTTGTTTGTACGCACTCGAACGCGGCTTCTATTATTAGGTCGCAATCGCTAGATGCTTCGATAGTACCCGGGGTTATGTTGCCCAGTGTTTTATCTGCGTCTTCCTGAGTAATTTTACCGCGCGAAACCAATTTTTCCAATCCTTTTCCTAACTTATCCTTAGATTTTTGCGCTACTTGTTCGTTGATATCGCATAGCACCACTGTGTACCCCGGTGTCTGCGCAAATGTTTGCGCAATGCCGCTACCCATTACTCCGGCACCTATTACTCCTACTCTCATAAATATTACCTCCTTTTGAATGTATGCAAGCTATTTTTCAGCTTAACGCCCCTTAAACGGCTGTGCCTTGCGTTTTTCCAACATTGCGGCCATGCCTTCGCGTTGGTCTTCGCTTTCGAAGCATTGGCCGAAGTAATGCGCCTCGCGCTTTATAGCGCCATCCATATCTAGGTTACGGCCTTCTTCAATAGCCATCTTTGTTCCGCGTATGGCTATTGGGGCTCTGCCAGCTATGGTCGCTGCCATTTCCAGCGCTTTTTCTATCAATTGATCCTGCGGGTATACCGCGTTTACCAAGCCGATCTCCAGCGCCTTTTGTGCGGTTATGCGCTCGCCGGTGTACAGCAGCTGCTTGGCCATACCCTCACCAATAAGGCGCGGCAAGCGTTGGGATCCACCAAACCCGGCAGTTATACCAAGACCAACCTCCGGCTGGGAAAAGCTTGCGTTTTCCGACGCAATGCGGATATCACACGCCAGCGCTAGCTCGCAGCCACCGCCCAGCGCAAAACCGTTAACCGCGGCTACAACCGGCACTGGCAACAGCTCCAACTTACGCATTACATTGTTGCCAAAAGTGCCCCATTCCAACCCTTCGGCCTTGCTAAGCGGCTGCATCACGCTGATATCGGCTCCGGCCACGAACGATTTAACGCCAGCCCCTGTAAGAACAACGCAGCGTGTGCTGTGGATGTCGATAGACGCTACAGCACCTTCAAGCTCGGTAAGAACTTGGCGGTTGAGCGCGTTAAGCGCCGGCTGGTTGTCGATAATAATAATCAGTATGTTGTCGCGCTTATCCATCTTTACGAATTCCATGCTCTGCCTCCGATTACAATATGGTATGTTAATGTTAGTTCGATGAACAAAAAGCGTTCATCGAACTTTCAATCAATTCGCACATTTTCACACAAAAGACGTGTGAAAATGTACTCATAACCTGAAAATCGCTTCGCGATTTCGCCCGCTTACGCGTGCGGTTCGCCTTCGTCGAACTCAGGTTATGTTAACAGCATAACAAATTACCGCAATAGAATCAAGCATTACTGTTAGTTAACCTGAGTTCGACGGATTTTTAGCCCTATAAATCCCACAAAATCAAGGTTTGAAGGATACTGCAAAGTGAGCATTCGCACATTTCGATCAAAAAACATGATTTTCGCGGGAATCTAGGGCCTTTTAAATACTGAGTCAAATCAAGGGTTTGGAAAAGTCGTTGTAAACGGTGGTTTTACGCCATTTTGTCCGTCG
>Ga0131853_10023092_pt1 | contig 11238 bp, 7 predicted proteins | sample TergutLab28metaG_FD_92764 | JGI IMG/M metagenome (GOLD analysis project Ga0131853, IMG submission 92764) | Labiotermes labralis P1 segment gut microbial communities from Petit-Saut dam, French Guiana - Lab288 P1 (version 2) (version 2) | ecosystem: Host-associated > Arthropoda: Insects >...
GGGGGGGGGGGGGGTTTGTTGGGGGGGGTGTGGGGGGGGGGGGGGGGGGGGGGGGGGGGGGGGGCGCCTGTGGGGGAGAGGGGGGAGGGGGGGGGGGGGGGGGGGGGGGGGGGGGGAGCTCCTTCACTGGGAACCCTGGAAGATATGTTAAGAAAGGCTCTGGATATGGGCATCTCTTTCTATGCCAAATGTTACTACCACACCCTCAGAGTAACCCAGTATTTATAGTACATGCAGTTTGTTTCCAAAAAGGTAGTTCATAATGCAGAAGTTGCACTGTTTGAATCCAGCAATCAAAAGCCAGAAAGCAATAATGCAAGGACATTTCGACTATAGCACTGCTGAAAAAAATAGTGGTTAACATTACTGATGGCAGTTCCAAAAAAAAACAGTTTACTTTAACTTATTTTTAGCAGTGTTTATATATTTATTGCCAACTGTAGTAACACAGTGAACATTCCAACCATTGTCTGCACAGTGTAGAAAAACTGACAGCTTCCTGTATCTGTCACTACTCAAGCCAAACACAAAGTTCTGCCAACTTTTAAAAAATAACAAATGTCTAAACTATGTAACAGAACTGAATGAATGAGCAACTCGGTGGTGCCCCAAAAGCCTCTCAACTCAACCCACGAGAGGCACGTGATTATCTCTGACAGCCAGTACCAATGTGACACATGGGCACACACACACACACACACACATGCACACACACTTATATGTATAGATATGTTTCAAACCATTCAAGAACATTCGTAACTGTATCAACCAGCTACTCAAACGTTACAAAACTCTGCACTTTGCACACACTTTGTATCTTTGTATATCCTTACGAAGAACAGCAATTATTCCCCTAAATAGTATTACCTGGTTGGCCTTTGTAATGGAGATCTAATGTGTTTTCTGTGAGGTAGAAACTGAACTTTTTAAATTTGGATCAATTTCAGGCTTAAAATATATAAAACAGGGGCGGTTAGTGAACTGTCCAAGCAGCATCTGCCGTACAATTAGGTGTTCAGAAATAAAACTGATGCTACAGCGTTTTCTTTTGTGACTCACAAATTTATACCTTCGTGAGTTTTTTTTAAATTTGTATAAATGTCCGGGGTTTTTGATTGTTTGTGATTTCTTAGAGCTTCAGCATATTCCAATGGTATTAAAAAATCAGAAGAGAAAAGAAAACTTCTATTGAATGAAATACACAGATTATTTCTCCTGTTCCACATGGACCGACAGCCAATGAATTGGAATGACAAAGAACTTTCTATCCAATTCCTGAAAAACAGCGGACTGACAACTGAAGATGTGATGTCTTTTGACCAACTGTGTCTGGAAAAGTTCACAGACATTTGCATCAATTATGCTGAATTCACCAGTTTGTTAGCACACCAGAGGTGAACTATGTATTTTGAAAAATCAGAAAATGGAGAGGGCCACTCATACTTGTGTATGATTTCACACACCTTTGCCATTCCCTTTCAAAATGTAAAAAAAGAGCAGGTTTTCTCATTAAAGAAGAAGAAAAAGAAAAAGGAGGAGGAGAAGAAGAAAAAGGAGGGGAAGGAGGAGGAGAAGAAGAAATAGGAGGAGGAGAAGAGGAAAGGAGGAGGGGGAGAGGAGGAGAAGAAGGAGTAGGAGAATAAGGAGAAGGAGGAGGAGGAGAAAAATAAGGAGAAGAAGAAGAATGAGGAGCAGGAGAAGGAAAAGGAGAAGAGGAAAGGAGGAGGAGGGGGAGAAGAGGAGGAGTAGGGGAATAAGGAGAAGGAGGTGAAAAATAAGGAGGAGGAGGAGAATAAGGAGGAGGGAAGGAGAAGGAGAAGAAAAAGGAGGAGAAAAAGAGGAAAGGAGGAGGAGCAGGAGAATAAGAAGGAGGAGGATGAGGAGAAGTAGGAGAAAAATGAGGAGGAGGAGGAGGAGGAGGAAAAGGGGAAGAAAAAGGAGAAGAAGGAGAAGAAGAAGAACATAATGTTGACACACTCAGAGGGCTTTTAATGGCACAGTAAAATTTCAACGCAATTTTTCGTATAACTACCCAAAAAAACCCAATCTACAGAGAGGTGTGAATGAGCCTATACACGTTGTCTACATTGCATAACAATTTGAATATATTTTTTAAATTTTTTATATTTCCTTTGAAATGACAGTGCTAGTTTTACACAACAAAGTTGTGACTATTTATGTGTCTTCTTTTTTTAACCTCATTTTCTTATCATGTCATCAGCATCGTTATGGCTGATAAGTTGGAAATTCCCCTTATCTTGTGATGGATGTACAGTAATCATGCACTACAGCCACTTAGAAACCACTTGCCCACAGCCTCAAAAAATATGCTTGAATACTGCTTCAGAAAAATCTTTCAATTCAGTTACAGAGTGTACAAAGATTGAACTCCCATCTGCATTTAAAGCACTGACACATCTCCTGCACCGGTCAGAATGGGGTCAGTTAACATCAGTCACCTGACTAACAGTCACAATCTTTATTCCATAAGGTCAGAGTGAAAGGTAAAGCAATCCCTGTACAGGCCTGGATGGGCCCTGAGGGTTCCAGGAGTTTCAGGCTCCCAGATTTCAAGACAATCGTCACATGAAGGTGGTAAGGTTGTCTGCCCTACACACCGGCCGCCTTTACCCCCCCAAGGAATATTCCTGGAACTCATTTCTGTTAGAGGCTGAGTCAACACCAGGGTCATAGTGGGACCAGAAGGAATATGTCAATGAAAAATTCCAATGACAACATCGGGAATTGAACCTGCGACCTTCTGGCTTGTAGCGCAATGCCTCAATCAACTGCGCCACCGTGTGCCCCCTGTATTCCATAAGTTCTGGGTTAAACTCTCAGCCCCCAGTTCAGCCATCTTGACTTGAGATTACGTGCAGTTTTCCTCAGTGATTCCAAGGAAGTCCTGCAACAGTACCTTACAGTAGGCCACAACTGCTTCCTTCCACATTTGCGCCAAATCCTTATTTGTTAATCACCCTATTACTTGGCACTATACAGTATAACCTCCAGGGCACTGAATACACCATACAAGGTCCTTTATTTTATATGACAACTATAATTTGTCAATTCCTGCCCCACTCCTCTATGTACAGCGATACCTTGGCTAAAAAGTGACCCTGCTAACGAATTTTTAGGCTAACAAAGATTTTTTTCGCTGTTTTTTGGACTCAGCTAACGAATATGGATTCGGCTAACGAATGTTTTAGTGGATGCGCGCGCTAACATAAAGCAGCAAACATGAACGGTCGGGCCATTCCAGAAGCTTATCTTTTCTGTCTGTATGTGTGTTTTGGCTAAAGAAGATTTCGGCTAACGAATGTGATTCCGGAACGAATTATCATTAGCCGAGGTATCGCTGTATTTGGGTGGGTGTCTGAGTGAGCAGTGTTAATATGAACAAGCCAAAAGGCAGTAGCCACTGATAGTTCTCAGATAAAATAATGGCCCTATATAATAGAGTAATGGCATGTGCATTACTTAAAATTCCTTTACTCACAGCAATATTTCACAATGTGTGAACTGTATTGAGTCTAATTCTCCATGGATATAGACTGAAATTAAATACAGTCCATTACTTTGATATCCTGCACTGTAAATGGCAGGAATGACTACCGGTCTGCTAACGCAGTGGGGAATAGTAGATGTCTGTGGGAGCTGGACTAACACACCACAAACCTAATTCAGATGGCTCTAATTCGTTTAACACAGAGGACCAGTGCATTCAATGGTTTTGAAGTCCAGTTCTGACCATGCAAAAATCTTCATTTTGTGAGTAATTATTATTAAAGGCTCCACACACTCTAATTTAAACCATTCAGTTAACTGTGTAAAAAACTGCATGAAAAACTGAACTGAATGTGTGGGGGATTCCCTGAGTGAACTGCGCAGTTCTCTGTGTGAAAGACGACTGGAAAGAAAAGTTCTGAGGCCTGCGCTATTGCCTGTCAAAACTGCGCAGTTTACTCAGTTTTTTGTCAGGTATGACATCACACAGTAAAATTGCTCAGTTTAATTGGGAGTGTACAGCGCCCTTTAGACAGGTTAGAAGGATGGCACATTGAGGAAATGACACAAGTTACTGTGGCGATGTTTAACAAAGAACAGACTCATGGAAATTACATTTTTTGTAGTTCAATTAACATTCCAGCTGCAAGTGGTCATGACTAAAATGAGGGCACCATCTGGCACACACCTGGCATAAAAACTGTGAAATACAAAATACTGTCCTGGTGTTAATGCAAAAGACCAAAGAAAGTTATGGATCTCTCACACTAGCCTTCTGCTTACAGGAAGAGACATAGAAAAAATGTAAAGGCAGTTCTTCGTGAGACTGCGGGAAGAAAAGGAATAGCCTAACACAGGCCTGCTTACCCTCTCATGCTATTGGCAACTTCAGCAAAATGCAGTACGCATATGGGTAGCAAGAAACTGGATACACTGAAGGGAGAGTGAATACACATACGATAACTACAGTGGCGTACCCAGGAATTTTGTTTGGGGGAGGGGGGGTGAACAAATTCGGTTGAGGACAGAGAGAACGGGGATCTGGGGGTGGTAGCCCCCTAGTCAGGGGTTCTGGAGGCAGCTGTAATTTGGCACAAGAAATTTCATTTCATATAGTAAAATTTTCTTAATTTTTGGTACTTTAAGACTATTTATGATATGACAACCCATTTGTCATTACTAATGTAAAACAACTGTGAACCGGCGGTTGTTTCAGAATTTTACTGCCTTTTTTCCAAACATCTTGGGGTGTTGGTGTCCTAAATTCAGCAATTTTTAACAGTTTTCACAATCGGGTTGAGTTTGGCACGATTTTGGAGGGCCTTCGGAAATTCGGGGAGGGCTTGAACCCCCCCCCCCCCTCAGTATGCCACTGTACAACTGTGCATATAAATGTACCTGTGCAACACAACTGTAGTGATAATAACAGAAAAATTACTAAAAAATGCAGTTCATGATACAGGCTAGGTTATCTAAATTTTAGCACATTTTTACAAGATGAATTAGTAACATAATGAATGCCTACATGAATAAACAGCTCATAAATGTTTAGAATTTATGCTATCTTGCTTTTTTTTGCAAGGGTAAGCGTTATAAGACTTTTTATTTCAAATATGTTCTTGTTGTCTAATGGCAGATCTTGGATTTATTCCATTAATCTTCTGGCATCCCAAAACAGCTTTGGTAATTCCTTAGAAGTATGGTCCAGTTTTGGGCACACAAGGAGGTGATCTTTGTCCATTATTGTGTTCTCCAGTTTGCATATTGTGCAGTAGTTATAGCTGAAGATTTTGATGTGGTGGAGGTGTGCTGTGAGACAGTCGTGACCCGTGTTGAGCCGGAAATTTGCGACTGCTTGTTTTCTGGGTTTCTTTTTGTTGTTTTCCCATGTAGTTTTAACGTTAATGGGGTAACGTTGCTCATGTCCACAGGATTCCTTAAGCTGTACGTGCCTCCCGGGTGGTGCTAAATGTGCAACAGTGCTCGCATAACTGACATCCCAAGTCAAGACATGAAATTATTTCAAATATATCCACTGGAAATATAACAGTATGTCACGGGCACCACGTTGCCTGCAAGCTACAGGTGGAATGGGCAGGCACATTACATATTCTGACACAAGTCTGAAGTGAAAACAAAATTATATAAACTCATAACATCATGCAATACACTGAACACATCACACAGATTAGTTAAAAAAAACAGAGTATCTTAAAATGACATAATCAAAGAAGGCCACGAAAATATCACAGTACCGTGCGATATGCCTACAGTGACTGAGGAAGATCATGAAAGGTGAAGAAGGCCATGAGCAACAGTTCAGATAATTGCAGTGATTAGAAGCCAAATGCTCTGCCTCTGATCAAACTTGTTAAATCAAGAATGGGTCAGTTTTTATTTAAACCCGAGGCCACAAGGCCTTACATCATTGACACCCAAACTGAACCAGTATAATCTGGAAGCTATCACTGACTTGTTAACACTTCACACGCATGACTCTTATGTCAGTAAGCAAGTCAGAGAACAGAAAGGTGCATACTGTACAGGTGGTGACTACCTCCAACCAATCTTCATCAAAAGCCTCAATAATGACTTACACAAACATCACATATCTAACTCCATGGAACAAAGATCTGCCTCAGAAGTTATTATGTTCTCAGCTAGTTAAGAAATCACCACATTTTGTGGAAACAAAAGGATCATCACCATGTCCACAACAGCCCACCACCTCTCCCTATTAAGAGCCAGCTGAATCTAGTCCACGCCATCCCATCCTAGTTCTTTAAGATCTATCTTAATATTATCCTCCTATCTATGCCTGTATCTTCCAGATGGTCTTTTCCCTTCAGATTTCCCCACCAAAACCCCTTCTGCATTTCTCTTCTCGCCCATACATGCTACATGCCCCATCCATCTCATTCTCCTTGCCCTGATCATCTGAATATATATGGTGAGAAGTATACTTCTTGAAGCTCCCCATTACATGTATTCTCCAGTCTCTCATTACTGCCACGTTCTTGGAATAAAATATTTTCCTCAGCACTCTATGCCTGAACACCCTTTGTGTGGGAGACCAAGTTTCCCGTTAATATCAAAGAACAGGCAAAATTTATTTGTGAGAAGGACCAACAATATACACACATTTTCTCATTAATTTATTCCAATTAAACTACCCTCTATGACTAGATAGACTCAGCAAACATAAATGTAAACAGACATAGTACCTTTCTAATAAGTTCAATAACTGGATAAACATAACCTCTACATGACATAACAACTTATAATAAGTAACACACAGTAATCACACCCGAAAGATTCACACATAAATTTTACTACTATGTGCTCATATTTATAGAATTGTATTTTAGTAATTTTAGACCATTCACTTGTTTCAGGGTGATGATACCAGAGGCTGTATAATGCAATTTTGACCTCCTGATGATTAGCACATGGTGCTCAAAACATGCAGAGGCATGAAATAAACTTACTGTAAAACAAAATCTTGTGCATCAAGTTCGTTAATTACTGAGATAAATATTGTCTACATGTTTCAAACGAATAATTGTTCATCATCAGGATGTTATTTCTGTACACGCAACATACAGTATTTACCATGCATCTATTGGGTGTCTGGCTGTTAACAAGATGTGATTGTGTTAGCGGCTAGATGCATGGTAAATACTGTATGCTGGGTGTACAGAAATAACATCCTGATGATGAACAATTATTTGTTTGAAACATGTAGAGGATATCCTTATTGTTGCACTGTGCATATCGTCGAATTATTCAATTAGTATACCAACTGATGCACATACATAAAAAATCCACATTAAAACATTAAAATCGCTCCGACATGTTTCAATCCTAAGATCATCGGCAGGGAGCTACACTTTACTCGCTAAAGTCACTATTAAAATTAGTCACTGATTAATTTTGTTGTATAAACAGGGTGTTGTGGCAGCATGTCTTATTGTGTGAGGTTATGTTGTTGAGAGTGCCCGACTTCGGGTGTGCGTCCTGTGCTTTGCTGTGTGATACTGCTGATACACAGCGAAGTACAGGACGCACAGCCGTAGTTGGGCACTCTCAACAACATAACCTTACACAATAAGACATGCTGCCACAACACCCTGTTTATACAATGAAATTAATCATCAGTGACTAATTTTAATAGTGACTTTAGTGAGGAAATTCTAGTTCCCTAGCGATTATCTTAGGATCGAAACATGTCGGAGCAATTTTAATGATTTAATGTGGAATTTTTATGTATGTGCATCAGTTGGTATACTAATTAAATAAATGTACAGGATAGTTTAATTGGAATAAATTAATGAGAAAGAGTGTGCATATTGTTGCTCTTTCTCACGTATATCTATCACGATGCATGGTTCAGTCAATGTAAAACAGGCAAAATTATAATTCTGTATACTTCAATTGCTACATTCTCAAACAGCTAATGGGAAGACTAAAAATTCTAGTCCAAATGGTAGCAGGCATTCCCTGAATTTAATGCGTTCCCAATTTCTTCAAAAATGCGATTTTCATTTGTGTTGTTCCAAAATATCTGAACTCTGCCATTCTGTCAAAGGAGTAATTAGATCTTCTTAAGTTGTGATTCTGCCTTAAATTCTGTCCACAAGATACAAACATTCAGTTTCCTCACTATTTACTTCTAGACCAACCTCCTTAGTATTGACTAACAAAGCATCTGTGTCCCACTAATTTTCAATCCTTCCTCATTTCCTTGGACCTATCTCATGGCATACTATAAGGCAAAGCTGAAAAGTACTGGTGATATAGCATCTCCTCCTTTCCTAGCACAAAGGGCCTGTTTTAGGGCCTAGGTGCATCGGGCCTGAAAAGGGCTCAAACCCACATATCATCTATTCCTTCTTTCTTATCATTTTGAAAAGGAAAAACTCATGCACACACACACACACACACACACACACACAAACATGCACCATACCACCCCCCCCCTCCACACACACACACACACACAAAACATAAACTTCATCTTGTTAACTACACTATCCCTTTATATAAGCCAGATCTCGTTAAGTTTTACAACCCTGGTTCTTAATATGTGGGTTGTGGGGTGGGTCACTGCTGTCAGCTATATTCCAAGAAATATGGTGAAGAATTTTGTACCATCAATAATGCCTCAAAAATTATGTGATGTTTATGTACAGCAATAACTGACCCAATGACACAAGGACATCAGCTGACAGCTGTGCAATGAGACCAAAAAATCAGATAGACTAAGCCCCAATGAACGAATTCAAACAACCTAAATCAGTTACATCAGCTCGTGTGTTCGAGCAAGTGAACGAAAAGAAGCACACCATAAAAACTGGCAAATCTGCATCAAACATTCTATTCTTTGTGTCACTTCATACCTCTGAATTACTGTCATTTTTGACTAAGAGACGTCCCATCCTCTTAACCTTCAGAAGACAGATATAAACGATTTTTCCTGGCTTAGCACGGACATTTAAATTGCTACCAAGTAAACACACAGTGACCAGCATGTGGCATGCTAGACCATTTGTCAGAACATTTTAGAGACCAGTGTATGATATTTTAGGACAATAAAAGTTAAGCAACTTCCAGTATCTGGCAGCTGGTTGGACACACTTCAATTAACAACAAAAATCAAATGATACTACAATTATTGCAAACTAAATTTAATTGAAATAATTACTTCAAAAACTTGCCATATAAGACCCGTCTGTCTATATGCCTTTACTTATCCAGAATCGACCAAGCGCATCAGCAAAGCAGTAATGTTCTCGATTTGCATTCAGGAGATACCCAGTCTGAATCTCAGTCACTTTACCAACTATCCTGATATGAGATTGACCCAAGGTTCTCCCAGCAGTGTTTCTGATGATTCAGTTCTCCTGGGATGTGACACTCTCATTTGGTAAGTAATTCCTGATATTTCAAAGGATTGTAATGCCTTGACTGCTTCGCCCTCAAGATGATGGTTCTATAAGCATTCGAAACGCCGGGAACTACAAATCCAGAAACCTACTTTAGTTGCTGGATTGCTGGCTAGAAGTCACTATCCGGAAAGTCCTGCAACTGGCCACCTCTACACAGGTTTTTCTTGGTTTCCCTGTGTCTAAAAGCGAATTCTGAGATGGTTCCCAAGACTCCACGTTGCTACTGCATGCTTCCCATGTAGCCCTCCTGACTTAAATTTCTTAGATCCTTATTTCATATTTATGTACGTGCATTATAACCACTGCCACCGGGTGACAGCCCATTTGCAGTTAAATATATTATTATATAATGTTACATCCCAGAAGCTTTGAATCTAACTCCACAAGTATCAACACATTTGCCACTCCTCAATGTTTAACTCCTCATCATCTACTGCCAACTGTCCATACCATTCAGAACTGCATTAACCATTTAAACACCGAATTAAATCCCATCTGCTGGCATTATTAGGAGCTCACCATATTCTCCACGTTAGCAGGATAAGGGTTAAACTCTGCACTGGAAAATGCGCTGTCAAATTAAACCCGGAGATTAAAATGGAAGCTAAATATCATAATTTTATTAGCTGTTCCTTAAAATGGCCACATTTCAATATCAAAGGAATACTGGACATCAGACACACGACGTGAGGCATGGAATTAGACGAGAGGGCCGAAGTAAATCAAGCACTCACACTACAAGACATTGACAGAAATGTGGACCATGTGTTTACACCAAAGGATCAAGGATGTGAGCCTGATGAATGTGATATCCGCTATAGAGAATGATTTGGTACAAAGAATGATTCTTGATGTGCCTGCCAGATTCATGGATCTGTTAATCAAGTGATACCACATAAAGACAGTCATGTTAACATGGCTCCACTCTGGAATGTTTCTGGCAAAACAGCATAGCCATTCTGAAATTGCAATCATGTTACAGGCAAACATGTTGCACCTCTTCAAATATTCAGTAGTGTGTTGTAATTTGTTGCACTATTCAGTGCTACTTATTCCAAATACAAACATCTTCTGGAACTGTGTAGTCTGTGCGTTGGTGATCACTATTTCAAACAGAATCTGATGCCTCCACCTTCCAACCAAACTCATTTCTATTTTACAGTGAAGTTACGTAAAATCTGTTGTTAAACATTCTTATTTCCGACAATTCTTTATCTTAGCTACAACCTACCATGAGTCCTTAAACTTTCCAACTGACAATTCATAATCACTTTCTTATTCATACGTATTCATCTTCCGTGGATCCTAACAGATATGGAATCAGTCACATAATCTACAATCTACAAATGCTTTGCACACTTTCATGAATATTGTGTACTTTTATGTAGATTATGTGACTGATTTATATTTAGACCTAGGAGGGGCGAGGTAATGGGGGAATGGAGGAGATTGCATAACGAGGAGTTAAATGATTTGTACTCCTCACCCAATATTGTGTGGGTGATAAAATCAAGAAGAATGAGATGGGTTGGGCATGTGGCACATATGGGTGAGGAGAGGGGGGTGTATAGGGTCTTGGTAGGGAAACTAGAGGTGAAGAGACCACTGGGCAGACCTAGGCGTAGATGGGTGGATACTATTAGGATGGATCTCCAGGAGGTGGGATGTGGGTATATGGACTGGATTGGGCTGGCCCAGGATAGAGACAGGTGGCGGACGCTTGTCAGTGCGGTAATGAACCTTCGGGTTCCGTGAAATGTGGGGAATTTCTTGACTAGCTGCA
>Ga0131853_10023094_pt1 | contig 11237 bp, 7 predicted proteins | sample TergutLab28metaG_FD_92764 | JGI IMG/M metagenome (GOLD analysis project Ga0131853, IMG submission 92764) | Labiotermes labralis P1 segment gut microbial communities from Petit-Saut dam, French Guiana - Lab288 P1 (version 2) (version 2) | ecosystem: Host-associated > Arthropoda: Insects >...
GAAAGAGGGGGGGGGGGGGGGGGGGGGGGGGGGGGGGGGGGGGGGGGGGGGGGGGGGGGGGGGGGCGGCACGTTATTACAAAACGGCTCTCAGTGTTCGCTTGTTCATTTGGTAAAAGTGTTAGGGTGACGGGGTGGGCCGGGATAGCTCAGTCACTCTAACGATTCGCTACGGGCTGCACGGTCCGGGGATCGAATCCCAGTGGGGGGCGAGCTCTTCCGCACCCGTCCAGACCGGCCCTGGGGCCCACCCAGCCTCCTGTAGGATGGGTACCGGGCCTCTTTCCCAGGGGTAAAGCAGCCGGGGCGTGGCGTTGACCACCCACCCCATCTACCGCAGGGGTTAAAGACAGAGTAGAGCTACACCTCTACTCCCCCTCTGGGCCTTCGTGGCCTATTCTAGGGTGAACTCTACCTTTTACATCCGTTAGGGTGACGGGAAATGGACTGTCCTGAGAATGCCGAAGAGGAAACAAGTTAAGCAGAACTTGGGCTCATGCTTTATATCAACAATGAGACGTCTGCATTATGGCGAAACTTTGATATTAATGTCTGCTGGTTTTGCAAACGAGGCAAGCAGTGAAAAGTGGAATTATTACGAAACCAACATTTCCTGGAAAACGAAGCATAGCAGCGGATATTAAGTCACCATTATGGGCTTGCTGCAGGACATGTTTAAAAAAACTACTTCCCAGAAAATGGGCCACTCTTTCCGATATAAAGACAAGTTAATTAATGTTACAACAGAAAAGCGCTGTCTGCTTGCGAGCCAAAGGGTACACATAAATACAGTGCATGGGTGAAATGGAAGAGTTTCCGGATGTTAACCCGAAGCAGCTGACATGGTGTTACATCTGTCGTTCGAACAAATACAATTTTCGCATGACACTGCATCATGCTTGAAAGTTCAAGCGATAAGCTTCCGACTTGTACATAGGAGGTCAGCGGTTCGAATTACCTGAACACTCTGCGTGGATTCTTATAATAAAACCAACTAGATACACTAATTTTCCCAAATTTATTTTTAGAATAAAACTCTACATGTTTCGGACAGTTCCTCTGTCCATCATCAGGAGTTTTTCACTGTACACACAGCAATGGTATACGTCATACACGTTTGCCGACAGCTTGCGAGCCGTCCTGATCCCACTCGCAAGCTGTCAGCTAAACTGTATGACATATACCATTGCTGTGTGTACAGTGAAAAACTCCTGATGATGGACAGAGGAACTGCCCGAAACATGTAGAGTTTCATTCCAAAAATAAGTTTGAGAAATTAATGCATCTAGCTGGTTTTATTATAAGAATTTATCACGATGCACGGTCACCTGAACCTCAAATACTCTGCGTGGAATTGCTCAGACCCTCCGAGCAAATACCGTGATAGCACATAAAAAGTAGACCACGACCACTTCGATCCACAGTCTTTACAACTGAACACTCACTAATTATCCTGACAATCGACGGTACACAGCCTGTGCTCCTGGAAGCGTCGTGAAAAGAAGAGTGAAAGGCGCATAATTTTTTTTTTGACAGTAGCCTAACTGAATCCATTGAACAGTCTCCTATTTCACCAGCACTCCACTACAACAAATTCATTCACAACTTCACAACGCACTGTCTGTAACACATGCCCACTGACACCGGCGACTGTAAACGTGTGTTTCTATTCTTGCAGCTAACTATGCCGCCCCGTCTGTACGCGCTGTGTCTCGAGGCGCTAATTCCGCTAATGGAGAAAATCGGGGAACACCAGGAATGCGAAGGGGCAAGAGGACCTCTCGACAACTTGGGTAAGGACAGCGCCATCACATAGTCTACGAAACAGGTGAGCACAGTGACTAGGCTAAATGATTTCGTCTGCCGCTCTCCAGAGCGCGGCCAGACCTGGTATGGGGCCACGCATCTCCCTGCAGACTTTTACTCAAGATGACGCAACTGACCTGCACAGCGAGGGTAGAGTTCCTTAACCCTAAGGACGACGGGTGGGGGAGAACATTTAGATGATGTCAAAAATATGAATATCACTGCATGACATTTTTTGTAACGAACAGTGATCACCATTTGGTGGGTGCTTCCTTTATAAGGAGCCAAAAGTCAAATTTATACACCATCTATCCATAATAAGCGGCACAGAAAATAGTATTAGGTCGCACGCACAAGACACGACTACAGTTCAGCTCAGTCTACTTTTAACTGGAATACATCGGTTAATTTGGCCGGGATAGCTCAGTCGGTATAACGACTCGCTACAGGCTGGACGGTCCAAGGATCGAATCCCGGAGGGGGGGCGAGTTTTTCCGCAACCGCCTAGACCGGCTCTGGGGTCCACACAGCCTCCTATACGATGGGTACTGGGTCTCTTTCTCGGGGGTAAAGAGGTCGAGGTGTGGCGCTGATCACTTACCCCAACTAACACCGAGATTAAAGAAAGAGTAGAGCTCTTCCTCTACTCCCCATCTGGGTAATCGCGGTCTGTTCTAGGGTGAACTAAGTCGGTTAATGGTCAATTGATACACTTCATTGTGGAGAATAACTGTTCACAAAAACATGTCGATCCAATGACTGACAACACCACTACTGACTTCCATGCATACAAAATTAGATTTTCAGTTCTTGTATTAAGTTCCGTTTTTTAAATACGCTCCAACGTCTCCAGTTATTTCCTCAACTCAAAAAAAAACATATATATATAGCCATAGTAACATACTTTTCTTGAGATTCAGCCACCTGCGTCTCCAAATCATCCATCCGAACGCAAACAATAAAAATGCTGGTATTCCAGCACCTTGTGTTAAGTTTTGTCGGGATTTGTCGTAAACAGGAAAGCGTGTTCCAGATTTTGTAACCGACTAAATCTGACATGAAATTCTTCACTGAAAGACAAATTATGTCTCAAAATTATTTTGTCTCTGCACTTTCTGCAAGAACGTCGTTGTCATGTTCAATCCGATCTAAGAGTTGTTTCAAAAATAAAACGACACTGTGTGAATTCAGATTATCTTTAAAAATCCCTAACTTTTCTTTCAGACATCTAAAGTACCTAACACGCTAATTACAGCAATTTCAGGACACTAGATGTTTGTACTGAGTTCATCAGTGGCGTACCGAGGGGAGGTTCAACACCCCCCCCCCCCCGAAATTCCGAAAGCCCTTCAAAATCGTGCCAAACTCAACCCGATTGTAAAGAATGTTAAAAATTGCTGAATTTAGGACGCCAACACCCCAAGATGTTCGGAAAAAAGACAGTAAAATTCTAAAACTACCGCCGGTTCGCAATTGTTTTACATTAGCAATGAAAAATAAATTGGTTGTCATCATAAATAGTCTTAAAGTGCCAAAAATTAAGAAGATTTTACTATATGAAATGAAATTTCATGTACCAAATTACAGCTTCCTCCAGAACCCATGACTAGGGCGCTACCACCCCCAGATCCCCTTTCTCTCTGTCCTCTGTCCTCAACTGAATTTGTTGAACCCCCCCCCCCGAACAAAATTCCTGGGAAAGCCACTGGCGTTCATTGAAGGGGGTAGGGAAAGCAGCAAACAACCTTATGGCTTTCGCCACGACGAAGCCGATGTTCTAGTGATTTTTGGTTAGGATGTGGCGTAATATCGCGGGAATGATAAGATGTTGCGTGATAATTTTCGATCCAATCCTCAGGCCTGATAAAACAAGAATCATTCTTGTTTTCTCAAAGAATCATTCTTAATTTATAAAGCCTGAGGATGGGATGGAAAAGATACCCCGCAACGTCGTATAATTCCTGCACTAAAACGTGGTCTCATAACCCAGAAGAGCTACAACAACATTACGGCCGTCCACCATAGCTGGTCATGCAACTGGGGGCGGGGGGGGGGCAGTTCTGCTGCTCGACTTCCATTAACACTACAAAACATTGCAAGTGCATGACCTCGGCTAAACCATCTACCAGTGAAACAAGTTTATAGGCAACAGATTTCTACATTTTTTACCTCAGCTGCAGTCACGCACGCTTCGATGATTACACACCTATAATCAGTGCTCTCTACGCTACGGGAGGCTAAACATACGTTTGGCAAAGGAAGTCAGTACCCCACCGTTTCATACCATGCCATACACATTCACTTTTCATTCACCTCTTCACCGCTGCCCTCACTGGTATAACAGCATACTGATTGCACTTTCTGTTGTACTGACTTGGTACTATGTGTGCAGTCTCCACGTGCTGGCTGGTCACATTCAGCCTGTGTAACCAGCTATAAGAACCAAAAACTGAAATCGACTACATAGGTTGAATGTGACACCCCGCGCGTTACACACAGTATTAAGGCTGGTTACTGTTTGATGCATTTCGTTCTTCGTGTAGAGTGCCTGTTTTATCACTTCGCTGTGTGGTCTGTGTACCGTGCTACTGAAGGAGCGTCTGACCTTCAATTCTAATTCTGTACTACCTTTTATACAGGTATTTGTCGCATAACGACGTTTCGATCAACGACGGACCGCATATACGACGGTTGTCCCATATCATTATAATATTATAATATAATATTATCATAAATATTGTAATATTACATTATATTATTATAACACCATTGTGTTACAATCGCCTACAGTATTCAGTAGAGTAACATGATGTACTGGTTTGCAGCCTAGGAGCAATAGGCCATACCATATAGCCTAGGTGTGTAGTGGGCTATACTATCTAGGTTTGTGTAAGTACACTCTATGACGTTCGCACAACGACGAAATCGCCTAACGACGCATTTCTCAGAACGTATCCCCGTCGTTAAGCGAAGCATATCTGTATTCTACTTCGTTATCACTTGTGGCCAGGGGCTCCTGCAGCGAGATACAAAGTGGCGTAGTTGGGTAGTTGGGTAGTTGCCGTCTAATAATCTATTAAATCAAACAATTAAAAAAATCTGAAAAAAAAAACATAGGCGTAACTTGTCTAATAATATTGGGGAGTGGGTGGAGGCAAAATCGAACACGAGTATTACGCGTCAAGTCATGGTGTCAAGTTACAAAGAGGGAGAAGATTGGTTTGAACACCTTTCCCCCACTCTCTCACCAATTCTGTTTTATTTGCTCCTCTTCAACTCAGTAGCAAAAAAATAAAAGGTAGGCACAAAAAGAGAGGGAACGTCCCGCTCTCCCCTCCACAGTTACGCCTATGGATAAAACGAAATGTTGTAAAGTTCCTACAGTTTAGGTTTAAGGACCAATTAAGGGTTTTAATTTAATGTCAACCACATTTCTATCATGTCCAGCTTCGATCACAAAAAAATTTCGTCTCGTTACATGTGGGTGTCGTAAACCACCTTGCAAAAACTCCTGTTGGCAGTTCTACTTGTGGATATAGCCAATCAGTTTCACGCTCTCGTAGGTACTTTCTTACGCTATGGATGCGTTGCGTTTCTTTGTTATCCAGTGCACGCGGCTGTGGGCTGTTTATCTAGCTGGCCGTTTTCCATTGTTCACGTATTCTTGGCGTAGTGATGCCCCTTCAACCCGAGTTATTGTAGGGCCGAAAGAAAAACTGCAACAGTCGTAAAGTAGCCGCAAAACAAGTGTCAATGCCATGACAGTACTAAGATCAACAACGCCTTCTCTAAACGAACAATGAAATGTTGATACAGGACGAGAATCCAATAATAGAACGCTTTCACTTGGATACCAAGTCGAAAAATGAGACAAGAATTTAAAGACGTACCCGACCAATTATTACACACCATCATTAAAAGCACTCACTCACAAACACATAGACTATTCCAACGTACAGCCCTGGAAACAAAAATCCTCAGGGGAAGCACTGCACAGATTAATAAATCCACAATATTGGAATTATTTTCACATTACTGTATATCCAGCTACAATATACACAATGATTTTAACACTGTAATGCAGGTGTGCAAAATGTATTCTTATAATGTTTTATGCACGGATTGAGATTTAAATTTATCAATATACAAGTTACGCATGCAATTGTAATTTATATTTATGTTAAATGGGGGCACGCGGTGGCGCAGTTGGTTGAGGCACGGCGCTACAAGCCCGAAGGTCGCGGGTTCGATTGGACATTTTCATTGACATAACCCTTCCGGCCATAATGGGGTCGACACGCCCTCTAACAGAAACGAGTACCAGGAATATTTCCCCGGGGGGTGGGGTAAAGACGACAGTTGCGTAGGGTTGACAATCTTGTCACCTTCACGTGCAGACTGTCTCCAAATCTGGAAGCCTCAACTTCCTGAAGCCCTCTTGATTTATAATATAATATATTTATTTATTTATTTACTGCAATTGTGTTGTTACCCGGTGGCAGTGGTTATTTTACATGTAAACAAAACATGAAATTGGTTACTACTAGATTTAAGTTGGGAAGGCTACATGAGAAGCATGTAGTGGCAACTTGGAATGTTGGGAACCATCTCAGGGATTTGCCTTTATTTATTACATAAATTACCGAATGTGGGTCGAAACACGTTGCAATTTACTCAGAGGATCTGAGAGTAATATTAACAAGCAATCGTGTCGACGACACCAACATGTAAGGAACTAACCAACAATATCCGACGTCGAACGGGGCTAAGGGCGACAGTCGTCTCACTGCTACAGAGAGGACAGTATCCTTCAGAAGACATCTGCCAACAGTGTCACTCATTGACCGACATTAAGTAAAAGCTAATGAGGTATTAGGATTCCGCTACGAAGAAGCTGATGTGTCCGTCCTTCTGCGATGTGGTAGCGCGGCACGAGATATCAGACCGCTAAGGTGTCTCGAAACTTCAGGCATAAACAGCCAGTACCGACGCGTGACACCGCAGATGTTAGGTAACCTCAACAAACTACAGCCCTGAAGCAACAAAGTCGTTATCAGTTTTTGATCACGTTTACAAAAGAGTTACACAGTATGTTAAATGACTTTAATTTTCTAGATAAATACTGTTTTAGTTCCACGTCCATTTTCTTCGACGGTTTCTTGTTATTTCTCTCAAAATATCTTTTGTCAGTGAAAGTTCTACATATACTGGATTCGGAGCACAAGAAACACAACGCTTCATATTACATTCAGTCACACCACATTTCAGTGTTCACTACTGTGCACCCAATTACATGATCGTTTGCTACTTTTCGATAATGTCCTTTTGTGCCAAAAAAATAATATGTTACAAAACTAGGTGTCCTTAACTTGCTCTAAAATTTACTTTTTCTAACACGCCACAATAAAACAAGTGGATGCGCAATTTCACCACACAATCGCCAACAAGGGCTCCAAAATCAATTCGACTGGTAACGAGACACGACCGCTTAATTCAATTCAATTAAATGTAACTTAATTGCGCGCGCGCGCGCACGCATACACACACACACACGCACGCGCGCGCGCACACACACACACACGCGTGCGCGCGCGCGCGCGCGACGTGGTCTGGTTTGTTTGTTGTATCGCCGACTTAATGGAAAAACAAACCATATGCAAGCATGAAAGATTAAGTTTTATTTAAAAAAAAGACGTTGTTTAAAGTGTCACACTACAATACACTACTTTCCTACAATAATTGCTTTCTTTTTCCTACAACGTGCGAAAAATAATAGAAATAACGTGATGCACCTCACGCTAATTACTGACAACGCAATGTTGTGTACTTTGCAGTCGTCTTATTTGACCATGACAGTCTTTATATGCCTGCTCTCCCTCTCCCTTACTCTCCCTAACTCTTCCTCCCTCTCCCTTCCTCCAACTCCCTCTCCCTTACTCTCCTTCCCTCTGCCTTACTCTCCCTTCCTCACCTTTACTCTCCCTTACTCACCATACCCGACGTCATTGTGTTTTTTTCTTCAAATTGCAATGAACACAGAAGGTACGTTGGGGCATGTATTTTCATTTCAGTGACTCGAAATCGCGAAATTTACAATTTTCGTTGCTCTAAAGGTATTTATGCTTTATGAGAGTGCGAAATGTATACTTCACTTGCAGATGTGTACGAAAATCACTGATGCGACCCGAAATGTCTGTTGGCGCCAAACTTGGACCCGGTGCCAAAGGTTTACCATACCTGACGTAGTGGCTACAAGAAGATGTGTGAAGATATGCTGCTACCTCCGCAACGTCTCTGTGGCATGATGTTTAGTTAAGCACACAACGTCACACGTCAAGTGACACGCATTTGCAGACAAATATTTTCGCACTACACATCGGGCTGCCCTGCTTAAATAAGTTCCACGCGAAGTTATAACATGAGTGCTACATGCCCTACCCATCACACTCATAATATCTGATGAATAGTGAAATTATGAAGCGCCTCATTATGCAGTTTTCTACATTTTCCTGTCACTTCCTCCCACTTCGCTCCACATATTTCCCTCACTATTCTAGTTCCCAGATGCCCTCTGTTCTTACTGCAAGGTAATGTCAGACACCAAGCTACATAAGTACATAAACAGAAAATGGAATAGTTTTTTTCCATGGCGCAACAGCCCCTCAGTGGTCTAGGACCCTCCATTATCGAAGCTTCACGATCACCCTCAGACACAGCATACTCGGTAGGACTCCTCTGGACGGGTGATCAGCCCGACGCAGAGACCTCTACCTGACAACACACAACACTCACAAGAGACAGACATCCATTTCCCCGGCGGGTTTCGAACCCGCATTTCCAGTAAGCCAGTGGCCGCAGACCCACGCTTTAGAACGCGCGGCCACTGGGATCGGCATGATGAAATTATGGTTTTTTTTTGTATTATATTAATTTTCATATGTTTAGACAGCAGACGGGAAAGCAAAAGACATTCAAGCAGCAGGCATTCACCTCGTAAAATCTACTCTTCTTTCCTGAGTGAATAATTATGACGTGTTAGTGTCTTTCGGTTGCCACATCTATGAACCTCGATGTTGGACCCTGTGTCATTCTTCCGGGAAGACATGGCCGTTCCTGTCCATACAGCCACCCAGACATAAGGAATGCTCTATATGGCTACTCTTACAGGAAAACCGTCCTAGAAGAACACACACATGGGGCAGGGGTGTCACTGGATGACTGGACCGACTTTTCATTCTGACGTAATTCGAGAATTCATTGCTGACGCTTTGATTTACCCACTACGATGGTTTTTATAGTACAAACTCGCCTATACCTTGCGGACTGGAATAAATTATTTATCCGTGGCTCCAAATATATCACTGAAGTTTCTAAGCTGAGGGAGAGTCAGCCTTCGATGATAGAAGCAGGTATCGGGCGGGGATTGTCCTGGTTTTCACACCCCTTACCGCGAAGCGCTAGAGTCAGTTGGTTAATTCGAGAATTTGGGGTGTGGAGTTAGGTGTGGATGTGCGCAACGTCAGAGCACAGAGCACCGGGTTCGAAAATAGCAATGATGATGAAGAAGATGATGATGATAATCTTCAGTTTTTACAGTTTCGGCCACGTGCCATGTAGCAATTCAGAATAATTTTCCGAAACTACGATTTTCTTTTCTACACATTTGGTAGGATTTCTGAATGAGGGTACCTGTACCTGTCCACTGCAGGGCCTACCAAGGACAATGTATTAGAAAAAAGTCCAAACCTATACCCACGCCTTGAGTTGGATTCAGATCAGCGATCCCAATTTTCAAGCGACTGTAAACACTTCATACCTAAAATTTCTCTGTCACTGCGATGATAATGATGATAACGATGAGAAATACAATCATCGGGTCCAGCGATTGAAGGTAGTCTAACAGACCCGATGAAATAGGATTCTTCATTTTACTCGGTCACATGATGAAGGAAACAAAAAGAACACTACTCATTCTGATTTTTTTTTTTAAATGTGAGGTGGATTACAAGTCCGAAATATCAGCCAAACGTTAACTAGTGACAGCATTTCTGTGTCAGGTCTTAATCAGAGTACTGTCCCCGCATTCACCTGAGGAAAAATACGGAGTGTCAGGGTGTTCACTGTCCCCGTCTATATCAGCACCGAGTATTTCCGTGACAAGTGCAGGAAGCAATACTAACTTAAGCAAGTTCCAGCACCCAGCCAGTACCCACGCCACAGATTAAGACTTGTAAAGAAGTGGAAATGGTTTTCTGTGTGGCAGAAACTGAGTATTTACATGTCATTGATGAGCTGAAACTCTCTCGGGCCACCAGTCCCATCAGGTTGTTGAAAAGCGAATAAACCATTGTTTCGGAAATGGAGACTCTCAAAACGTTAGTTCACTTGTGTTTCACCCACCTGGTAGCCCTGTAGTTTGAACGTTTCAGATTACGCTTACAGATATTTCTGAGGAGCTTCAGGTTTATCTGCTTTGTGTTCCAGCCGGGACTCTAACCGACGACCTTCTCCTACAAGCATACCACAGGGCATCGAGAGGGAGTGCCGTCGGATGCTGGTCGGAGGCGTGGAAGGTGTTTCTGACCGCGAAGTCACAGAACGTAGTGCTGAGCTGGGACGACGAGTTGCTGCTGTTCGTACACTCCAGATGTCAGGTGCCATCACAGAATTCCGACAGACTGCATCTTGCAGTACCTCTCGTGTTGCAGTAGAAACTTTGCAGTGAAAGTTACAGCGATTTATCGGTTAACCACGTTGTCCGGTTTAATACTACGACAAACATGTAGCTGAATATAACTGTCATAAAATTCATGAATTTACACGGCTTCAAAGTCAAAAGTTCGCATGCCCACTGGTAGTATTGTTTGCAAAATTGAGTGAAACTGTTTAGAGGAATTCGTCGCACAATCAGGGACAGACAAGCGCAGCTGAATAGTGCAGTTATGAACAGGGGACTCTTAACATACACGGAACAAAACCCGAACGAAACTCATTGTAGCTGCAACAGAAACAGGCCTAACTGTCGTAGCACATGTCAGCATAACAGGCATAACTGTCGTAGCACATGTCAGCAAAACAGGCCTAACTGTCGTAGCACATGTCAGCATAACACGCCTAACTGTTGTAGCACATGTCAGCAAAACACGCCTGTCGTAGCACATGTCAGCAAAACAGGCATAACTGTCGTAGCACATGTCAGCAAAACAGGCCTAACTGTCGTAGCACATGTCAGCATAACACGCCTAACTGTCGTAGCACATGTCAGCAAAACACGCCTAACTGTCGTAGCACATGTCAGCAAAACAGGCCTAACTGTCGTAGCACATGTCAGCAAAACAGGCATAACTGTCGTAGCACATGTCAGCATAACAGGCCTAAATGTCGTAGCACATGTCAGCATAACAGGCATAACTGTCGTAGCACATGTCAGCA
>Ga0131853_10023095_pt1 | contig 11236 bp, 6 predicted proteins | sample TergutLab28metaG_FD_92764 | JGI IMG/M metagenome (GOLD analysis project Ga0131853, IMG submission 92764) | Labiotermes labralis P1 segment gut microbial communities from Petit-Saut dam, French Guiana - Lab288 P1 (version 2) (version 2) | ecosystem: Host-associated > Arthropoda: Insects >...
CGCCCAGAAACGATCTGGATAACAAACTAAATCTCGCAGTGATCGCACGCGAAATGGCTGCGTGACCGTTATATGAATTCAGGAAAAGCTTTGCCTCGCCACGACCTCAATACGCTGCTGGCACTGCAGCAACGCATCGCCGCGAATACCCAGGCCGAAGTCCGCTTCGATGCGGGTTCTCGCGCCGCGTATGCGTCGGAGGCGTCGAATTATCGGCAAGTCCCGATCGGCGTCGTGGTTCCCCGCAGTATCGACGATGTCGTGGAGACGATGCGTGCCTGCCATGACGCCGATGTCCCGGTATTGACGCGCGGTGCGGGCACGTCGATGTGCGGGCAGTCCGTCAACACCGCGGTGATCATCGATGCATCCAGGCATTTGACGGTCATCGAAGACATCGACCCCGTTGCTCGCATCGCGACGGTCCAGCCCGGTGTAATCTGCGACCAGCTAAAGGATGCGGCGGCGCGCGAGGGCCTGACGTTCGGCCCGGATCCGGCGACTCACAGCCGATGCACGCTCGGCGGCATGATCGGCAACAATTCGTGCGGCGCGCACTCGGTCATGGCCGGCAAGACCGCGGAGAACATCGAGGCGCTGGAAATTCTCACCTATGATGGCGAGCGATTTTGGGTCGGGCCGACCGACGCGGCGGCGCTCGATGCCCATCTCGCTGCGGGCGGCCGCCGCGCGCAAATCGTGTCCGCGTTGCTCGACCTCGTCGAGAAGTATGGCGACGCGATTCGTGAGGGCTTCCCGAAGCTCAAGCGCCGGGTGTCGGGCTACAGCCTCGATCAGCTCCTGCCCGAGAACGGCTTCAACATCGCGAGAGCGCTGGTGGGCTCGGAGGGCACATGCGTTTCCGTGCTGCGCGCAAAGGCCACGCTGGTCACCAATCCAGTGCATCGCATGCTCGTCGTATTCGGATTTCCGACGATATTCGACGCGGCCGACTGTGTTCCCCAACTGTTGCCGCTGTCACCCATTGCGATGGAGGGTCTCGATACGGGGATCGTCGGCGGCTTGAGGGAGCGTGGTCTCGCGTTGGATGACATTGCCGAATTGCCCAAAGGAAATGCCTGGCTGATGGTCGAATTCGGTGCCACCGACCGGACCGTGGTTGCCGATCTTGCGCAGCGCGCGGTCATCCTGTCCGCGTCGCTGCCGGGCGGCCCTTCGTGCCGTGTCGTCGAAGATGCAGGTTTGATGAAGCGGCTGTGGTCCGTGCGCGAAACCGGTGCTTCGGCGACGTCGATGGGCGACGATCCGGCCAGGCCGGATCCCGTGGTCGGGTGGGAGGATGCCGCCGTCGAGCCTCGCCATCTGGGCGCGTATCTGAGGGAGTTCTCGGCACTCGTCGACGCGTACGGCTACAAGACGAATATGTATGGTCACTTCGGCGATGGCTGCATTCACTCGCGCATTACTTTCGACCTGCGCAACGCGCAAGGCGTGCGCACGTGGCGCGAGTTTCTCGCCGACGCGGCTGCGCTGGTCGTGAAATACGAAGGGTCGCTATCGGGCGAGCACGGCGACGGGCAGGCAAAAGGCGAGTTGCTGCCGCTCATGTACTCGCCGGAACTGATCGAGGCATTCCGGGCGTTCAAGACGATCTGGGACCCGCGTGGGCGCATGAATCCGGGCAAGCTGATCGATGCGATGCCGGTGGACGAGCATCTGCGGCTCGGCCCGGCCTATCGTCGCGTGGACGTTGCGAGCCCGTTTACCTTCGGTATGCCTGGCAAGCCCGAAACGTTCGCGCGCGCGACCGAGCGTTGCATCGGCATGGGCAAGTGCCGCTCGTTGAGCGGGGGGACGATGTGCCCGAGCTACCGCGCGTCGCGCGAAGAGAAGTATTCGACGCGCGGGCGAGCGCGCCTGCTGTTCGAGTTGCTCAACGGCGAGGTGATCGACGACGGATGGCAAAGCGAAGCGGTCAAGGACTCGCTCGATCATTGCCTCGCCTGCAAGGGCTGCCGGAGCGATTGTCCGACGCACGTCGACATCGCGAAGTACAAGAGCCATTTTCTCCACGAATATTTCCGGCACAAGCGGCGCCCGGTCATGGACGCGCTGATCGGAAGAATCGGCAGCTGGCTTCCGCTTGCGACGCACGTCAGCAGTGTCGCCAACCTGCTCATGCGCAATCCGTCGTTCCGCAAGGTCGGCGCACGGTTGGGCCTCGCTGCGGATGTCCGCTTTCCGGCGATCGCCTCGCAGAGTTTCCGCAATGGCGCCACGGCGAAGCGACTGCTGGCTAGAGCCTCGGCGCAAGACTACCGAACCCTGCGCGGGCCGGTCCTGCTCTGGACCGATACGTTCAACAATGGCTTCTCGCCCGAGGTCATGGAGGCGACCGTGCGCGTGCTCGAATCCCATGGGTTCGAGGTCCGGCTCATGAGCCGGCACGTGTGCTGCGGACGCCCGATGTATGACGCGGGTCTGCTGGACGAGGCGAAGCACAACCTCGAAACAATCCTGTCGCAACTGGGGCCCGTGATCGACTCGGGGCTGCCGGTCGTCGTCCTGGAACCCGGGTGCCTGTCGGTCTTTCGCGACGAGTTGCGTTCGCTTTTCCCGACTGACCGGCGGGCACAGGCACTGGCGACAGCGGTGAAGACGCTTGCCGAACTGCTGCAGGAATATGGGGTGTCGCTGCCGAAACGCGATGAGGAAGTCCACATTCACGGGCATTGTCATCAGAAGGCGTGTGGCGGCATGAAGGCGGAATCGCGGCTACTCGGGCAAGCGGCGGCGTCGGGCACCGTGTTGCCCACGGGATGCTGTGGCATGGCAGGTGCCTACGGGTACCACGCGAAGACGGCCGCGTTGGCAACGAAAGTCGCCCAAACCGAATTGGTGCCGGCGATCGATGCGCTGGACGAGGACGCGGTGATCATCAGCGATGGCTTCAGTTGCCGCTCGCAGATCCGAAACACGACCGGTAGGACTGCGATTCATCTCGCCCAATGGCTCGATCGCCGCACGGACGGCGGAGCAAAGCGGGACGTGCAGGACCTGGCGACCCGCACGGTTGAAGATTCAACGATTTGACGCGCGATAGGGATTGCTTGTACCCAAGGAGAATGCAGTGACACTGGAATTGACGCGAAGCGAACTGCTTCGACACGAGAATTTGATCGGCGGGAATTGGGTAGGTGCGGCAGAAGGCACGCGCTATGCCGTCACGAACCCTGCGACGAACGGCACGCTTACGATGGTCGCCAACAGCGCGGCTGCGGACGCGCGCGCGGCGACCGACGCAGCGGCGCGCGCACTGCCGGCCTGGCGTGAGCTGCTGCCCCGCGAGCGCGCCGAGCTGCTGCATCGCTGGCATACGCTGATCCTGCGGAACGCCGAAGATCTCGCGAGCCTGATGTCGATGGAGCAGGGCAAGCCGATGGCGGAAAGCCGCGGCGAGGTCGCCTATGGCGCGTCGTACGTGGCATGGTTTGCCGAAGAGGCGACGAAGATCTACGGCGACATCATTCCGCAAACGCAGCGCGGCAAGCGCATGAGTACGATCAGGGAACCGATTGGCGTCGTGGCCGCGATTACACCGTGGAATTTTCCGCTTGCGATGATCGCGCGAAAGATCGCGCCGGCACTGGCGGCTGGTTGCACCGTGGTGGCCAAGCCTGCCGAAGATACGCCGTTGACCGCGCTCGCGCTCGCCGCGCTGGCCCAGGAGGCAGGGATGCCGGACGGTGTTCTGAACATGATCACCGCCGATCGCGACGAGGGTATTGCTGCCGTCGCGGACTGGCTCGCCGACGAACGGGCTCGCAAGATCACGTTCACAGGTTCGACTGCGGTCGGCAAACACCTCGCGCGGGAGTCGGCCGGCACGCTCAAGAAGCTGTCGCTTGAGCTGGGCGGCAATGCCCCGTTCATTGTCTTCGAAGATGCCGATCTCGAAGCCGCGGTAACGGGCCTGATGGCGGCGAAATTTCGCAACGGCGGCCAGACGTGCGTGTGCCCGAATCGTATTTACGTGCATTCCACGGTCTATGAGCGATTTGCCGATTTGCTTGCACAGCGCGTTGGAGCGCTGCATGTCGGCCCGGCTTCGGATCCGCAGGCGCAGATTGGCCCGATGATCAATCAGAGAGCGATCGACAAGATCGCGAGGCATGTCGAAGACGCCGTCGCAAACGGCGCACGCATCCTGACCGGAGGACAGCGTCTTGTCAGGCTCGGCGCGAACTACTACGCGCCCACGGTCCTCACGAATGCGAGCGACCGCATGCTGTTGTGCTGCGAAGAAACGTTCGGACCGGTCGCACCGCTATTCAAGTTCGACGACGAAGCGGAAGTCATCCGTATTGCGAACGACACGCCGTTTGGTCTCGCCGCCTACTTTTATTCCAGCGACGTTCGCCGCATCGAGCGGGTTGCCCGACAGCTGGAGGTGGGCATCGTCGGTATCAATGAAGGCGCTGTGGCGAGCGAAGCGGCGCCGTTTGGCGGCGTAAAAGAGTCGGGATACGGGCGGGAAGGGTCGAAGTACGGTCTCGACGATTACTTGACAATTAAATATCTGTGTCAGGGCGGACTCGCCTGAGGTTGACACAAGCGGCGGTCATCGCGCTGCCTGCCTGTTCGTGATGTTGTCATTCGCCCGCTCAGTGCGCGGGGGCTTCCGGCCGGCCGGGAAAGACCCGCCGCAAACCAGGTCTTTCCCGGCATACGTCTCATTTTTGAGATATAAGGGTTTACACCGAAAAAATCTTGTAAACGCCGCCTGACATACCTGAGCGGGTCGTTGTCTGCACAACAGTCCTGGATTAAGCGTTTGGGGCTATTGCTCCGCCCAAAAACATTCATGTAACGTTCGTAAAGATGCATAAAAGCGTACCCGTAGTGGGTGCGTGGCGACCACGGAGAGATCGCGTTGTCGATGGCTGGAGAGCACAGAGATGACGTGTGGACCGAACTATGTCGAAAGCAGGTGGGAGCCGGGGGGCCAATGCAGCCATCCCGGAGCGGCCGAAAAAGAAGCGCTTCGAGCGCATTTTTTTGACTCGATGAGTATGCCGTTTTACATATTAAGTATGAAAAACAGAATATTTCATAATATGGAAAATTCAAAAAAAATGGCGGGCAGTTGTTATAGTGCCGAATCGTGTCAAGGACGAGGCCCCCATGAGAGGAAAGAGAAGCGTCGACAAGAACGGCAACCTATCGGCTCATCCACCGGACGAGGACGATGGTCCGCGCGTGAAAATCTGCATCACGGTGTCGCCGGAGGTGCTCGAACGGCTCGACGCTTATCGCAGGCGGCGCGGCGGGCTGAATCGTTCGGCGTTGTTCTCGCTTGCGGCCGACTGGTTCATGGACGAACACTCGCTGTCGATCATGGAGGATTGATCCCTGCCGGCTGGGCGGATGCACGCTCCATCTCGGAGGGGCGTCATGTCAGATCCTGATCCCGCCAGTCAGACTCGCGTCGATCTGTGGGTCTGCACTGTATTGATGGACCGTCTGGTGCGCTATGCGCGCCAGCGTGGAAGCACGCCTGAAGCGATCCTGCTGCAGAGCGTTGAATCCTTTCTCGACGGCTATCCCATTCCCGAACCCAACTCACTCGAGGATCGCCATGATGACGCTCCTCAAGGATGACGCGCAGCATCGGTGCGCTCAGTAGCAACCTGGGCCCGCTTCTGAAGGACAAACGTGTCTGATCTATGCGTTGCGCCCGTCGGCATGTCGCTCGCGTAACCGAGGAGGGGGGCGTGGTTCAAGGTTATCCCTTCGGTAGGCTGATGCGGAGTTAACAAAACGGTGGTATCCAGCGGTGTTGCCCGGCAACAGGAAATTTTCTGTTCGATTAAAAATAATAGGAATACGAAGTAAATGTTAAATAGTATTAAAACCGGGGTGTGGAGTAGTCGTGAGAGTGGATTGACCCGTCGCTGCGGGGGCGGCATGGGTACAGATCGTGCCTGGATAACCCAGGCGCAATTCGGTTTTCTATCCGGCGCAACGCTCTTCCGTTGCCAATAGTCCGCCATATGTACGCCAACGAAACGCAGGCACCGGCCGCGCGCTAGATATATTTACCGATGAAATTCATCCAACGCATCGCGACGGCGCTTTTATTGGCCGCAACGGCTGTTTATGCGCCGGCATTCGCACAAAGTCAGATTGGCGGGAAACAATCTCGCGAGCAAAAACTCTCCATCGGGCGCAGCATCACCATTGCGGAACTCGGATTTTCCGAAGGTATCCAGCTGGAATCACCCGGCGGCGTACAAACGTTCTTTTTTCCCGTGCCGCGCGCGGCGGGTGAGACAGGCGGCACGTTGTCATTCGCGTATGACGATGCCGCTCCACGGGAAGGTGAACGCAGCCTATTGGTCACGGTAGGCTCGCGCACGGCTATTTCGCGCGCGCTGTCGGTCGGTCAAGACCGGCAAGTCATTAACGTACCGTTGGTTTCCGACGATTTCTCCGGCAACTTCGTCAAAGTCACGGTCCGCTATTCAAGCGTAGTCGCAAACGACCATTTCAGTGTTTTGCCGGAAACCGCACTTCAGCTAAGCATCGCTACCGATGCCTTAAGCGATGTTCCGACTGTCGCTACCCTGATGCCGCAGAAAATGGCGATCGGGATACCTGAGCGCAAACTGAGCGAGCAGGAGATGGCCGGTGCGATATCGGCTGTCCGGCTCTTCGCCGCGCGTGGCCATCAGGTCGGGGCCGTTCCGCTTGGTCAACTGCTGGTTCAGCGTGACGCACGCAACGGCGTATGGGCGCGCGGTGACGTGATCATCGCAGCACCATCCGATCTTGATGGACATTTTCCCCTGCCGAACGGTGCTAAAGATCCGGGCGGCGTTGCCGCCGTTGTACCGCTCGCCGACGGACCGGGCCTGCTTTTTACCGGCAACGATCCCCAGACTGCGCTCAACTTCGTTGGCTCCGACTGGCGCGAAGCGGGCACGGATAGCGCCATCCGGATAGCCCGGGTGCAAGCGCGCGCGCGGTTACAAGATCGCGTGACATTCGATCAGCTCGGTGTCCAGGCGTCCGCGTCCACCACCGCCAACCAGGTAATCCTGACGACCAACCTGCGCGCGACTGATTTCCCGCAGGAGCGCTGGCCCGCGGCGCTGGATCTGGACCTTGGCATCGGCTCGGATGGCAACGCTACGGCGGCCGTCGCCAACGCTTATATGAACGGCCGGTTTCTTGCAGGAACCGTTGCTTCCCAGTCCGGCATTACGCGACTGCACGCAGTCATTCCGCGCGGGCTTGTGGGTCTGGAGAACCAGATTCGTATTGTGGTGCAACGTCTGCCGCGCGCTATCGATGGTGTAGATCAACCGGCACCGCTTTCGGCCCAGCTGCTCGGGTCGAGTTCGATCGCACTGCGCGTGGCCCAAAGTTCTGCCCATGACTTTTTCGCACTGGCGCCTCATGCAAGTAATCGGTTGACCGTTTTTGTTCGGGACAACATCAGCGTAGAAGAGCAACGTGCTGCAATCCAGGCGTTGGGGCTTTCCGCGATCAATTTCACGCAGCCCGGTACGCCCATCGTCGTCAGGCGTCTCCCGAGCGGCAGGATTCCAGACTCATCGTCGACATTTCTCGCATGGGGGAACTTCGATTTCGACGGCAAAGCCGTACCTGTGCGCTTCGATCGCGGGAACGTATCCGTCCGAACCCGTTCCGGCGTGCCGCTTTTCGACCTGCAAGACGCGCGCAACACGCTGGTCGCGCAGATCGTGACACTGGGCGGTGCGCCATCGGGTCTCTGGTTGCATAGCACCCACCCTGCCGCTGCAATCGAGGCACCTCAATCGATCGTGCTGGATCGAGGCAATGTCGCATTCATCGGACCGTCTGGCGTTGCCCTGGCGTTTTCCACGGAGCGAAGCCAGCTGGTAGACGTCACCTATGCCGATGCGCCCGCGTGGCAGGTCCGCGCACGCCGATACGGAATCGGGTTGCTGCTGGCGTTCTGGATTGCGCTTTCGATCGCGGTATTGATGGCGCTGAAGCGTTTCTACCGCCAACGTCACGGTGACCGTGAGGAGTCGCAGTGATGAGCATACCGAACCGTGAAAATGCCGGGCTCATGTCGCAACCCATCGGCGCACTGCTCGTCGAAAAGGCGCTGATTACACCGGCCCAGTGCGAACAGGCACTGCAGCTTGCCCAACGCTGGAAAGTCCGTTTCGGCGAGGTCGTCGTCGCCATGGGTTGGGTGAAATCGCTCGATCTGTATCGGGCGCTCGCGACCAATATCGGCGTACCGTTCGTCGACCTGGCCGCGCAACCGCCCGACGCAACGCTGCTCGAATCAGCGGATGCGGCGCTTTACACGGGGCATCTGACGATGCCCTGGCGCAGGCAGGAGAGCGGCCAGCTACTCGTCGTGACGGCCGATCCGGGTGCCGAAACGGTGGCGCTCGCGCGCCGCAAATGGGGGGACGACATCGGGTTCGTTGTCACGTCCAAATTCGACATCATCTGGACGACTCAGCGAATATTCGACACTACGCTCTCGCACGATGCGGTGAACAGTCTCGATGAGCGCGATCCGGTCATGTCGGCCAAACGGATCGTCACGGCACCCCAGCTGATTTTTTTCTACCTGATCGCTACCGCGATCGTGTTCGGGCTCGTGCGCGCGCCCCTTGCAACACTCGTCGCCGTCAATACGCTGGTGGGCGTCTGGTATCTGGGCAATTTCCTTTTCAAGGGCCTGCTGGTGTGGAATAGCGAATCGGCGCAAACTGGCGACGCCGATGAGGAAGCCGTGCTTGCGCTCCACGACGACGACCTGCCGGTCTTCACCGTGCTCGTGCCGATGTTTCAGGAACCGGAGGTATTACCGATCCTTGCGCACGCGCTGCGCAATCTGAAATATCCGCGGGCAAAACTCGACATCAAGCTTGTACTCGAGGCGAACGATACACCGACCATCGAGGCCGCAAAATCCCTGGGGCTCGAAGGTATCTTCGAAATCATCCGGGTGCCGCCGTCACATCCGCAGACGAAGCCGAAGGCCTGCAATTACGCCTTGAATTATGCACGCGGTGATTATCTCGTCATCTACGACGCGGAAGACAAACCCGAGCCGGACCAGTTGCTCAAGGTGGTCGCCGCGTTCCGTCGAGCTCCGGCCAATACGGCCTGCATCCAGTGCAAGCTGAATTACTACAACGCGCGCGAGAACTGGCTCACGCGCATGTTCTCGCTCGACTATTCGCTGATGTTCGACCTGCTTTTGCCGGGCCTCGAGCGCCTGAAGGTGCCGATCCCGCTGGGCGGGACCTCGAATCATTTCCGGCTCGACGTGCTGCGCGAACTGAATGGATGGGATCCGTTCAATGTTACCGAGGACGCCGATCTCGGCATCCGCATGACGCAAAAAGGCTACCGGGTCGGCGTGATCAATTCGACGACGTACGAAGAAGCCAACGTGGCGGTCGGAAACTGGATTCGGCAACGTTCGCGCTGGATCAAGGGATACATGATGACCTTCCTCGTGCATACGCGGCGGCCGCTTCATTTTGTCCGCTCCAACGGACTGGGCGGCACGCTGGGTTTCACGTTCTTCGTCGGCGGTACCGTCGTTTCGTCGCTCCTCAACCCGGTTTACTGGGCGATGATGCTCGTGTTCTGGGCCAGTTCGCGCACGTCCGGGCTCGATGACCTGTTTCCGCCATTCCTTCGCTATCTGAGCCTGTTCAACCTGCTCGCGGGCAATGGGGCGTTCATCTATCTGACCATGCTCGGGCCGTTGCGGCGCAAATGGATCGACCTCGTGCCCTATAGCCTCACCGTACCCGTGTATTGGGCGCTCATGTCGATCGCGGCCTTCAAGGCCTTGTGGCAACTCATCTACAAACCGTTTTACTGGGAGAAAACCCGGCACGGACTTTCGTCGCATACGGCCATCGAACTGGAGAAAGCCAAGGCCCATTCGCCGGGAGCCGTATCGTGATCCGGATACTTCGTTTCATTGCCATTACGCTCGTCCTGTTCGTCGCGCTGCTCGCGGCCAATACGTGGCTGTTTCGGCACGGCTTCATCGCGTCGCCCATGTTGCGCGAATGGGGCGAGGTCGTTCTGTTCAGCGATACGGGTGGCTCATTTCGCGATTTCACGACCACCTATCCGCCCATCCCGTTCTCGGTCAACGTCCTGGCAGGTGCGCTCGTACGCTTCGTTTCGCCGCTGCCTCCGCCCATCGTCGCAGCGTCGCTGCTGGCCGCGCTGCTCGTCGCATCGTGGGTCAACTGCCTGCAGGCGGCGCGTTATGGCGCGTGGTGGTCGGCTGCGTTGATCGTGCTCGTTTGTGCGCATCCCTTCTTTCTTTATCTCGTGACGTCGGGCGTGGGTGCGGTTTTGCTGCTGGTCGCAGTCAACTGGTTCGCCGGCGCCTACTGCGCGAGCCACATGAACGGGCGCGTGACCGATTTCATGAGCCTCGCACTCGCGCTTGTCTTCATCGCATTCGTTCATCCGCTCGGGGCGCTCATCTGCGTGCTGGCGTTGCCGTTTCTTGTCCTTGCGTTACCGCCCGTGTTCATCGCGCGTTCTGCGTTCGGTTCGATGCTGGTGCTGCTGTTCCCGTTGCTCTATTCGGTAGCCAGCTTCGCGTATGAAAGCACGCTATTTGAAAACGGCGGTACTGCGTTCCTGCACATCCTCTCGGGTCACGTACCGGAAGTCGTGCGTGCAGGCAACGCATTCGCGGGTACCGGTGCCGGGCTTGCAGGCTGGGGGCTCGTGGCTGGCGCGTCGGTCTTGATCGCTGTCGCTGCCATGCCCGCCGCTCTTCCGGCCGCCCGCTTGTGGGGGTGGCGTCGCCCCGTGCCCGCCATCCTCGCCCTGTTTGCCATTGCGGTGCTGGCTGCGTCGGTGGTCGGTGGTCGTGCGGCGAGCATGTCGGCAATGCTCGAGACAGGTGCTCCGTTCGTTGCGGTCACCGCCGTGACGATACGCCATTGGCCGGGCCCCTCGCGGCGCTCCGGCGCGATGGTTCTGCTGGTCGCTGCCGGCGTGCTGCTCGGCTGGGGTACGACGCATTTCTGGCGCTCCGGCGATCCGTTGCGCTGGCGGGATGCGGTACTGAGCCGCCCGGTCGATGCGGGAGAAAACGCTGGCGCAATCGCGCTTGGCCGCTATCTCGCTGCGCGCTCGGACGTCATGATCGACGCACCGGCCCATCCGGCCGTTCCCGCCGCCCGGGGGAGCGCGTCAGGCCTCGTCGTTCCTC
>Ga0131853_10023096_pt1 | contig 11236 bp, 14 predicted proteins | sample TergutLab28metaG_FD_92764 | JGI IMG/M metagenome (GOLD analysis project Ga0131853, IMG submission 92764) | Labiotermes labralis P1 segment gut microbial communities from Petit-Saut dam, French Guiana - Lab288 P1 (version 2) (version 2) | ecosystem: Host-associated > Arthropoda: Insects >...
ACCCACATGACAGACGAAGCCGAGCAAAAATATATCAACATATTTGACGGCAATAATGACAATGAAAGTCAATAAAATTCAATTAAGTTTCACACACAATTCACACATTTCACTTTTGAAAATTTTATATTCTACCAGTTGAAACCAGTTCAAAACCTATATTTTTATGGGTTTGTGGTTTGGTTTGCAGTTGGTAAAAAGTAGCACAAGTAAGTACGATAAATGGTTATATCGACCTCAATTCAATTCCAGAATTGCCTGAAATATATGACATGGAGTTCAGTCATTGGTTTAGTTCAGATGGTTTTGAAATAACGCATCGCATACGTTCCGCAACATACTTTTGGGCAGTTTACCAGCGTGACCAGCATGATGCTGGACCCGATATTAACGAGAATTCTGGTGCAAGTATTTTGCGTATTGCTCTTAGTGGGGTGATGTTTGTTGCTATGATTTTAGTTGCTTTAGTAGTGTTTAAGAAATTTTTCAGAAAAAGGAGGTATTCGCGATGAAAATAAAACAACAAATTTTGGCAGTTTACATTGCCATATTTTTCGTGGTATCCGCTTTTGTTCTAATAATTGCAACACCTCAAAATGCGATTACAAGAGTTTATGCAACAACTGGTAGCACTAGGTATTTTGCAAATCGTTATGTAATGGACGATTTAAGAGAGTCCGTTATGTAAGATGGTAGACCGTTTGATGAATGAGATTTTCCACATACGCCGAGCCTTAGGCAAGTTAGGATGTTGCACTTTGTGGAATATGCATTTTCATATCATGCACGCCACAGAATGAATTTTGGATTGTTTGTGTATCTGTGGAACCCGGCAGGATTAGATATTGTTCCAAACAGCCCGCATAACACAATTCAAAAAGCAGTGAGATACGATTCAAACGGCAGACCAAGTGAATATGACAAACTCCCATTGCGATTTCTTAATCGTTCAACTGGGAATATTGAAGGTTTGTTTTACAAATTTGAAGTTGTACTTGAAGGTGAAGCACGTGCAAGTTTAATGGCAAGACACTCGCTTGATATAGATAACAGACGATATGATGTTTCCAGTATTGAACTTACAACACGACCTACTTTCAGAGCAACGGATTTTAATGTGGGCAGAACATATAGGTTTACTGGTTTTACACGTGGATATGGCGACAATTCAAATGCAGATTCAACATTAGAAGTTGAAGTAGATGGCTTGAGAACTCTTGCACTTGATGTTCATTCGACTTGGTATCGCACACCTTTGACTGGGCAAAGACCAGGGCATCAGTATCAAATAAATTCAGTTTATTTTTCTGTACCAAACTATATTTTACAAGAATATGGAGAACTCCAACGCATAGGCAGAGTGGTGGGAATTTCAAACGCAACCGATATTCGTAACAAGTAGACGAAGTTTATATGACAGATTCAGACCAATCGTCGGGCAAAGAACGGCTAATAACTGGGATTTAAGATATGGTATATATCGTGGTATTCGAGGTGGTGGTTCGGCTTCGATGTATGCGGATTGGGGTTTCAACGATATTGGTAGTTTTATTAGGTCAAGTGGAAATCTTGCAGGTGTACTTGAACGATATATTCACTATCTTTTTCACGTAAACGATATTGAAAGGTTTACAGGATCTGGATCTCCTGTGGGCAATGTTTCAAGTGAGAGATTAACAAACTGGATAATGAACTATGACAGAAGTTTCCGCACTGGATATTTACCAATTCCAAGCAGGCGAGAGATTTCAAATGATCTTTTTACGAACACTATTGATAACGACAGATTAGCACAGGGTTTTAGGCGCGGCAGAAATAGACACGAAATTGATGCGGGTGATACACGAGATCTAAGGGTTTTTGATGAATCTCGCAGACGCAACTTTTGGTCAAGGCTTTGGAATGGTGGTGCGCAATTTGCATTTGAAACATTAGAAATTAGACCGATAGAAGAACTGCCTGAGATATTTCCAACTGGAACTACTGCCGAAATTTCACGCCAATTATTTGTGAACTATGACGATGTGGCAGGTTTAAGGAACTTTCATGCACAAGCAACGGAAAATTATGAAACGGTTTTTATGTTCAGATTTGCGGTAACGGATTACATGGCAAGATGGTTGACGGTTTATAGATACCGCGACACCGCTTGGTGGGAATATGTCGTAGGTTGGTTAGTCCAGCAACGTCGTCAATATGAAGGTGAAATGTACAAGGCACAACAAACAGTATTCTTTGATTTTGATATTATTTCACTCACATTCTATGGAGAGTTCGGTCATATAGTTATTCCAGTTGTAATGGACCCGATTGACATCATCCCAGATATAACACCTCCCGCATATGACCCGCCAAGCCCATGGGACTTAACGTTCTGGTTTATGTTAATTGTCGGTTTGCTTTTGCTAATGTTATTGCTTTTGTTAATAGCTCCCTTTTTGCCACTACTTGCAAAAATTTTTGCGGTGTTATTGTACTTGCTTTTGCACTTAATATTGCTTTCCTTTTAAATTGATTAGATATATGTGGCGAGGTTATAGACGACATCGAAAGCGGAGATTAGTTGAGGAAAATAGGGAACTTGAGTGGGAACTAAATAGGGGAGTAGTCCTGTATGACGCAAGAAACCGCAAAGCGAAAAAGAAAAGGAGGTTTAAATGATTGGAAAAATATTTTCCTTTATAGTTGTTTTTATTGTGATGCTCATCAAGATTGCCATTGAGATTGCGTTAGTTCCGTTTCGAGTGCTGTGGAGTTTGTACAAGAGTTACAGGAAAGAGAAATATAAGCCAACACAAACAGAAAACCGCCCACGAGGTCATGACATGGAACATGAAGATTTTGACGATTGGGAGGATTACTCATGAGAAGAAAAATTTTAAAGAACTTTCTGAAATTAGTTTTGCTCTTGATTGTTGTGTTTATTGCGGGTTATATGGTTTTCACCTGGGTTCGAGTGAGAGGAGGGTAGCATGAGAATTATTGTAAACTTTATCAAAAAGTACAACAGATTATTCATCTGCATCCTCATCACCGCCGCATTTATAACCCTCACATTTACGGTTTTCTCTGACGCATTTTCGACGTTTGCAAACTCGGTAATGAATCTTTGGAGCAGTCTGGTTGGGTATTTTCGGTTTATGTTTCTATTTGAAGTACCGACAAGCAATCCGATTTCATTGCCACCAAGTTCCGACTCAAGTGCAATATCTTCAAGTCCTGGTGGATTTTGGAATGATTTGGGAAGATTCTTTGTGTTGTTATTTAATGGACAAAATTTTGTGGATTATCTTGGATTTGTTGGCGATTTGTTTATGATTTTACTCAGAGCATTGCCGTTCATATTACCATTGTTCTTTGTATTAAGATGGGTGGTAAAACGCTCTCTAACCAAACACAATAACGACTACAACCGCGACACAAAGGCTCTGAGAGTGTTTAAAGCGGTTTCGAACAAAACCTATGTGCCGACAAAGAGATACTTTGCTTGGCTTTGGGAGTTCATAATCATTGGCTCATTTGAAGAAAAAGATGGGAGATTAGTTGCGAAATTTAGGTTACCTTGGTTGAAAATTTGGTTATTAATATGGCTGTTCAATTTCAATATTTTTGCGGTTACACTGTCTGGGATTGCCACGGCTCTGTACTTTTACATCTCATTCGATTTTGTAGCTTTGTATAACATTTTGTATATTTTGTTTCGCTTGTTGGTGAATGGATTTACAACATTGCCGTTGTTGGTTTGGATTTTGCTGGTTATATTTTTGGTACTGAGGTGGCTGGACAGAAAAAGAAAACGAATTGGGTTGCAACGACTTCGGCGCATGGAAAGGCAGAATAAAATGTTCATCGGCGGACTTTCTATTTGTACGATGTTGGTCGGGACAATGGGTAAGGGAAAGACAACTTTGGCAACAGATATGGTTTTATCGACGGAAGCAATGTTTCGCAACAAAGCCTACGAGATGATGCTCGAAATTGATTTGAAGTTTCCGCACTTTCCTTATATTGTTTTGGAGAATGAACTGAAGATCGAAATTGAGGAGGGCAGGGTTTTTAATTTGGCAAGTTGCGCAGAATGGATAACTAGAAAAGAAGATGAGTTTATTAGAACAGGTAATATCTGCGATTATGAGCATAAAAAGTATGGTTTGCACTACGACGACAAGAAAACCATGACTTATTTATTCGACGCTCTCAAAGACTATGTAAAACTGTATTTCATTTACATCGTGAACTCGAGTTTGATTTTGTCTAACCATGCGATCCGAACGGATAACAGAAAGATTGATTTGGGTAATATGCCACTATGGGATACAGATTTCTTTTCAAGAGAAGCGAAGGACATGCATCATTACTCAAAGCATTCTCATATTCTCGACTTTGATATGCTGCGACTTGGAAAGAAGTTGATAGAGAACAACAAACTTGCAAATGCCTTTGAGTTCGGAGTTATCGCCATAACCGAGGTGGGCAAGGAACGAGGAAACCAGTTCAAAGACCAAGAAATTAAGGAAACCATCAAACAACTTAGAGCAACAATAAAAGATTTAGAACGTGCAAAAATTAATTGCAATTCCGAAAAGAAAGAACTGGAGCGACTTACAACACGAGCAACGCACTTGACAGACAAATTCAACGACAGTTTGAAATTAATCCGCCACAAATGTACTGTTGCGAGCTTTCCTTTTGCAAGAGTTTTCATAGACGAACAACGCCCAGAGTCGCTTGGCGCAGATGCTCGAGATCTATGTGAGATTGTCCATATCCGTGAGAAGTCTGACGTCAAGTTGACAATGCCATTATTCTTTATTGGCGAATTAATCCACGCGTTTATCTTCCCAAAATTCAAGGGCACGTACCAAGAGTACAGATTCAATCGAGGGGATAACACATTATTGATGTATTTGTTCAAGAAGTTGGGTGCAATAGTTCACAGGTCATATACAAGAATTTATAACAGGTTTGGTTACCACGAGCAGATTTTGGTGGTGGAAGATTCTGGAAACAGTGCAATAACAAAAACGTATAAATATTTCGTTTCGACCAAGAAGATTTATAGTGATAGGTTCAGTACGGACGCATATGCGGATATCTTCGCACAGGGCTTGAAAAAGGTAAAAGTGGGACTTGACCAAATTCCAGAATATGCAGGCGAGAAAGCAACGGAACAAGAGTTACTGTCACAGAACTCGTACTTTATTAATGAGATTGTGCGAAATCGGGACACTGACAACTAAATGCCTTTCATGTGTAAAGGGCTAGTTTTTCCCACGGAAAAGCGGTGCGGACCATTGGGCCGCGCCGCGTAACTAGCCCGACATGATGGCGAAAAATCTAAGCAAAAGACAATTTAAACACCAAATTATAGGAGGTAAACTATGAGTTACAATTTTTCTGACGCACAAAAAAAGAGCTATTACATCAGTCGCATGAATGACAGTTCATTAACAGATGGTCAACGCAAATATGCACGCGAAATGGTATCTGCACTCGATGACAGCAAACAATTTTGCACTAAATGCAATCGTCCAGCAGAAAGAACTTACTCGGAATACGGATCAAGCGAGAAACTTTGCGGACCTTGTTCAAGACCAAAACGGAAATTTTGGTGGTGATTTGGCGCGAAGCGCCGGGGCTAACTACGTCTAGCCCCGTAAAGACAAAAGACAAAAGACAAAACTAAGGCTTGTATGTTTTTCGATTTGTTCAAGTTTGTAAAAATCAAACAAAAAAGCCGCTAAGCGACTTCTCGATTATTTGCATGTGTCCACATTGAAAGCAGGACCTCTCCCTAATTATATTGTATGCAAATTTGAAGAAATCGTCAACACTTTTTGACAAATCAAAAGGTATACAAATGACAACAAAATTCTATTAAAAGGAGAATTATTCTATGAATTACAGCAAAGTTAAGGCTGTCTGGTGGTCTGGGACTTGTTATCATAAAGAGCAATTAGACGCAATTTTGAAGCACCCAGACATAAAACATCGTGCACACATTTTGCACGATAAATGCCCCCGTGAAGATAACAAAGATGAATTAAAGAAACCCCATTATCACTTTCTCGTACAATTCACTCAACAAGTTCGTGGCTCTTGGTTTAAAATGTTTGCGTCTGACGATATGGGAATTGTTTTTGTAGAGGCTTGTTTTGCACCACAAGGTGCGTTCGATTATCTAATCCATAACACGCCTGCAGCAATCAGGGCAGAGAAATATCAATATGACATCGCCGAGCGAATCACTGACATCGACGGTTTTGAAGGAGTAGTAAAGGACGAAGACGAACACCAAGTTTTGCTAGATGACATTTGGACATTAATCCGCAAAGAAATTACTTGGGAGCAATTTATTCAACGCAAACCCAAGCGAATCCATATGATCTCTAATATTAAAACAACACATGATTTATTAAGTCGACAACCTCGTTTCACAAACACATTCCGCGAATTGGATGTAACTTACATCTTCGGACAAACCGACAAAGGCAAAACTCGTCATGTCATGGAAAAATATGGCTATGAAAATGTATTCCGCGTAACAAAATACGACCGCACAGCCTTCGACGAATACAAAGGGCAAGATGTTGTGGTATTCGAGGAGTTTAGAAGTTCCTTCAAAATCGAAGAAATGTTGAACTATCTGGATGGCTATCCACTACAACTTCCAAGTCGTTACAACGATAAAGAAGCTGCCTATACAAAAGTTTATATCGTTACGAACTGGAAACTAAGTGAGCAATATCGCAATGTGCAATCCGAACATCCAACAACCTGGGCGGCATTCAACCGCCGAATCCACAAGATTTTTGATTTTGATAAGAACAAAGAGTTTAATTTAAAGATGAGTACGAATGATCCTGAACAAGGTATGTTACAACTGACGACGGAGGAGTTGGCAGAGATGCCGTTTTGAAAAGATTCTCAGCAGTGTTGAGAAAATTGATGAGAAAGAATTTCAAACCCCACATATTCGAGGGGTTTAACCGCCTACAAAATGTGGCGGTTAGAATTTTAATGTATCCGAATTCGGGTACATTAGAATTTAAATTAGTGTGGTAAAATGGAACATGAGTAAAATTATTAATGTACAGGGAATTGACGTCAATGTTAAGAAATTCAATGAAGATGACTATTTGTCGCTTACTAATATGTTGCAAGCGAAAGATGGTGAGTTTTTTATAACCGACTGATTGCGAAACGGGAACACGCTTGACTACATTTCCGTTTGGGAGAGAGTTCACAATCCGGATTTTAATTATGGCGAATTCGCCACAATTAGAAGTCGTGCAGGTGCGAATAATTTCAAAATAGGAGTGCAAGAATTTGTCGATAGAACTAGAGCAATTTCACTATTTGCATCGGCCGGGCGCTATGGTGGAACATTTGCACACAAGGATATTGCATTTGAGTTTGGAATGTGGATAAGTCCAGAGTTCAAAATCTATCTTATCAAGGAATTCCAACGCCTTAAAGAAAAGGAACAACATCATCTTGAATGGTCCGCAAAGAGAGAGCTTGCAAAGATTAATTATCACTTTCAAACGGATGCAATTAAAGAAAATCTTGTTCCAAATCTAACTGACAACCAAAAAAGATTTGTATATGCTGACGAAGCGGACCTGTTGAATGTTGCTTTGTTTGGAAAAACAGCAAAAGAATGGCGCGAAAAAAACTCTGGCAAAGACCATTCCAAAGAAAACATCCGAGATTATGCAACAATCCACCAGCTTCTGGTACTTGCAAATATGGAAAGTTTTAATGCGGTTTTAATCGCAAAGAAAATCCCACAACCTGAAAGAATCACTGAACTTAACAATATGGCTCGTCAACAATTAAAAGTTTTGGCTGGAGTGGGTAATAAATTATTGTTGGCGAAGTGATAAGATCCAAATTTCATTACTGTAAATATGCCATGTGAGTATTAAAATTTTAATTACTAGGAACCAGCATGTGAAACACAATGACATATTTTTGCATAAAAATGTTTCACATTTGCAAGGAGGGGTGCGAAATTGCGCATCAAGGTATCGCACATTTGTGGTAATATGAAATATGGCACAAAAAACATTTGAAGAAATTAAGCACCTAAATGAAAATGGAGCTGAGTTTTGGTTCGCACGTGAATTGCAAGAAATTCTTGATTACAAGAAATGGGAGAACTTTAATAAAGTAATTGATACAGCGAAAATAGCTTGTAAGATAAGTCAGCATGAAGTCGCTGATCACTTTCCTGAGGTCAGGAAGCCAATAATTAGCGGAAAAGGTCGTCCGCAAAATATCAAAGATTACCAACTGACAAGATACGCTTGCTACTTAATCGTCATGAACGGCGACCCACGAAAAGAAGTCATTGCACTCGGTCAAACTTATTTTGCTGTGAAAACACGACAACAAGAATTTCAAGAGTTGTATACCCAGCTGACCGAAGATGATAAGAGATTATTCCTGCGTGGTGACATTAAACAGAAAAATATGTTACTCGCTGAGGCCGCACACAAAGCTGGAATTATTACACCAGTTGAATATGCGACTTTTCAAGACTTTGGATATCGAGGGTTGTATGATGGCGAAACTGCAAAAGACATTGCAGACCGTAAAGGTATAGATGCTGAAAAAGAAAGTATCCTTGACTATATGGGCAGCTTAGAACTTGCGGCAAATTTATTCCGCATAGCCACAACAGAAGACGTTATGCGTAAAAACAAGATCGAAGATCCACAGGCTGCAAACCAAACACATTTTGAAGTAGGGCAAGCAGTTCGTGAAACTCTTGTTAAAACTGGTGCAACAATGCCCGAAGAATTACCTATGCCAGACAAAAGTATCAAAGAAATTGAAAAAGCTAGAAAGAAGGAAATTAAATAACTCATGAAAAACATTAAACTATTTGAAAATAAGAAAGTCCGCACGCATTGGGATACAGAAAAACAGGAATGGTATTTTTCTGTCGTGGATGTTTGTGGGGTTTTAAGTGAAAGTGAAAATCCTCGTAGATATTGGAGTGATTTAAAAATCAAGTTAAAGTCAGAGGGAAGTGAACTGTACGATTTTGTCGTACAGTTGAAAATGAAGGCTGAAGATGGGAAGATGCGTGAAACCGATGTCCTTGACACGAAAGGAATTCTGCGGCTTATCCAATCTATTCCAAGCCCAAAAGCTGAACCGTTTAAAATGTGGCTTGCCGAAGTTGGAAGTCAAAGATTAGATGAAATAGCCGATCCTGAAAAAGCAATTTTGCGTGGAGCAGATTTTTATAGGCAAAAAGGTTATACAGATGGTTGGATAAATCAAAGATTGCAAACCATCGAAATGCGTAAAAAGTTGACTGACGAATGGCAAGATCGCGGTGTCACAGAAAAAGATTATGCGATACTCACGAATGAAATGACGAAAGCATGGTCTGGAATGACCGTCAACGAATATAAAGAGTTCAAAAGTTTGAAAAAACAAAACTTGCGTGACAATATGACTGACATTGAATTGGTCTTGAATATGCTTGCAGAAGTTACAACAACTTCTATTTCAAAAACTGAGCAACCAGAGACTATGGTACATAGTACGCTCGTGGCTATTCGTGGCGGCAAAGTTGCGAACACCGCAAAACAAGAATATGAAAGAGAAACAGGGCAAAAAGTCATATCGCCATTGAACGCACAAAACAAAGAGTTGTTAGAGGTTAAGAAATTGACGGATTAAAGTCATTGACAATTTTAGGACTATTGCCATTAACTAAGGAAGGGTTGATATGCCGTTTTGAGATCGAATTAGAGAGATGATGAATTAATTTTGCTTTGTAATTGCTGCATAAAAATTTGTCTGTTTCGTGGTGCAATAAAGAACCAAGACTCAGCACCAGCTTCATTAACATAGTTTATTCTAATGCCAACGCATGAAAGTGGAGCCGCCCATGTTCGAGGTCTGTTGATTATATTAATTGATTCTTTAACCGAAATAATTTTATTGTAAGGAACAGTTCTCGTGAAGAAAAAAGTGTTGCGAACGATTAGTCCTTGGTCGTCTAACCTGTAATAAGTAGCAATGTAACTCAGAATAAACATTATGATAATAATCAGAAACATTGACCCAGCAGAGATTGCTATGCCAATAGTTTCTCCAGATTCAAACCAATTAAGGAAAATTCCTAATACAAAAATTAGTGGCACGATGACCCCAACGACAAATAAGATTAATGCAATCCACCAGTCGATTTTTGTTCTGTGTTTAATTTCTTCCATTACAATTATTATGCCATTTGTTGTTTGATTTGTAAACTTTAATCGATATATTATGAAGAAATAATTTTTTCTATGGTTCGCCCAGTCCTGATGCTCGTAACAAACTCCTCAATCCCAGAATTCTCTTGAGAATACTCGTCTTTCTCTTTAATTAAAAGCCACTGGTTATCTGAGTTCTTTGTTTGATATTTTTTAGTCTTCACAAGATTCCATTTGCCTTTGAGGCGTTTTCCAAAAAGTTCAAACTTTAATGTGTCTTTTCCTGCCAAAGCAAGATTCGCATCTACTGTTTGCTCCCAATGTCCTTCGTCCCATATCATGACTGGTCCTGCGCCATATTGACCTTTGGGGATGACTCCTTCAAAGTCATTATACGAAATAGGATGGTCTTCGACTTGAATAGCAAGTCTCTTATCACTGGGGTTTAGCGACGGACCCTTTGGAATTGCCCAGCTTAGCATCACGCCATTCCATTCTAGGCGAAAGTCATAATGAGTACGGGTTGCTATGTGAAATTGGATTACGTATTTTAGTTTCTTCACTAACATTATTATCTCCTAAACTTCTGAAATAACAAAGAATTTGCATAACCTAAAACATGGAAAAATTGGGCGGCAAAATCTACGTTAAAGTAATAGCAGAATTTTCTGAGAGCGGGCATATTCGTCCGCTTGAATTGATTTGGGATGATGAACATACTTTTGAAATTACTCGGTTACACGATGTTAAAAGGGCACCATCTAAAGCTGGTGGGTTAGGGTACAGGTATTCTGTGACAATAAATGGTGAAAAGAAATATCTGTGGTTGGAAGATATGGATAGTAAGACGGTAACGATGAGATGGTTTGTTGAGGCTATGAAATAATTTTATGAGGAGTGCCCAACTAGTGTCTTTGAACAAAGTGAATGATTGAACGATTAGGATAACGAAATTTGCGGAGTTTCGGATTTGGAAATGGTGATTTGTGTTTAACGGGAATACGACAGTATTTAGA
>Ga0131853_10023098_pt1 | contig 11236 bp, 12 predicted proteins | sample TergutLab28metaG_FD_92764 | JGI IMG/M metagenome (GOLD analysis project Ga0131853, IMG submission 92764) | Labiotermes labralis P1 segment gut microbial communities from Petit-Saut dam, French Guiana - Lab288 P1 (version 2) (version 2) | ecosystem: Host-associated > Arthropoda: Insects >...
ATAAAAATTTCCGACTCAAAACTCTCCGACCTGAAACCGCTAAAAATTCGTTTATTCGAAATTTGAGGTTGCAGGTTGTACTAGCCGTACACCAAAACCGAAAATAAAGAAGAAGCGAATTTTCAGCTGCTTCAGGCGTGTTGTACATTGTATTGCAAGGGTATGAAAAGTTTTAGATAAAATCCCGACAAAAGATGATTATTGAAACTATCTACCGTGCACAATTAGTATAGCATAGTATTGGTCTGTATGCAACTATAGAGAACCCTTTCAAACAACAAAAAGCCTGCGAATAATAATTCGCAGGCTTTCTACTTTCACTACTCGCACATAAAACTGACACATTCAGTTTCATGATTGGTTGATACTGATTTTGAATTTGCGTTAAGTTCTGAACCCACTGTAATACTTTCTAGGTTACAGCAATAGTTTTTATCGTTAAATTTGCAGTTTCGAACGCTGCATCTAATATTTGGATTTGACATTTTTTCGGCCTCCTTTCCATATGGAATATTATTGTGCGATTTTAATTTGGTTATTCATATTTTAACAATATAGCCATGGCGGACTTGCAAATAATATACAAAATTGTTATAATCTTTAATTATTGCTATTATTAGATTGATCTTAAGGGGGAACAATATGTCGATTAAACTTGACGGACAAAGCCTGACTATTGAACAGGTTATATCAGTTGCACGAAATTATGAAAAAGCAGAGCTTTCGGATAAATCAAAAACGGCGGTTATTAAATGCCGAGAATATGTTGACAAAAAGCTTGAAGCGGAAATTGTTATTTATGGTCTTACTACAGGGTTTGGTAAATTTGCTGATACTGTAATACCTGCGGAAGATGCGGCTGATTTACAACGCAACCTTATAATCAGCCATGCTTGTGGAATGGGAAATCCGCTTCCGATTGAGGCTACACGTGCCGCAATGCTTTTACGCTGCAATGCACTTTCAAGAGGAAATTCAGGAATTCGCTTTAAAACACTTCAAACACTTCTTGACATGTTAAATAAAAATGTTCATCCAATAGTGCCGGAAAAAGGATCGTTAGGCGCAAGCGGCGACCTTGCCCCCCTTTCACATATCGTCCTAGTCATGCTTGGTGAAGGAGAGGCAGAATATAATGGGGAAGTCCTGTCGGGTAAAGAAGCTATGAACCGTGCGGGCATTGAAACTATTGAACTTGCAGCGAAGGAAGGTCTTGCACTGATAAATGGAACACAAATAATGACCGGAATTGGCTGTCTTGTGCTGCATGATGCGATAAATCTTTCCAAAACAGCGGATATAATATCTGCGATGACAGCAGAAGCACAGCTCGGAATTAAGAAAGCATATGATCATAAAATACACGAACTAAGAAATCAAAGCGGACAACAGAAAACCGCAAGAAATCTACTCAAAATACTTAGCGACAGCAAACTTGCAGCAGATACACAACAGGATAAAGTTCAAGATGCTTACACAATACGCTGTATTCCTCAAATACACGGTGCAACTAAAGATGCGCTTGAATATGCTTATGGAATACTGTCAAGGGAGATTAACGCAGTTACTGACAACCCTCTGATTTTCCCGGACGACGACGAAGTTATTTCCGGTGGAAACTTCCACGGACAGCCGGTTGCGATTCCAATGGACTTGGTTGGTATAGCTATAGCCGAGCTTGCAAATGTTTCCGAACGCCGTATTGAACGGCTTGTAAATCCACAGCTTTCCGGTCTTCCGGCCTTCTTAACAAAACATGGCGGTGTATGCTCAGGGTTTATGATTGCACAATATTCAGCCGCTTCAATGGTGTCTGAAAACAAAGTTTATGCCCATCCGGCAAGCGTTGATTCAATTCCGTCTTCTGCTAATCAAGAGGATCATGTAAGCATGGGCACGATAGCCGCACGAAAAGCAAGAATGATTCTTGACAATGCGCAAAAAGTGCTTGGCATAGAACTCTTTGCCGCATCTCAAGCGATAACTTTTAGAGACGAACAAAAACTTTCATCAGCAACATCAGCAGTCTATAAAATGCTTCGTGAGGAAATCCCACCGATTGACCATGATATTGTGATGTATGAACCTATGGCTAAGTGTGACTTGATGGTTAAAGATGGTCGTGTACTTGAATATGCTGAGGCGGTTTGTGGTATGTTAGAGTAATAAAAACCAAGGAAAGGAAGGGAAATGAAAAATGACAGCAAATAAAGTAATAGATAGCGCAATGAAAATAAAACTCGGGGATAAACTTCCCGAATATCCGAAGTTTAAAGAGGGAATCCGCCGTGCACCGGATCGGGGCTTTCGCTTGACAAAAGAGCAGACAAAACTTGCGCTCAAAAACGCCCTGCGTTATGTTCCTGAAGAGTTACATGAAACCTTAGCTCTCGAATTTCTTGATGAGCTTAAAACATACGGAAGAATTTACGCTTATCGCTACCGTCCTGAAGGACGAATTTATGGCAAGCCGGTTGATGAATACAAAGGCAATTGCATAGAAGGCAAAGCTTTCCAGGTCATGATTGACAATAATCTTGATTTTGAAATTGCCCTTTATCCTTACGAGTTAGTTACATATGGCGAAACGGGGCAGCCTTGTCAAAATTGGCTGCAATATCAGCTTATCAAACAATATCTTGAAGTGCTTACATGCGACCAAACGCTCGTTATTCAATCAGGTCATCCTGTCGGGCTTTTCCCATCAAAGCCTGATGCGCCAAGGGTTATAATTACAAATTCACTTATGATTGGTATGTTTGATAACATTGATGACTGGGAAGTTGCTGAGCAGCTTGGCGTTGCAAACTATGGTCAAATGACAGCCGGAGGATGGATGTATATCGGTCCGCAGGGTATAGTTCATGGAACGTTTAACACGATTTTAAACGCCGGACGCAAATTCCTTGGAGTTGACGAAAAAAGCGACCTTTCCGGCATAACCTTTGTATCATCAGGTCTTGGCGGAATGAGCGGCGCACAACCAAAAGCGGCAAATATCGCAAGAGCTGTCGGGATTTTTGCGGAGGTTGATATTTCAAGAATCGAAACACGGCATAATCAAGGTTGGGTTGATGTTATAACAGATGACCTTGAAAAAACCTTCTCGCTTGCTAAAGAGCATGTTGACAAAAAACAAAGCATATCAATAGCATACCATGGAAATATCGTTGATCTTTTGGAATATGCGGCAGAAATTGGCTTTAAAATCGACCTTTTATCAGACCAAACATCATGCCATAACACCTATGACGGAGGTTATTGTCCGGCAGGTATAACGTTTGAAGAACGGACAGAAATGTTGAGCAAAAACCGTAAAAAGTTTGTTAAGCTCATTGATGAAACGCTGATACGCCACTTTAACGCAATCAAAAAGTTAACAGCCGCCGGAACTTATTTCTTCGACTACGGCAATTCATTCATGAAGGCGGTTTATGATGCAGGCGTTAAAGAAATCTCGAAAAACGGAACAGACGAAAAAGATGGTTTTATTTTCCCTTCATACGTCGAAGATGTTATGGGACCTATGCTTTTTGACTACGGTTACGGTCCGTTCAGATGGGTTTGCCTTTCCGGTAAGCCTGAAGAGCTTGACAAAACTGATAAAGCAGCAATGGACTTAATAGACCCGGACAGACGCTTTCAAGACAGAGACAACTACATTTGGATAAGGGATGCAAAGGAAAACAAGCTCGTAGTTGGAACACAAGCAAGAATTCTTTATCAAGATGCGGCAGGGCGTACCCGAATTGCACTTAAATTTAACGAAATGGTAAGAAACGGAGAAGTTGCGCCAATAATGCTCGGGCGTGACCACCATGATGTGTCCGGCACAGACTCACCGTTTAGAGAAACCGCAAATATCAAAGACGGTTCAAACATAATGGCAGATATGGCAACACACTGTTTCGCCGGAAATGCCGCTAGAGGCATGAGCCTTTGTGCCTTGCATAACGGCGGCGGCGTTGGAATTGGTAAGTCAATAAACGGCGGATTTGGGCTTGTTCTTGACGGATCGGAACGTGTTGACGAAACCATCCGCTCGGCTATGATGTGGGATGTAATGGGCGGGGTTGCCCGCCGTTCATGGGCTAGAAATGAAAACGCTATTTCTACCACTGTTGAATATAACAAGACAGAACAAGGTAAAGCACATGTTACTATTCCTTATCTGGCTTGTGATGATCTGGTTGATCTGGTTGTTGGGTAAGACGCAAATGACAATAATATGCCCTAGCCTTCGAGTTGATAAGGGCTAGGGTGTATTAAACCGGATTATTGCAAAATACTACAGATTTTCTTGATTAAGGATTCTAATAATTTCATCAACCGCATCAGAATCCACCTCAAACCACTGATAGAATTCATTATTGATGCTCACAGATGCGAAATTTCCCCACTGGCTATGCCCTGTGAAGATGATCCTAGTTTCATGTACTTCGCTTACCGAACATAGAATATACTGTGAACCAAAAATAACTTCATCTCCCCAAGGGGGGTTGACACCAAATGGACGGAAACCGCTAATGGCTCTATATATCACCATAAGATCGGATTCAGATAAATCTGTTTTTGCATAAGGATAATTATTATCATGCCAAATAGATGATAGTGTAAAGTGATCATTAAGCATTATTGGCAAATATTCGGAGATCTCTTTGGACGGATCAGATGTTTGGCGACCGCACCCTGAAAAAAATACAGACCATATCAAAGCAGCACATGCAAATAGTATTCTTTTAATCATTTCTAATCCTCCCTCTAAAACACTTCATAACCTATGTTGCTATCGTATGTTCGCAACAGCTCCAACACTTTATATATGTTCAGTTCATTATTTTTTAAACTGCTTAAAGGCATTGTTCTAGTAAAAAAGCGTGACAAAACATTTCGATTGTAATTGGTTATAAACAAAAGACCTATATATCCGTCTAATGAAAATTGACGATTATTTATTATGAACCTATTACCGTCAGCAACAGTCAAGTTGCCTGAGATTTTATAAATACTCGCAGTAAAAACCCTTCGATCGTCTATAAAATAATCTATTTCCAGATACAAAATATGCTCCGACATATCAATTCTTATTAGAGAATAAGACCGTCCGCCTAATGGATTTAGCAAGGTTTTTAAATCATCAAAATTATAGTGCGAGCTGTCTATTTCAAAAACATCAGAACCATAGCGAATGGCTATACGGTTTGTATATTCGAAATTACCAGTAGCAGCAAACAAATGCCGTGAATTTTGAAAACGTATATAATTACTAGAATAGTACCATAAGCTAGGTATTGACAAGATCAAAAAGAAGTATAAGTAAAAAGGTCTTGTGACTTCCGGCACGTCGAATTCACCAGGTTGATATTTTTTCATATACTTGACACCACCTAACTTTGAAATGGAAATGGTGCATAACCTGCTTTCGTCAGATTTTTGTTCCATTTGCCGAAGATTGGCTTTAAATGAAAACGCCGCAAAGCCAAAGCTTTTGCAAGTTTTTATTTGAAGACAAGATTTGGTGAATGGGGCGAAAAGATGGCGGAATGAGGTTGTGCACCGTTGCTTAATACATTAAGATCAAAAGCATATGAGAAAAATCTCATATGCTTTTGTGTTTTTGGTCTCCAATTTATCTTCTTATCCATAATAAAGCCCTCAGGGTTCAGTGCGACGAAATAATGTAGGCATATTGAAGATCTACCTAAACCATGCGATTGCATTTTGCATCATTCTTATAGGATTGTTAAAGTCAGGGTCTATAGTTTGCCAACTCCTATCACTATCATCTTCTATGTCACCCAGAGTGACCCGGTACTGAAGATCACGATATTGATTGTCCATTTGAACACCACTAACCCTTGCCTGTCTGTGATAGGTCACAATTACAGTATGTCTATGAGCAAAAGTTGCATGTAGTATTACCCCAGCCGTAATAACAAATAGTCTAAAAACGACTGCAGGTGTCTTATTTAGAATTGCTGATATTGCCGCAACTGTCATATTTGCCGGCAACGTAAAGGTTAAAAAGCTGACAGAATTCCTAAAATGTTGTACTCTCATACAAACGAGCCGTTAAACCTTGCTGAGTTAATTGGCTTATATTTGTAAAAACTCTCTGCCAATGTCCTTGCCGGTTAAGCTCTCTAATAACGCGTGCATTGGTAACAGCGCTTAGTGGAGATATACCTATTTCTCCATCATCCCAAAGTGCATGCCCCTCATCAAACGCTAAAAAATTCTCAGTTACCTCAAATTCAACTTCATAATTTAAAGGTAAAATATCTTGGCTCACTAGATCTTTGATAGTTTCCATTGCAGACATAATATTGCTTGACCTACTGCCCCTTTGCGTAAAATCCATCGATTCCATCTCAAATACATCATAAGTTAATAACTGAGATTCCTTATCCATTCGATAGACTCGAAGCTCGCCTAATGCTAGGTCTAATTGCATAGTTATTATGTACGATTTAGTATCGTAGAAATAATGTATAAACCCTTCATGTTCTATAATTTCAAGATGATAGCTATCGGTAATGAATTTTTCAATCACAGTAATTGCTTGGCTGCTTATTTGATAAGAAGCAAAAACTGCTGTAGATGTAAACATCATCACAATTACTAGTATAAACGCTGTAAATTTTTTAAACATAATAAATCCCTCTTCCAAATATTATTTAGAATTTCTACTCTTAACAACTATGTATCCAAAATGAGGCTGCTAGATCGACGTAGCAAGCAAAAACCGCTTACCAATCCATAGCAACCTCAAAAACTACAATCTCTTCCATAATTATACGCCCCCTCAAAGCGTCAACAAAATTAAATTGTGATATCACTGTTTAATCCTATCACTTCACCACTTTTTTGTCAAGAATAATTATCCAATTTTTCAAAAATATTTTAAACAATTGGATTAAGTTTGTCAAAATATCATACTAAAAGTGCAATATGTAATTCTACTATTCATTATCTGGCTTGTGATGATCTGGTTGATCTGGTTGTTGGGTAAGACGCAAATGACAATAATATGCCCTAGCCTTCGAGTTGATAAGGGCTAGGGTGTATTATCTAAATTTATAACAGAATTAAGTTCATAAATTAATGACTCGCTGTTGTCTATCTCTCTATGCATAAAGGTTGTAATTCCTCTTCGTACCCGAGCAACAACTGCAGTATCTGTATTAATTCCACCGCCAACGTTAACCTGCCTGATGCCGCAGCCTTCTTCGCCAATCCAGATATTTATGCTCCATAGAGGATCCCCGCCATGCGCAAATATTCCATTAAGGCTTCTTCTATAGTAGTAACGGCTAAGTATTTCCAGTATTTCGTCACGATCTACTAATCCGCTTATTTCTATGCCCAATCCCCTTTCCGCTAACTCATTGTAAAAAATAGTTGTCATCCTCACATCAGCACCTGAAGGTATAATTGGTAATGGTCTTTGATATATGAGAATGCCTATATGGACAACAGGGAAAAATAATGCAGTGCCAATTAATATAATAAGGATTTCTTTGATATTACTTATTTTCTTTTTGGACATGCAATGGAGCTCCTTCCTTTCCTAATTTGAATCTTGATAATCGGGTTGTTAGGCATGTAAATTATACATGATGTGATGTGCTGCGCTTTTATCGCAGCAGCTCCATCATCTTAGCTACATCAAATTCAACACTTCCAAAACAACTAAGCCGCACAGTTCTTGTAAAAAAGCGTGTTATAACATTTCTATTATAATTATCAATAAGTAAAATTCCTCGTTGATTGCCGATAGCAAATCTACGGCTATCAACGAAAAGACGGTCACTTTCGTCTGCAACAAAACCTTGAGGAAGCTTATAAATAAACGCACTTAAAATCCTTCTGTTACCTACAAAATAATCTATTTCAATATATGAGGAAAATTCTGACATATCGGTTTGGAAGCTGTGGTAAGAAAGTTCACTTCTAGGGTCTAGCAAATTTTTTAGCTCTACAAAATTGTAATTGGAGCTGTGCACTTCAAAAACTTCTGAATTATAGTTGATTATCATGCGGTTAACATATTGGAAATTTTCAACAGCTTGAAATAAACTTCGGTCATTTTGTCCGGATATTGCTCCACCAAAACTAAATAATACAGCAATCAAGAGTATAAGAGCATATATTGGCAAAGGCACAGCAAGGCATATAGAAAGGCATTTTTCAAAAGGAGTAGCATCTTCCGGCAGTTCAAGTAAAAAGCGTATATATTTATTAATGTCTATCACCTGCTTTAGGCTTTTAATACAACAACTGCAGAAGCATATCAAACTTTTCCATATGCTTCTGCGATTTGCTAAATAGCTAGAGCTGAAATATAAGCTTTAGCTCTAATCAATAACTTCTTTAAACATGCTTACCTGAACCATGCTATTGCATTTTGCATCATTCTTGTAGGATTGTTAAAGTTTGGATCGATACTTTCCCACCTGCGTTCACCCGCATCATTTAAGGGGGCAAGAATAATTCTGTATTGTAAGTCACGATATTGGTTGTACATTTGTATTCCGTTCACTCTCGCTTGTCTATGATGCGTTACATTTACATAGTGTATGTGAGCTAGGGTGTCATACGCAATTACCCCACCGACGAATACAAAAAACCATGCAACTGATTTTACCGGATTACCTAAGAGATGAGCTACAGAAGCCTTAGTAAAACTGCGGCGCACAACGATCTGCAAAATACTAACAGGATGTCTAAATGTTGTTTGCTCATATAAGCGAGAAGTTAAGCCATTTTGCGTCAATTGACTAATATTTCTAAACGATCTAGGTATATGACCACGACCAGTAAGATAATTAATAACTCGCTGATTTGTAACAGCGCTAAATGGGGTTGACTCATCTGACAAAAAGAAGCCTCCTGATGCCTCGATTTCAACTATCTCAACTTCAAATTCATTAGCTAAAAACAAGGCATTTTCTGCTACAAGCTCTTTAATATCTTCCATGATTGAAAAAGGATTGTTCGTTCTCCTGGTCGGTAAAAAAACAATCGAACCCTTTTCAAAGACATCATAAGTTAAAGTCCCATTGAGTTTATCTTTATGATAGACACGAAACTCGCCAATGATGGGATTGAACTGAATTATTATTCTGTATAATTCGGAGTCATAATCATGATACAATATCCCATCAATTTCAACATAATATAAATCCCTTCAAATATTATTTAAAATTTCTCCGTTTGTCAGCTATGTATCCAAAAATGAGGTCACTACAGCAAGCAAAAAAACCGCCTGTCCATAGCAACCTCAAAAACTACAATCTCGTCCATAATTATACGCCCCCTCAAAACGTCAACAAATTTTAATTGTGATATCACTATTTAAGCCTATCATCTCATCCTTGTTTTGTCAAGAATAATTATCCAATTTTTAAAATAAATTTTAAACAATTAGGCTTAATCAGTCAAAACATCACGCAAAAAGTGCAATATATAATACTACTGTTTCTTATTGACTTGTGATGATCTGGTTGATACCCTTGTAGTACAATGTACAACACCGTATTTTAAATTGTATTGCAAGGGTAAGGTCAAACTATAAGTATTGAAATTTATGACTAGAGTTTATATAATGAGTATAGCAGCGTCGGTTAAAAATCACCACACCAGACTTGTCTTTTTAGCACATGCCGTCGTCAGCCTGCTCATCCATACATTCGAGGTGAATAATAATGATTAATATACAAGGAAAACACAACAATGCCATTTGTTTTACCGGTCATTTAGAAGAGACGGCGGAAAAGCAAATTCAAACCGTTTGCGACCAGGAAGCTTTTGCTGATTGCAAAATCCGTATAATGCCGGATGTTCATGCTGGTATGGGTTGTACAATTGGTACGACTATGACTATTACAGACAAAATTGTTCCCGGCATGGTAGGGGTAGATATAGGATGCGGCATGGAAACTGTGCGCCTTGATGTTAAGCATATCGATTTTGCCGGGCTAGATTCATCAATACGAAAAAATATCCCATCAGGCTTTGAAATTAGGAATCGCCCTCATAAACTGGCTGATGAAATAGACTTGAGCAATTTACGTTGCATTAATCACATAAATATGCATCGTGCCATCCACAGCATAGGAACTTTGGGTGGCGGTAATCATTTTATTGAAGTTGGGAAAGATGAAGGCGGTGCATTTTATTTAGTGGTTCATTCCGGCAGCAGACACTTAGGCAATGAAGTCGCGGAATATTATCAAACCGAAGGCTATAATGCATTATGTGGAAATGCGCAGTTTCAGCTTGATGAAGTAATTGAGAAATTAAAAACTCAAGGGCGTGACAAAGAAATCCAAAACACAATCAAGTCACTTAAAAAGCAAACTTCTATACCTGTACCAAAAGAATTAGCTTATGTTGAAGGTTCGCTTTTTGATGACTACATCCATGATATGAAAATTATACAAAAGTTTGCCGTGTTAAACCGTAAAGCGATGGTTGATACAATATTAGTCGGGTTACAGCTGAATGTTTCCGATGAATTTACAACAATTCACAATTATATCGATACAGATTCCATGATCCTTCGTAAAGGTGCGGTTTCGGCCCAATCGGGAGAAAAACTTCTGATCCCTATTAATATGCGCGACGGCAGCTTGATTTGTGTTGGCAAAGGCAATCCTGATTGGAATTTTTCAGCACCTCATGGAGCAGGACGTTTAATGAGCCGTGCAAAGGCTTTCCATGAACTGTCTATGGAAAAATATCAAGCCGAGATGTCAGGGATTTATTCTACTTGCGTAGTGCCCGGCACGCTAGACGAATCTCCTATGGCCTATAAAAACATGGATGAAATCATATCCCAAATCGAGCCAACAGCAGAAATTGCCGCAAGGGTAAAACCGTTGTACAACTTCAAAGCATCGGAGAAAAATTCTCGTCGCAGAAGATAAATCAATTCAAAAATACCCCCCCCCAACTAAGGAAATAACAGCTCAGCATACTATTTTAATGCGCAAATCGCAGCTAATGCAAAATTTCAAAAAAGACAAGATATCTACTCGAGTTTACATATTTATCAACTATAAGTCCTTGAATAATTCCTGATAAAATATTATAATAATATCAATGACTACCCTTGCAATACAATGTACAACACGGTTTTGAGTTGGAAATTTTTATCCCTGCCTTTGTCAATAGCCCTTGCCTTACATTGGTAAGGCTGCGGTCTCTTTTCGTGGCAGGAATAAAAATTTCC
>Ga0131853_10023102_pt1 | contig 11235 bp, 5 predicted proteins | sample TergutLab28metaG_FD_92764 | JGI IMG/M metagenome (GOLD analysis project Ga0131853, IMG submission 92764) | Labiotermes labralis P1 segment gut microbial communities from Petit-Saut dam, French Guiana - Lab288 P1 (version 2) (version 2) | ecosystem: Host-associated > Arthropoda: Insects >...
AAAGGAAGCATTAATTAGGCATGAAGAAAGTTAAGCGTATTGTTAAAAAAATATTAGAGCCTCGCATCGATGTGCATGCAAGTTTAGTCAATAGAAATCGAGAATTTATTGGGCGGATGCCACTGTTAACTGTAGAGGAATTTTCTAAGCTTTTAAGGATTATCATTCCTAGGGAGCTTAAGAAGGATGCGAAGCGAGAAGTAAATCAAATCGCATTTTTCGATGTGGTGTTACAAAAATCTACTGATTTTTCTAAAAAAGAGTCGAAAAAATTAAGTTTAAAAACGCATGTTGCATCAGAAAAAATTTATGAAGCAACTAAGAGACAAATTAGCAATTTTAAAAATAGATATAATAATTCTGATATTGATCATAAAACAGATAAGCAACTATTTGCAATTGCTATAGAGTGGTTTTATTTATATCTACCACTTGGTTTTACTTTGAGAGATTTTTGGGATTTTAAACTTTATGAAAAATCTATTGAAGCCTCCTTTCATATCATAGAACGGCAGAAAGTTAGAAAGCTAGAGAAATTAGCTAAAGAAGGCTTAAAAGAAGGCAAAATTTTGGCAATAAGGAGAAATCGAGTTTTCACTGTTGAAGAAATTTGTCACATGCTTAAAATTGAAATTCCAGAAAGATATAAATCAAATAAAACTCAGTGGATTACAGAAACTAGCCTCTTCACCACCTTAGAAAATTACAAAGATATGTTCAAAAAGATGGAAATTAGAAATGATTTGAAAGCTTCTTATTATGAAAAGTTAAATAAAGGTAAAAAAAGTGTCAAGCAGTTTGTTGAGAGATATCGCAGCTCTGTTTTAATGCCTAACGATGATATTGATTTATTTGAAAAGTTTGTTGAATTTTTATACATTCATTTTCCAATGGGCTTCAGATCATCTGAGTACTTTGATTTTAAGCTATATATGAAATCTATTGCTGAAGCTAAGACATATGTAACGGGCTCTACTTATAACAATAAAATAATTAATGCATGTAACAAAAATGCGAGACATTATTGTAGAGATAAAATTATATTTAATCAAATAGCAAAAAAATATGTGAATCGTGATTATCTAGATGGGAGAACTTGTAGCTTTGAGGATTTTTCTGAATTTGTTAAAAAGCATCCAAGGTTCTTTGTCAAACCAATTAATGCCAATCAAGGGCGAGGGGCAGAGATTTTAGAAGTTAAAGGGAATATGCGTGAGTTATTTGAATATTGCCAGAAAAATGAATTGCTGATTGAAGAAGTTTTAAGGCAGCATCCTGATATTGATGCCTTTAGTAGTACAATTAACACAGTGAGAATAATGACATTATTACCACTTAATAATGAAACGATTGTAACCCATGCAGGAATTCGCATTGGGCGTGCAGGACAGCTTGTAGATAATGTAAGTGCTGGCGGTATTGTCGTATTAATCGATTTAGAAACCGGCAAAATGATATCAAATGCAAGAGGCATGAATGATATTGAGCTTACGAACCATCCAGATTCTGGATTGAAGTTTAAAGGATTTCAAATGCCGCATTGGAATAAGATAATGGAAGCTGTTAAAGAAACAGCTAAGTTGTTTCCAGAAGTCAGAAATATTGGTTGGGATGTTACGGTTACACCTGAAGGTGATATTGAATTTGTGGAAGCTAATGATCAACCATCTTTTCTATGTCAGTTCTTAGAGGAAAGGACAGGTTACTATTATCTATACGAAGAGCCGATTAATGAGATAATTGCGTGGAGAAAAGAAAAAGAGGTAGCGAAATTGACTTCTTAAGGATCATGAATAAAAAGGAGTAAACTCGATAATGAAACAAGCTAGGTATAAGAAATTTAAATATTCTATTCATAGTGATATGATAACAATAGATAAATATACTGGTAAGTCTGAGGAAGTTCATGTTCCTGAGAGCATTAAAGGTTTGCCAGTCATAACAATAGGAGAGCGTGCTTTTTTTGAGAATAGTAAAGTTAGGCGTATTGTGATTTCAAGTGCAATAAATATTAAGGCAAGAGCATTTGAGTCTTGTGAAAATCTAATAACGGTGACATTACCTGATGACTTGAAAACAATTTCTAGAAGTGTGTTTGAAAATTGTACCAATTTGCTAAATATTTCAATTCCAAAATCAGTGACTACAATTTATCGTTCTGCTTTTAAAAATTGCATATCTTTAAAATCGATCAAATTGCCAGAGTCTTTAACTGTGCTTAATGCTGAAATCTTTCGAGGATGTGTTACTTTAGAGCGTGTTGATTTCCCTTCTCATTTGGAAAAAATTTGCCAATCGGCTTTTGAAGGTTGTAGAGAATTAATCATTTTAAAAAGTCATCACTTAAATGAAAATGCTTTACCCATATTGGTTAGTTATTTAGGTGAGGCTGCTTTCAAAAATTGTATATCTCTGAAAACAATAGAACTGCCAGAACCTTTGACTGTGCTTACTGTCTCGGCTTTCGCAGGTTGTGTCAGTTTAGAAAGCATAGGTATCCCTTATGATCTAACTAGAATTCGGAAGTCTGCCTTTGAAGGTTGTAGCAACTTAAAGCATTTTTACTATTTTAGTAAGCGTGGAATTAGCGATGTTATGGAAACAGACCGTAACCTGCGTGAAGATCAGCTTCCAGCTTTAATTGATTATATTGGTGCAAAAGCTTTTAAAGATTGTGCAAGCCTTGAAGAAATAACGATTCCTTATAAAGTAAAAGTCATTAAAGATTCTGTTTTTTCTGGCTGTACATCATTAAAAAATGTTCACATTCACAATAGTTTAGTCGAAATTAAAGCCAAAGCTTTCTCAGGCTGTGTGAATCTGTGGCATATTAAGTTGCCATTACTTTCAAAGAAAATAGCAGTGGATGCTTTTGAAGGAAGTATGATGCTTGTTTGTGAAGAAGCATCATATGCGTATCAGTTTGCAATTGAAAACAATTTGCCAGTTAAAGCCGTTGCTAAGCTTGAAGATCTCCCTCAGCTATCATCACAGATGATCCCCTATGGGACAGGTGAGTTTATTGATCTTGATAAGCATACTTCATTTTATAGTGATGATGCGCTGCCTAAAATTGTTGAGAAATTTGAGATGCGGATGCCATCGTATCATGCGATAGAAAGACCAGCTTTACCAGTTCCTAATCCTGTTAAGTCAGCACGTTATACATTTGAAAATGGTGTGTATCACAACAAGAACAAATCAACATCGAATCGTGCTACTATTATGATGACTGGCGATTTAATGAGTCGTTTTCAGCAACAAAAAATGGCCTATCAAGGCGACACTTATGACTTTGAAGATAGCTTTTATTTTGTAAAAAATATTTTAGCACAGTCAGATTTCGCCGTTGGAAATATGGAAACGATGATTTCCCCTTCCGCTCCCTTTACTTGTGAAAATGAATATGTGGATACAAGAGCGCATTTAAATGCACCTGAAAGTTTCTTAGCTGCTATTAGAAATGCTTCGTTTGATGCGGTTGTTAATGCTCAAAATCATATTTATGATACAGGTGTACTAGGTGTTTTTGAAACATTAGATATGCACAATAAATACGAGCTTATACATACAGGTGCTTATGCTAGTGAAAGTGACAAGCGTTATATTTTAGTTAATGTTAATGGTATTAAAATTGCGATTCTTGCTTATTTTGACGGTGCACGTCAATTGATGAAGAAGGTGAATTTCACTAAAGTTGGACGCGAAGTTTTATTTAATATTCATCAGTTGGAGCAAATTGACAAAGATGTACAAGATGCTAAAGCTGAAGGTGCTGAATTTATCATTGCTTATTGCCACTGGGGAAGAGAATATACACATATGTTAACAGCACGTCAAAAAGGTTTTGCAAAAGAGGTTGCTTATGCGGGCGTTGATTTTATTTTTGGCGCACATTCACACTGTGTACAGCCTTATGATGAGATTCATACAGAAGATAATCGCATTGTGCCAGTTATCTATTCGGGCGGCAGCTTTTTATCTGATATTGATATTAAAGCACCAATCACAAGAGATACACTGATATCTGAACTCATCCTTGTGAAAGATAATAATGGAAGAGTTGCAATCGAAAGTAATGGATATTATCCATGTCGCATCTTAGAAATGAATCAAAAGAACAAAGTATACGTTGTTACTCCGACTCAATTAGAAATAGAGGAGCTTCCTAAAAAAACGAATTCATTGCGAATGGCAGAGATGCGAATTGAAAAAGTTTTAACTGATGGCATCACAAAACTTGAGCCTAGTCAGTTTAATCTAAAAGCGACTCTATCTAACTTGCCTTTTGACGATGCAACCTCAGATGGGGATTTCCTAGGAAATTTAGCATTTGATTTAAATAAAGAAAGGGCCAGCATTGATGGTATACCTATTGTCACTATCGAGGAGCTATGTCGCGCATTGAAAATTGAAGTGCCACAACAATATCAAGATATTTGTGGATTAGATGTTATTGAAACGCCATTGTTTCAAGGATTAGAAGGAGCCTCTCAACTGCTCAAAAAGTGTAAAATGGTTTCAATTGATCAAAGTGAAGAATTGAGGCGCTTAGATGCACGAGTGCGGGCTTTTCAGAAGAAGTATGATATTATTGTAAATATGGATGGAACACATGAACAACTACTGAGCTTGCTTATTGCATATGTGTATGTGTACCAGCCAAGAGGGTTTATAGCGAAAAACTATTTTGAAAATGAGTTATATCGTAAAACGTTAGTAGAAGCGGATTTGTTCATTAATAAAGAAGAGAGTAGTGAAATTCTACGAATTTGCTATGACAAATATGATGCTAAATATGTAGAAAATAAATTTCTATTCCATCAAACTTTCGGCAAGCATATCAAAAGAGACTTTCTAAGTGCCAGATCCACTACGATAGAGGAATTCAAAGAATTCTGTAAACGAAATGAGAAGTTTTTTGCAAAACCTAACGGTGGGTCAATTGGACAAGGTGCGGATGTGGACCGCTATCGGATTATTGAAGTGGCTGAGGATGTAGAAGGCTTATATCGAGAATGTGTTAATGACAATTTGCTATTAGAGGGATTAATAACGCAACACCCTGATATGGCTGCTTTCAATGAAAGTGCAGTGAATACGTTGCGGCTTTGCACGCTAGTAAAAGCAAATGGAGAACCTATTGTAACCAATGCAATTATAAGAACTGGTGCTCCCGACTCTCTTGTTTCCAATGGTGGAATTCAAGCTGCAATAGACATTAAAACTGGAAAAATCACGACTCATGGTTCCAATACGAGTAGAGAAAATTTTGAAATACATCCTGCTTCTGGAAAAGTGATAAAAGGATCGCAAATACCGTATTGGGATAAAGTGATTGAATCTGTACTAGATGCAGCTTTGATTGTTCCTAGTATGCATCATCTGGGTTGGGATATTGCGATTACTGCTGAGGGTAATATCGAATATATTGAGGCAAATACGCTTCCTGACTTTGATGCTGGGAGTCAGTCTCCTGATCAAATTGGGAAAAAGCCTGTTTATTTACAGCATATCAAAGACATTTCAGCGTTGAAATCAATGGAAACAAGTTTTGATTATCAACAAGAAGAAAATCGAAATAAATATAAACATGAAGTGATTTAACTCATGAGTAGTGACGTTCTGGTCTTGCATCGTCACTATCTAGACACAGTCTGCATCTTCAATTAGAGAAAGTCTGTAAATAAAGGTTGATCGTTAATTTTAAACAAGGTAACTATGGGACAACCGATTATCGAGGTGAAAGAAATGAAAAAATCAATACTTGTAATATTTGGAGGTAGCTCGCCAGAATATGAGGTGTCTTGTAATTCAGGTGCATCTTTGGTGGCTGCTATTGATAAAGAAAAATATGAGGTGTATCCATTAGGAATTACGAGAGAAGGGGAATGGATTTTAACTGATGCAACTTTCGAGGAAATCAGAACTGGTCAAGATTGGTTAAAATCAAAGGGTAACAAAAGAGCATTTATATCCCCAGATAGCAATGTTCATGGGCTAATAGTTATGGAAGGTGATAAGTTTCACACTATTCATATAGATTGTGTTTTTCCAATTGTTCATGGAGAAAATGGAGAAGATGGGACATTACAAGGGTTGCTTGAGTTAGCAAATATCCCATATGTAGGTTCAAATGTACTAGCTTCAGCATGTAGTATGGATAAAGCAGTTACCAGAATATTTGCCGAAAAAATCAACCTTACTCAACCAGAGTGTTATATCGCTAACAAGGAGATTTATTTAAAGTCACCTGAAAATGAAATCGAGCGCATAGATCATTACTTTAAAAGTGTATGTGAGTATCCTTTATTTGTTAAGCCAGCATCGACAGGCTCTTCAATAGGTGTGTCGAAAGTCGAAAAAAAAGAAGCATTAAGAGGAGCTGTTGAAAAGGCGTTTGAATTTGATAGCAAGGTTTTAATAGAAGAAGGAATTAATGGAAGCGAAATAAAAGTTTCAATATTAGGGAATGAATCTCTCAAAGTAGGGGAGTTAATGAAAATAACTGTAGAGAGTGGACTTTTCAATGATTATAAAACAAAATATGTTTCAGGGAGTTCGAGAAAAGAAATGCCTGCAATAATGCCTGAAGCATTAAAAGAAGAAATTAAGCAGTCAGCCATAAACATTTACAAAGAACTTGGATGTAAAGGATTTGCAAGAGTAGATTTTTTCCTTTCTAACGAGAATAAAGTTGTTTTTAACGAGATAAATACTGTACCTGGATTTTCGGAAACAAGTGTATATGCGCTTATGTTTAAGGAAGTAGGGATGGAGTATAGATCATTGATCTCTGAAATGATCAATTTAGAATTAAAGCAATTAGATGGTTAAAATTTATATGCAATAAGCAGGGAGAAGAGATGAATGATAGATACTAAGTTTATATATGATACTTTAGGCTTTCCACTTTCAGAAGAAGGTGAGTCATGTCACTCTTTTCGCCCTGCTAAACTTGCAATGAAAAATTGTTTTGCATTTTTGTTTGCTCATAATTCTGATTTAAGTCAAGAGGAGTTAGCTGATATAGCAATGGAAAGAGGGGCTGCTTTGCTTTGTAGCACAGAGCAAATCAAAGACTATCCATGCTTAATCGTTGAAGATTTAAATGAAGCATGGATAAAGTTAGGGGCTGCTTATCGAAATCGTTATGATGTAAAAGTAGTAGGTGTGACGGGAAGCATAGGAAAAACAACGACAAAAGAGTTCATTGTTGCTGCTCTTGCTACTTTTGGCACTGCTATGAGGGCTAACAAAGGGAATCTCAATCTGATGTGTTGGGCTGGCGTTACTATTCAAGGATTAGAAGATGAGCATGAACTTTATGTTCAAGAAGTTTCAGAAAGCCCAGTAAATAATGCATCTGCTATTTCTAAAATGATTCGTCCTAATATTAGTGTCATGACTAAAATCTCAGAAGCTCATATGGAAAAGCTCGGCACAATGGAGAATGTCATTGAAAATTGTTTTGGTATAACAGAAAGCATGGCTGATGATGGTGTGGTGGTGATCAATGCTGATGATGAGCATCAAATAGGTTATGAAATCAACCTAAATAAGGTTACTTATGGAATTGAGAATCTAGCTGCTCAGTATCGTGCTATTAATATTAAGCCAGTGTATGATGTTGCTGATTTTGGAATTGATTTTGATGTTGCTTATGAAGACCAGATTGTACCACTTCGGATCAATTTCTTAGGTGAGCATAATGTGTATTGTGCATTAGCAGCCTTTGTGACAGCTAAGTTATTAGGCCTAACTGATGCAGAGATACAGCAAAACATTTTAGAAGCTAAGCCTAAAGAGATACGTCAGAACTTAGTAAATATCGGAAGCTATCATCTCTATTTTGATTGCTACAATGCAAATGTAGAATCAACAAGATCAGCATTAAAGACACTCTCTCTTCTAAGAAGTGAGGCTTCAACATTTAAGCGTATTGCTGTGTTAGGTGATATTTCTCAATCAAACCCTGATGCGTTACGATTGCAACAAAATATTGGAAAAGCTGTTGTAGATTCAAAAGTAGATGTATTGATTACTTGTGGAGAATTGGCGAAAATAATTGCTGATGTTGTTAAAAGTGAATCAGCAATAGAAGTATTTAGTGCAGATAATGTTATCGAAGCTGCTAATATGCTGCAAAGCATATTGAAGCCAGATGATATTGTACTGTTCAAGTCGAGCAATGCTGCTAATCTAGAGTTAGTTTCAGATCAATTATTTGGTACAAATTTTTATGAAACTGCACAAAAGATCTATGACAAGCAAATTGTTACTTTAGATGATTATACTGTTTCTATATATCCAAAGGCAAGCTATGCTAAGATTACTGAATATCATGGAAAAGAGACTATTGTTAGCCTTCCGAGTATCGTAGATGATCAGCCTGTTTGGCGCCTCGGGAGAAATTTATTTGCACATAAGAAAAGTATTAAAAGAATTGAGCTTCCTGATAGCATCATCAGAATTGAATATCAGGCTTTTTGGAATTGTGCGAAGCTAAGTAGTATTAAGTTGCCTGCTGATTTAAAAAGCATCGGGAGTTATGCATTTGCAAGATGTGAGAGCTTAGTATCTCTTTCATTGCCAGAAGGTACGGTTGTCATTGGCTACGGTGCATTTATCGGTTGTAAAAAATTGAGACGTGTCAAACTCCCAACAAGCCTGCAAATCTTGAGAGATAAAGCTTTTCAAGAGTGCTTGAATTTGCAAGAAATAGTACTCCCTGCTCACTTAAAAAAAATACCTGCGCAAGCATTTGCAAACTGTGCTAAGTTAAGAGAGCTTGTTATTCCTCATAACATCGTTGAGATTGCTGCTGATGCATTTGAAGGCTGTGCCAACTTCACGATCATAGGAGAAAGAGGGTCTTATGCTGAGCAGTATGCGTCTCTGCATAAGTTTAGATTTTTAACCTATCAGCAGTTTAAAGTGATCAAAATAAAGAGAAGAATTAAAAGAAAGCTAAAAGCTATGATTAAAAGAAAATAAAAAGTTCATTAAAGGACACTGAAACAGAAAGGGAATGGTCATTATGTTAATGCGTATTTCACAGCCAAAAGTTGTAACAAAGAGTGGGAAATCTCGCTTAACAGCTGCTATTACGCTTGAAAAGGAAGCGGATCAACATGAAGTAAGGGAGCTGTGGTTTGAGGTCGATGAAAAGTATCATTCTTATCTTTGTGATGAGCGCTCAGATGCTTTTTTGGTCGCTATGCTACAATATGCTATGCGCTTTGGATATGACATTACTTGTGAAGCACCTATCACGGCTGAACTTTTATATAACCTTAAGTTTCATTTGGTGCCTATTCTATGTAAATCAAGTTCAGAATCATGGAAGAATCCTAAGATCATTGCGGAAACAAGCGCAGAATTGTTAAAGACTGCTGGCGCTGTTGGAACCGGTATGTCATGCGGTGTTGATTCGTTTCATGCTGCATTTGATCACCGCAATGATAGTGAGGGGCAGCCTAGGCTAACCCATTTATTTATTAATAGCATCGGAAGTTTTGATGCTAATTATCAAAAACTAGATCAAGCAGGTCCGAGTAAAGAGGAAATTAAAGAAGCAACCTTTGCCAGAGCTAGAAGGGTAGCTGAGTCCATGGACTTACCACTTATTGAATCTAATTCTAATTTTTATCAAGTCTATAACAATGATCTTTTTTCTAAGACCCATACCTATGCGACAATATTTAGTGTATTAGCACTCCAAAAATTATGGGGAATCTATTTATTTGCTGGAGCAGGAGATTATTCTCAATTTTCTTTATATGAGCATGATACGAAAGACTGTGGTTGGTATGATTTGCTTTCATTAAACTGCTTTAGTATGCGGCATTTGAGGTTTTATAGCGAAGGTGGCGTGAAGACAAGAGGTAAAAAAACGATTGCCATTGCAAATGAATCTTTAGCCCAAGAAGAGTTGCACGTCTGTATATTGAGAACAGATAACTGCGGGAAGTGTCAAAAGTGTCGTCGAACAATGGTAACTTTAGATGCAATTGGAAAGTTAAATGACTTTAAAAATGTCTTTCCCGTTATCTACTATCAGAAAAATCTAGATGAATATCTCGAATGGCTAGCTAAAGGATTTGTTAAAGATGATGTTTTTGCAATAGAAATTTATAATCTGTTTTTAAAAAATGAAAAATATAGTGAAATACTTGACCCAATGATCAAAGATATTAAGAATAAAAAATATAAAAACTCATTATTATACAAACAAAAAAGTGAGATTAAATCACTGAAAGAGCAAATCAAAAAGATGGAAAAATCAGCGACTAAGAAGAAAGATCAAATTGACAAGCAAAAAAGCATGATTAATGATCAAAAGCATCAATTAAATGCTTCTAAAAATCAGATTCAAAAAATGAGATGCTCTATGTCATGGCGCTTGACTAAACCTTTGCGAAAAGTAACTAAAATGTTAAAAAGAGACTAAAATGGCAAGAATATAATAGGCAGTGTTTGAAACAATGAATTGAAGATGTGACACTGAAAAATTTATATGTATAAAATAGGGAGATGGGATATGTGGTAGATACTAAGTTTATACATGATGCTTTAGGTCTTTCTGTTCCAGAAAAAAGTGAGTCATATGGCTTCTTTCGACCAGCAAAGCTTGCAAAAAAAAATGGTCTTGCATTTTTGTTTGCCTCTAACTCAGATTCAAGTGAAGAGGAATTAGCAGATATAGCGATAGCAAGGGGAGCGACTTTGCTTTGTAGTACGAGGCAAATTAAAGATTATCCTTGCTTAATTGTTGATGATTTATATGAAGCATGGGTGCGACTAAGCGCTGCTTGTCGAAATCGTTATGATGTAGAAGTAGTAGGTGTAACAGGAAGCATTGGCAAAACAACAACCAAAGAGTTTATGGTTGCTATTTTCAAAGCTGGACAAAGGTCTGCAAGGGTAAGAACTAACCAAGGGAATCTCAATCTGATGTGCTGGGCTGGTATTGCTATCCAAGGGTTAAGAAAAGCACATAAATTCTATATTCAAGAAGTTTCGGAAAGTCCAGCGGGAAATGCCGCTAGTATTTCAAAAATGATTCGCCCCAACATTAGTGTTATCACCAAGGTTTCAGAATCCCATATGGAAAAGCTTGGCACAATGGAAAATGTTACAAAAAATTGCTTCGGTATTACAGAAAGTATGTCTGATGATGGTACGGTTGTAATCAATGCTGATGATGGGTATCAAATGGGTTATAAAATAAGC
>Ga0131853_10023103_pt1 | contig 11235 bp, 8 predicted proteins | sample TergutLab28metaG_FD_92764 | JGI IMG/M metagenome (GOLD analysis project Ga0131853, IMG submission 92764) | Labiotermes labralis P1 segment gut microbial communities from Petit-Saut dam, French Guiana - Lab288 P1 (version 2) (version 2) | ecosystem: Host-associated > Arthropoda: Insects >...
AAGAAGTGTACTAGGAATGACAGCAAAGGAAATGCTTACATCTAAATGAAATCAACTTGTCATTGTGAACAAACTAATAGGGTTATATAGTCAGATATATAACAAATTGGTAATAGAAGATTTGCACTACCTGATGATGATCATAATAATAATACTCAGTCAACTTTCTTCTTTTTTTAATATACACTCATCATCTTTGCTGTCAACAAGTCCAACAAGGTCATACACAGTAAAGAAACAAGCATTATTTTTAAAATGACAATGTTCTGTGATAAAGAGGAAACAAACACATTTCAATTTCCCAGTGAATGAATGAAGTGAAAGAAAATCATAAGTATAACACTAAGTATGTACAATGACAGTGTTAATACTATCTGACAAATTTAACATTTAGTTGTCCCTGTGCACACCATGAAGACATGTGAGAGAGGAGGTACAACTCCACACATTAACCCTGTACTCTTGCACATGCCCACGGACAATATCCTGGCAGCCACTGTCGAAATCCAAGACAAGATGGGACCAATTGGTTGCCCGAAAACGGTAAAAAAATTACCATTACATGTTGCATAGTAACACAGAACAGTGCAGTTCTAAAACTGCTTCTTAAGTCTCAGCTCACACCTCACAGACAACACACACTGTCCAGATCTTACTTTTTAAAGCAACCTCAGTTCATAGCCCACACAGACGACATTCTCTCACAAGCTCTATCGTAACCACGGCAATCCAGACATGACATCCCCAGTTACCATGGCAACCTGTCTCATTTCATCTTATCTCACATATGTCCCAACTTTAACCCTAATATCATCTCCTTAGCAATTCACATTCAAAGTTAAAAAGAGAAACATGGCACTCTACATAAGGTGGGCAAACTGCAGGATTTCATTACGTGAATCATTTTGAGTACAAATGCTTTATCAACTTATGCCTGATTATCAAACATTACATCGTTAAAAGCACTTTAAAACTGCAAGAAATGGAGCAATACTGTCAGTCCTTGTGAACCAAGTGCATACTTACTCCCATCTCTGTCAAGCACTACTGCTTTGTATCATACTCATTTCTATCCATAGGCTTGGCCTGCAAGCTCACCAGATCTCATGTCCCCTCAAATACTTAGTTGGTACATAAAGGACACAGACTATTGGCAAAAATCACAGGCAAAAGAAAAATTCTTGGAGCAAATCATGGAGTCTGCTGACTGCTTAGGGGAGAATAATGAAATTACCAGAAAGGCAATAAATTTTCTGAGACAAAAACCGTTGTGCATTCAGAAAAGCAGATATCATTCTGAACAGTAATCAAGGGAAATTACTGAGCACTGACATCCATTGATACTGCCCAATCAAAACAGATGTTTTTCTTCGTTCTGTAACACAACAACTTTCACTAAAATAACTTAGTATACAGCTATAAATCAGTGTCCTTCTTTTGTGGTATTCAAAATTTTTTTAATGTTGTGCACACAGTAGGGTAAAACATAATTCCTGTCTTTATTGTGTCCTGTTCCAGTACACAAAATGTCTAACAGCTTAAGACCTAAGGACATCTTTCTTTCATGCCATTATCTGACATAAATTTCTTTTTTATTTGTACAGCATGATGCAACATACATATTGTATTCAGTTATGACCATGTTGGGTAACCTGGAAGAGGGCTCATTTAAGAGGGACTTATATGTAGGAGGAGGCTATGGAGATGGGCATCTACCTCCATAGGTCCATTTGGAAAACTGGGGGTGTCTGTTTACTGGGAAATTTTTAGATAGATGAAAGAGGGATCTGGAGACACAGCATCCCTCTCTATAGGTGCTTTGTGAGAGGAACCTGGAGGAGGTCTCCCTTACTGGGGACTCTGAAGGATATGTTAAGGAAGGCTCTGATGATGGGCATCTCTCTCCATAGGGGCCCACTGGGGAACTTTGGAGGGGGATCGTATACCAAGGACTTCGAAAGATGAATGAACTAGGGCTCTGGAAACAGTGCACCTCTCAGTGAGGGAGCTCTAAGAGGAGAACCTGGAGGGAGCGCTCCTTTACTGGGGACACCGAAGGATTTGCCAAGTAAGGATCTGGAAATTGGCATGTTTCCATAGGAGGTCCATCTTGGGGAGCGAGGGGACGCTCCTTTCCTATGGCCTTCAAGAGAAGGGTGAAATTTCTTTCCTTAGGAATTCAAAAGACATGGAACAGAAAGTTCTGGAAAAGGGCAACTCTCTCCAAAGCATCACCCGTTGGGCAACCTGGAGGGGGATGTTTTACTGGGAGTTTTGAGAGACAGATGGAGGGCTCTGGAAATGGAGCATCTCGAATTAATTTGGGCTTTTTTTTTTTGATTCAGTTTATGTTAGGAGCCAAATCTGGTGGCAATCATGTTAGGATCCAAATCTGGTGGGAATCTTGAACTGCTGTGAAGCACCAGGGCTCCCAGACTTAGCATCAGAGTATGGGGTGCAAAGGGCATCTTTTAAGGCCTAGGTGCATTGGGACCGAAAGGGCTCACACCCAGTTAACTACTATATGCTCTGTGTCTAAATGGCTTCTTGACCAATTTCTCTTAATCCCTTGATTTGTTTTCTCCCTTACAATTTGCGTGTGTACACACACACACACACACACATGCGTGCGCACCTGATTATACACATCTCAGGAATATGCAGATTAACAATGAATGTGTTGACATTTTTATCAGACTACTTTGTTTACTGCCTTCCTAATAACATGAATCAGTTATATGCAAACTCAACTATATGCATGTGTAGATATGTTACCAGAAGACACTTTAGCCCAAATACTTTATTTCACACATCACAAGTAGATTGGCATTCAACACTATGTATGTGTTGATGTCTTATCAGATGGTTCTGTTGACTGAATGCCTTACTGTACACTTTACACATATACAGTCACTCACCACTATGCATGCATTGATGTGTTTTCAGATTGCCCTGTTGACTGAATGCTTTATTACAAACTTCACAAGTATAAGTTCAATCATCACTATGTATGCGTTGATGTCTTATCAGATGGCTCTTGTAACTGAATGCTTTGTTACACACATCACAAGTATAAGGGCGCTCACCACTATGTATGCGTTGATGTGTTATTAGATGGCTCTGACGACTGAATGCTTTATTACACACTTCACAAGTATAAGGTCGCTCACCACTATGTACGCGTTGATGTGTTAGCAGATGGCTCTGACGAATGAATGCTTTATTACACACTTCACATGTATAAGGTCGCTCACCAGTATGTATGCGTTGATGAATTGTAAGACTGCTCTGTTGACTGAATGCCTGATTACACACATCACAAGTATGAGGGCGCTCACCAGTATGTATGCGTTCATGTATTATCAGATGGCTCTTGTCACTGAATGCCTTATTACACACACCACAAGTGTAACGATACTCACCACTATGTATACGTTGATGTTTTATAAGACTGCTCTTGTGCCTGAATGCCTTATTACACACATCACAAGTATAAGGTCGCTCACTACTATGTATGTGTTGATGTGATATCAGATGGCTCTGACGAATGAAGGCTTTATTACATACTTCACAAGTATAAGGTCGCTCACCAGTATGTATGCGTTGATGAGATGTAAGACTGCTCTGTTGACTGAACGCCTTATTACACACATCGCACGTATGAGGGCGCTCACCACTGTGAGTGTGTTGATGTCTTATCAGATGGCTCTTGTCACTGAATGCCTTATTACACACATAACAAGCATGAGGTCGCTCACCACTATGTACACGCTGATGTGTTATCAGATGGCTCTGACGACGGAATGCTTTACTACACAATTCACAAGTATAAGGTCGCTCACCACTATGTATGCGTTGATGAATTGTAAGACTGCTTTGTTGAATGAATGCCTTATTACACACATCACAAGTATGAGGGCGCTCACCACTATGTATGCGTTGATGTCTTATCAGATGGCTCTTGTTTCTGAATGCCTTATTACATATATCACAAGTATAAGGATATTCACCCCTATGTATACGTTCATGTTTTATAAGACTGCTCTTGTCACTGAATGCCTTACTACAAACATCACAAGTATAAGGTCGCTCACCACTGTGTATGTGTTGATGTGTTATCAGATGGCTCTGACGACTAAATGCTTTATTACATACTTCACAAATATAAGGTCGCTCACCACTATGTATGTTTCGATGTCTCATAAGACTGCTCTGTAAACTGAATGTCTTATTACATACTTCACAAACATTTGGTTGCTTACCACTATGCAAGCACTGATGTCTTATCAGATGGCTCTTATTACTGAATGCCCTATTGCACACTTCACATGAATATGGATGCTCACCCTTGTGTATATTACAGGAATATCTGCATTCAGCACTGTGTACGTGAAGTTGTTCATTCACATTACCCTGGTAAAAACACAAAGTTTAATTATTAGGATATATTCTGATAGAAAGAACATTTTTATAGCAATGCATATATTAAATAAAAATCCATTGTATTTGAAGAGCTGTGTTATTAGTCTACTGTCCTTTATGCAGAAAAGATGCAAAAATTGGTGACTAGGAATATCAAGAGTGAGTGACTGGGGTATTTCCCCTACACCTATAACAATGTGCCTACAAACCAGTTAAGTCCACAGAAACCGCAATGCACCATGTGATTACACATATACAGGAAGCAGTGGAAAACAGGAAGTTACATTTGAACTTTCCTAGATATTGAGGGAGCTTCTGATAGCACCTGACATGACATAACAAAGGCTGCCAAATGGCATAGGCTTGGAGATACACTCCAGTGATGGATTGGCTCTAAACTGGGTGGCAGAAAAAGAGTCACACTCACAGGAGAACCACTGGAGGGGTCTGTGGCCAAGGGCTGTCTGCAGAGCTGTGAAGACTGTTTGTAGATGAACTCATAGAGGGACAAAGGAATGGCTGTTATACACTGGGGTATGTGCTAACATCAGCAGAAAATTCCCAAACACTGTCTCATGGCTTCTTCAGAAGGCTTTGAGTATGGGACAACAGTGGTGAAGTAGAACTCAAATATTAATCCATCCACAAAAGGTTCAGTAACTGGATCAATATCTTATGAAACCAGGTCACTTAGATGAAAATGCAAGCAGGACACTGTTCTTTGTTCAAAGTGTGGGGCTGCTAAATGCAAGAAAATAAGGGCTGCAAAAAATGATTATATATAGTCAAAGTGCATAAGTCACTACTGGGTCTGACCTTCTTGTAGTCCATTGTGTTCTATAATATGAGCACATTAAAGACACTAACAAAGCCTTGATAAACCAAGCAGTTTTGCTGACATCTTCTAAACATGGGCAAAAATTCCAATTACATTGTGGTTTATCATGACTTTCTAATATGAAACAAAGAGCTAGCTGGAGGTTAATCACACTTACAAAATGCTATGGTAGATCAGTCTTTAGAACAGTCCATCCCCAGTCCCCAGTCAGAGCCAAACAAATGCTGTCCACATATTCCAAAACTACTTCTTCAAAATACATTTCTATTTCCATTAATGGCTATGAATTCCAAAAAGTCTCTTCTCTTCATGATTAATCCGAACTTCAAAAGGTATATGGCACCAACAATATAACACAAAGCAGGAAATAGTTAAATGTAATTTCACAATTTCCTTTTTAAGGGGGCAATAAATGGCCTAAAAGCATGAGCTGTCAACACCTCACACACCCTGAAGCCTTACCTCATGTTCAGTCTTGATTGGTGGAAATGTTTTAGCGTCCGGAATTTCATACTTTATCTCTAGGAACTCTTCAACTTTAATACTGACTTCTTCAGTCCCATCAACATCACTCGTTACACACATCTCACTACAGGAACCAGTTTCACCTTCCACACAACACATGCAGTTCTGTAACACCACCACACAAATCATGGTTGCCTTCAGTCACCATATGAAACAGGACACATCTATTGTAAGCATTCTGCATTGCACAGAACTGATAATGGCTGTTTGTTTGGGGTTTTTGTACAGTAACAATTTAAAAACATGACTAACAAACAACCTCCATTGAGAACTCTTCTTTCTCATACAATCATGGCTGCTCTAGTCAAGAAATTCAGAACCTTGAAAAGAACCTAACTGGTGATGACAATCATAAAAGACTGCATATAAAAATGTGAACACAATATTCATTGTAACAATATACCAATGAAGATGTCTTGTGTACTTTGGTGGAGATTACGATGTACAGAAAAAACTTCAACTCTTATCATGAGCCTAACAAAAACAATCCAATCCTCCCATTCTATTTCTTCCAAACATTGACATTACATTATCCTCCCAAGTGGTTCCTCCTATTCAGGTTTTCTACACAAACTTTATATTCTTTTCTTCTTTACTATATGCATGCTACATTCCACATTATGTATTATGTTATTAATATCTGGTTAAGAGTAACACACATTAAGCTCACTACATACTCTTCTGCAACCCTCTTTTCCTACCTCCCTCTCACATCAAATATTCTCACCACCCTGTTCTCACAAACCCTCAATCTGTGTTCTTCTCTTGACATAAGACATCAAATTTCACACCCACACACAATGGCAGGAACAGTGTCAGTTTTACATATCAGTACATGCAACATTCTGAACTGAATGGTATCAAGTACTGCCTGAACATATACTGCTCTTTTTTTACAAGCTAATGGTCCTTCACAAATTTTGAAGGATTTAACATATCTTAAACAGGACTTGCAACAAATTGACAGTGGTACATCACAAGCAATGTGACATAAAATACAAATTGCTCGAAACTTTACCATAAGGACTGCTCATAATCCATTCTCCACAGTCCAACTGTTTCATTAATATAGATTACTAGAAAAGCGAGACATTCTGAATATTTATTAAATGGGAACAACACTCAACAAAAAGGCATAACTTAACTCAGGTTCCATAGTTATTACATGGTCTGCCATTGGTTCCTAATTATCTCTCTCTGCTACATGAATGAACCGTGACATGTGCAGCTTTAAAATGGGCCATCACACTTCCACCATGAGAAGACATTAGACATGATTCATTACAAGAAATTCCCTTTTACAGAACTTCAAAGGAAATGACCGTGTTCAGAGTAGCCTTCCAGGAAAACTGTCATGAATCAAACACATCCAATCCAAACCTCCAGTTTCATTTTACCAACATGTCCTTTGGTATTATCTTCAAAGCAGTATGGGGCAGCATAGACAGTACAATAACTAGGGCATAAGCTGGAAGAACTGGGGATCAAAACGTGGCATGAGCAATACTACTATCTCTTCTCAAAAGCATGCAGACCAGCTCCAGCACCCACCCAACCTCAACCTCAATGAAAATTAGAGCTTTTTCTCTGGCAGTAGAGTGGCTAGCGCAGACAGTCTGACCACCCACATCCATCTACAGCCAAGTTTAAAAATCAGAAAAGCCATACCTCCACTCAACCTGTCTGCTACCATGGCACATATTGGGACAAATGTATTTTACCTTTACCTCCAACCTATGTACATATCACTCAAGAGGTCACATCCTTTCTGGTCTGATAAAGGAACCTTTTCATACATTACTAACCTTTTACATGCACTCTACATGAAGAATTTATGTTCATTTATACAATTACATTAACATTATGAACAGTTTCATTAACCAAACTCATTATACAATTTTTTGTGTCCTGTCATTAACTACCTCTAAAGGTCAGATAATCTCCTGATAACTTTTTCTTCAAAGTCCCTCAAAACACGTTTTTCTTTCAATGTAAGAAGTCACATTTCACACCCATAAAAATGAAAGGAATATTTGATTTATTGGTGGATCACACATTACATTGCAAGTGGTACTTCACATGCAGTGAGTCACAAAATAAAGATTTCTTTCCTTAAAAACTGCTCGAAATCCTTTCTCTAAAGTCAAATTTCTGTTTCACAAGGACACACTGATATACTGGCAGACAATTCTGGACACAGTCTGTATTCATCTGGCCCAGGAGAGGTACAAGCAGTGGCCTCTACTAAATATGGTAAAGACAAATTTAATATCACACCTTTCCTGTGCAACTGCAGTGTATCTGCAGTACTTAATACCAACTTGTTGCACAGTCTTTACGTATTCCTCCCACATCTTTCGGCCTCAGTTTTTGGCCATCTTCGTGGAGCTTTGAGTGCAGTAATAAACTTTCGGGTTCCGTGAAATGCAGGGAATTTCTTGACTAGCTGCAAACCAGTTAGCTTCTCAAGAAGGACTCTGCACCACAGAGTACGTAAGTATATGGTAAAGACAGTTCAGGTTCCATACAATACAGGAATTTCTTGGTTTGCTGAATACCTGTTAGCTTGTCAGCAATAACTGTCTGCACTGAGGTACACACATGGATATACAGAAACAGACAGTGATGGGAAACCACATGCAGCATACCTATCACATGTGGCTAAACAAGAGACACACAGACATTCAGCTTATCCCTTCATACTGCGACCTTACATGTTATTGTGTTTAATATCATGGGTGGGTACCAAGCTTTCAAAGCAGCATACTACCTCCGTCTTCACCGTAAAGTCACACCTAAACACCACACAACACACTGCCAGAATGCGGATGCGACAGTACAAGCTTGCACAACTGTTAACACCAGTTACACACATAACATACTGTAACAGCAGCCTTAACTGCTGGTAACGCTACTGCCAAATGATTCCTCTGCTCTTATATCAGTGACCTCACTTCCATCAGCACAAACAGTTAGACCTCCCACTGCACACAGATCGTACTGTTTCCCCTAAATCTATGCTGTTCTGTAAACCACCACACACTTCTCAGTCAGCACTGTGCTCTCATTATATACAATAAAACACACAAACATTATGACCATTTGTGATGCATGAACCTCCCTAGCAGTCAAGTATCATACATTGACAGACAGGTTGTTTCCTGAAACTGTAGTACTCACAGTGGAATGATGTCACTTGTTGTTTGCTGTCTGTGTTCAGTCACTCAATCTACAGCTGGTGGTCACAGAAACATATACTGGTAACATATTGTGACAGGAAGACTACTGTAGACTTGCGCAGACACAATGTGACAACTCAGACTGCAGCACTGCCTACCTCTCTCATCACAAGACATTCCACAGTAATCAGCTGCATCAACTGTGTTGCATCTACTGAACAGTCATGCTCACAGTGCAGTACACATTCTCGCTGCCAAGTAACATACAGCCTACTGAATACTATCACCTGAACTTCACATAACTGCAGTCAATGTTCTGTTTCTAACCTTGGCCACACATTCTGACACAGTGCAATATCACCATCACAACTGTACGATATCCAACTGCAAGACGGATTGTTATGGTGATGTTTTACATCATTTATAATTTTGTTTTGGATAAATAAAAACATCTGATCAAATTAGCATTAAAATATTAATATTTTAGCATCCATTTACATTTACAATCACATTCAACTGTTTATGCTGTTGAGTGCAGATTCATTATGGAAATATATTCAAAGTTGTCATAACATTTATTACTTACTGTTACTTTTATTTTATCATTTTGACAACTCTGATAAAGAGGTACTATTCTGGCACTCTCAATTGTTTTGCATATTTCACGTGCAGCTCGTTCATCCCCTGTTCTTACACAACATCAATACTGACTGCCCCAAGCACGATGGCAGCTGGTGATGACAGGTGCAAAAAAGGAAACAAGTAATAATTTGAAAAGAGAGGTATCAGACGCAATGTATCAAACAGGCACATCCTGCTGATTCACATGCACAAACTAAAAAGATGTGAAATGCACACACAAAAAGAGTGTGTAACTAAATACAATGTACAGTACAACACATGCGCGCGCGCACGCACGCACGCACGCACGCACACACACACACACAACACCACAAAACACACCGGCACAAAACACTCACCTCCTGTTCAGCCTTTACTGTCTCCATTAACTGTACGTCATCCTCTTCAGTTTTAATTTTAATGCAATCCTCTGCCCCCACATTCTCAACACCTACTGTGACTGTATCAGTTTTCTCCTGCAAAGTTATCACAAAAAAAAAGGTAATTCTGCTACATGTGTAGCACTGCTGGCAACAGACAAAAGTGTCAAACAAAGCATAATCCACAAGAAGGAGCAAAGAATCAACCAACAGAAGAAGAAGAAGAAGTGGAAGAAGAAAAGAAGAGAAGAAAAAGATAGGAAAAAGAAAAAGAAGAAAAACACCACCACCAACTCTTAAATGACCAAACTTGGAAAACCAGTCTGAAGAAGTAAATTATATACGAGCTTCAGGAAAAGTGCCAGATAATGGCTGTACAGGACCAAGGATTTAATACATTTTTGGCAAATACATAATTTTTATGAAAAGTTAAGTTGTGATTGGTCTTTCCTCTCCTCTATCCCACACAAAATGATGCAACATTCAACTGCAGCTATACAGTAAGCAGACAGCACATTACTACCTGACATCACAACTCAACAATATTCATTTGAAATGTGCACATCAAAACTGTATGGACACTCCATTGATACTGCATTGTCCACTGATACTGGAACCAATTCAAAATACTGGAAATATGGCAATTAACTAACAGTGGGTATCAAGACCTCCAGCATCATTTGTTAATACCTGACCGATTTTTAAAAAGAATATCAGATCCACTCCGCACTGCAACTGCAAGAACATGTCAGCAGGACTGCCATTATTGTTCTCTGTTTTGGCTGTGAGCAACAACTACAATAAATTTCCTCTCAGCACATTTGAACATAACATTTATGGTTAATATTTTACTTCCAATGTGTGAACTGTACAATTCACAGCCAGCATTGTGCTCTCAAACAGTTTTTGACCGTATGTGCCTACAAATACTATAATACTACGACACTGTGTCAGCTCTTAACATTGTAACAGATACAAAGTTCCAGACATACAACCGGACTATAAATCAACCAATTCCAGTAGTTCAAAGCGTCCAAAACAACACACAAAAATATACATCAACAACCACCACCACAAAAATCATCTCAAAATGTGGCTCACCTCAGGTTCACACTCTTGTGGTACACAAAATGCATCAGTTTCAATCCCAAAGACATCCTCTTCATTATGAATGCTCACATCTGTTTCTACTTTGACAGTATCAATTCTCTGTTTTAAAATTACAAACACAAATTAATACCAATACCTGACACAATCCTTATGCTTTCAG
>Ga0131853_10023105_pt1 | contig 11234 bp, 6 predicted proteins | sample TergutLab28metaG_FD_92764 | JGI IMG/M metagenome (GOLD analysis project Ga0131853, IMG submission 92764) | Labiotermes labralis P1 segment gut microbial communities from Petit-Saut dam, French Guiana - Lab288 P1 (version 2) (version 2) | ecosystem: Host-associated > Arthropoda: Insects >...
ATATATATATATATATATATATATATGCACTGAACATCGACTTGGGCGCAAAAATTAACTCGCATCGGACTTCCTGGAACTATAACCATTGTGTAGGTCGCTGGATATCTGTAATGATCCAGATAATACAGCCTTTCTGTTCGTTCGTCCAGAGAAATTAGTAATGGATGGGGTCCTCTTTATGAATACGTATCTATCTATACCTATACTTCCGACTGTACTCATTGATCTCCAAGTACATGTTGTGTAGGTATTTCAGTTACACAACTTGCATTAACCATCTAGCATGGCATGCTCTGGTTCTAGCAAATGCTTACAGTGCAGCTGACGCAGTATCTCGCCAATTAAGTCTCAATCGGTGGCACTCCTGTTTGTCGTAAAGCAGCTTCGTTTAGTTAAAGGTTTATCGGTGGTTAGCCCTAGGTAGGCTGTGGACTGTACTGAAGGTAAAGGCGGGACGAACCGCAAGTAGTTGCCGGAAAAGACCTAAAGACTTGTGATGGAGGCAATCAGGCTAGGTAATTATAGTTCTGTAAAAGCAAACGTCCCTCCGACAACTGCTTAACGCAGTACGAAGAGGGTGAAGCAAAAGCGATCACGATTTCTCTCGTTTTAAAGGTGGTAAAATGTGTTTTACGAGGGGGTGCTGATAGGTCCTTAGCCCGACCTACTTCCGAAGTTGTATGACGGAATTGATAGAGTCGTTGGAAAGAGGGATCTGTTCATGTGCCGAATTGCAAGTCTTTTCTTCTTAGTTAGGCTGAAAGGAAGCATGTCAGACGACGCGCGCGATTTCAACAACATCGAGACGCGAGCTGTCATGAATTTTTTTTCCTGCAAGACAAAGCACCGAAGAAAATTCACGCTATTCTGAGAGAAACATTAGGGGAGCATGAGTCATCGTATGCCACCGTCAAAAACTGTGTGGCCCAGTTTAAATGCGGTGATTTTTCCACCTATGATAACCCTTGTCCTGGACGACCCAAAACAGAGACCACTCCGGAGATTATTTATCAAATTCACGAGCTAATCTTGGAAGACCGTCGGATTTCGGCTAAATCAATAGCTGAGCAACTGGGCATATCATATGAGCGGGTTGAGTCCACCATTCATGAAGATTTGGACATGCGGAGCTCTCCGCGAAGTGGGTCCCGAAATGTCTGAACTCGGATCAAAAACGTCAACGGTGCCAGTTGTCTGAACAAAATTTGGAATCTTTTCGGCGCGATCCAAATGATATCCAAATGATTTCCGTCGCGATTTGTGACCATGGACGAAACCTGGTTATATCACTATGACCCGCAAACAAAGCAACATTCAATGGAGTGGCGGCATAGCAGCTCAATCCGCCCCAAAAAATTCCGAGTGCAAAATCTGCTGGAAAAGTACTAGCCTCGATTTTTTGGGATCAAGACGGCTTCCTCCTCATTGATTATCTTCCAAAGGGCCAAAATATCAACGCGGAGTATTACTCATCTCTGATGATGCAATTGAAGGACATTTTGAAGGAAAAACGCCAGCCGCAGGAAAGTCACCAAGAGGGTCTTGTTCTTGAACGACAATGCTCCGGCTCACAGGTCACTTGCAACCCAGAAGAAACTGGCCTACTTGGGCTTCCAGTGTCTTGATCACCCACCCTATTCTCTGGATCTGGCCCCGTCGGACTACCACCTGTTCTTTGTACTGAAAAAAAAACAATTGAAAGTTCGCCATTTTTCGTCCGAAGCGGAGGTCATTGCTGCCGCGGAGACCTGGTTGGACGGACAACCTTCTGATATTTTTTTTGAATGGCTTGCAAAAGTTAGAGCAACGGGCTAAGAAGTGTATTGAGCTTCGTGGGGAGTATGTTGAATAAATCCTGAGTTTGGTCGCTGTAGTTTGTTTCCTTCCTGGTCGGGCTAAGGACTTATCAGCACCCCCTCATAGAACGTGGTGCTGTCTCGTATTTCTTGTAAATAGGATATCAGGTAAAGAACAAGTGTTATCAGAAGGTAGGTATGTCCGTACAGCCTAATACTTTCAGCACGTCCTCTCCCTTATTTCCGCTAGATATTAGATTTATGAATCATTTCAAGAAGATCTCTGAAAATAAGTGCATTACAAGGGTCCATTTCAACGTTAAATACACAGCACAAGGTAGGGAGATTTCTACGTACTTTGGCAAATATTATATAAGTTATAAATATGAGGAGATTTAAAATTGTTCATGTTTGATTTTTATGTATCTCGGCATCTAGTTCTTCGGCCTCAACTTTCTTGCTCTAAAGGAAACATAATATATGTCAATTATGAATACCAGATACGGTGAAGTATGACCACATTTAGATAATGAGGTAATGTACCTGTGATTTTTTTTCGATTTTAAAAAATCGGGACATTTCAGCAAACTTTCTTTAAAATTCCCAGTGTCCCATTGCCTTTGAGGTGTTCCATATGGAGACACGGACAGAGTTGAACGGACATGACAATGTTTATAGTCACTTTTCGTAACCGCTTGGCAAACCGTTCTGTTAGGGTGTGTGTCGGTAGAGCTTCAAATGTTTAAGGAAAAAAATATGATTATTAACCTTTTGGCGCCGGAATTATTTTTTTAATTTTAGCACACCCTGTATATAAAATGTGAATAATACAGGAACTAAATACGTTAGAATTATGAAACAAACTGCTTTTTGAAGAGAAAAAATGGAGAGTATATACCGTGTTTAAAATATTCAGTAACCATATTTGTTGAATAAATATATAAAATGCAACTTTAGAGGTTAGCGGTGCGGTACGACCACTATAGTTAATATTAGGCGTCTAAAGTTTAAATAAATATTACATAAGAAACGGATGGTATAGTTCTCGCTCTTGGAACAACGTGCATAAGGAGTACGTAAATTACAAGGTAATATTTTCCTGCTCGGCATGTTTAAAGTCACCTTTAAATACATCTTACAATAATAACATATCCATCTGGACAGTGAGAGAGATAAGAACTTTGATATATTGTCACTGAAACGCATGTGATGGTAGAGCGCTAAAGATAAACAATAAATAACATTACAAAGGTAATGCTTAAACCATATAATTTATTTAAAGTGTTGTCATGTAATCTTTCTTTACTGCTTTACACTTTGAAGCTGTGTTAACTCTATTGACGTTCAAGATTTGCGGTTCGCCTAAGACGAAATAGTTCCAGAGATGCTAGTAACGTAGTGGAATTTGATAATTAATCAAATGACTATTAAAAATGACTGCTTGCCAATTCGCCGTGTCTTGTCAGGTAAGCTGGTGATCCTGCGGGCAATGCGAGGCACTTAACTGTATTAAGTGTGCTCTTGTGATTCTATCACCATTCCGAATTTTAGTGTTCGTTCCTTCCATTTGGAGTTTCCCTGCTACAGAATGCCATGTTCTCTTTCCTGAAATTCGGCTGAAATTGGAACGTTTATTGCCAATAGTTCCCGAAACTGTAGAATTGAGAAAGTGTTCCGTAGTTCCACGTGCAAGCGGTGGACTGTTGGCGTATTTGTCTTATCAACCGACCGGGGTTATTCGTAGTTTTTCTCAGTCCGTCCATTCCATGGTGGAAAGCAGACTGCTCTCAGTCAACTAAATACTCGGACGTTATCTTCATTCACAATTACCCCAGCCATTCTATAAAATAATACCCAAAAAATGCACGATGTCTCAATGCATGGCTTTTAAATTAGAAACACTGTACCTGCCACATGTTTCTACTCGTTATGAATCATCTGCATCGCCAATTACATCAAGGAAATAAGTATAAAACATGAAATAATATTGATGATAAATTAAAATTGAAACTAGTTACTTTATGGCCGGTCCCAGTAGCCGCGTGGTCTAAGGCTTAGGTCTACGGCTGCTCGCGTTCTGAGATCGTGGGTTCGAATCCCACCGGGAACATAGATGTTTTTCTGTTGTGAGTGTTGTGTGTTGTCAGGTAGAGGTCTATGCGACGAGCTGATCACTCGTCCAGAGAAGTCCTACCGACTATGATGCGTCGTTGTGTGTGATCTAGCAACCTCAAGAATGAGGAGGCCATGGCCCGCGTTGGGCCGCAGCGCCACACAAAAATCTTTATGATGAATCATGTGATCTGCAACTGCATAAAGCAGAAGCAGATAAGTGAAGAACATTTCCTATCAAGTAGAATGATTAGTATGACAGAAGGGATTTTGACAACGCTGCATATTACTATTAAAAATAAAGGAATGATTAGAGTAAATAATATAATATTCTTCGCCTATCCGCTTTTGTTTTATGGAGTTCCAGATATCAGATTCATCATAAAATTATTAGTTTAATTTTAACTTTAAGGCAATTTGAATTTTTTTTTGTGCTTTATACGTATTTACTTGATGTGATTCTCACTGAAGATGATCCATAATTGATCTCATTTGACACTCAGATGTGACACCTTTGTATTGTGCCTCCTATTACTGTTGTAGCTCGTCAATTAATGCATGATATAAATGTTATCGCATTTATCTGTGTCGTGTTTACCGTTTAGTGGACGAAACTCCTGTCTCTCTTTTGGATTGTCCTGGGTTCAGGAACGGAAGAGGATTTGACGTTCAAGTGACCGTGCATCTTGATAAATTCTTACAATAAACCAACTAGATGCACTAATTTCTCAAATTTATTTTTGGAATAAAACTCTGCATGTTTCGGACAGTTGCTCTGTCCATCATCAGGAGTTCTTCACTGTACACACAGCAATGGTATCTGTCATACAGGTTTGCTGACAGCTTGAGAGCAGGATCAGGACGGAACCACTGTTGTGTTTACAGTGAAAAACTCCTATTGATGGACAGAGAAACTGTCCGTAACATGTAGAGTTTTATTCCCCAAAAATTTGAGAAATTAGTACATCTAGTTGGTTTTATTATAAGAACGGAACAGGAGCCCAGGTGATATGGCTGATGACATTTTGGTTTTCCTCAGACCCTTCAGGCAAATACTAGTATGGCGCATTGAAATACGGCACCGTTGTATTGTTACAGATTAATTCATTTCACTATACAATTAATTATCTGCTTACCTACACACATACCACATATATGGGTACATACATCCACATAGACTATACGTCTTATACATGTCTAAATGAACATGCATAACTTAAGTACCTATAGGCATACGTGTGTACATATATAATTATGCATGTCTGTAAGTATACATACACATATAAGCCTATATAATGTCTGTTCAGAAATCGGAATATCGTGGTCGGTATTATGACTTGAAAGTGGGCTGCAGGGTCCGATAAGAACAACACAGTTCTCTCTTCTCCCAACATTAAAACTAGCGTTTAAATTAACTCCGTTTATTTCGTGGTTGCTGAGGATTTTAACGTGAGGATAAAGGGAACCTGAAGCCTGAAGCTGATCACTCACTACCATTTAGTACCGAATTGGAATTGAGTTCTATCCGCGCCTCATTTTCCACCGTAAGGTGTCATGGTGTTCACCAGGACGTCTTTACATTTAATGTACTTAGACGATCCGTACACCCTTAAGTTGTACGTAGAGCTGTTCTACATTATTCATTCGCATTTACCCCAGATTTCGGCTTGTTATTACATATTCAACAGAAAGTCTAGGTACATAAGCCAAGCAATAAGTACAGAATCTGTTCAAATCTCCTTATCAGTCCTACACTATCTGTGGAAAGTAACTAACGGTGTTTGTCAAAATATCGCTTCGCAATACTAGTCAGGCGGTAACATTGTATGGCCTTTAGACAATGGATATAGTCGAATTCGGTGACTGGTTAGAATTTTTGCGAAATATATTTTAAGTACATGATCATGAACCGGTTGAGATGGTCGGATTTGTATATTTATTTGTTTTAAATCGCAGGTGGCAGAGGTAGGTTCCATTTTGAGGGGTAGAAAATACTTTTCAGCATTTATAAAATAGAGCTTATCTTCAAAAAAATCTTTTATTCCTATTAGTTATTGGTTTTGCTTAAAACGTTTTAATATATGATAAAAATGACACAATGTTTTACTAGACGACATTTCCCACGTTTCGTTCAAATTAAGTAAAATGGCAGGTCCGTTTTCTGAAAATAAGTGAAGTATTTTATGTGGGAACGCGAGTATTTGGCTCTTCCTTATTACGACGGCTAAAACACGTCTATCTGGGAAGTTTCGAGTTGAAAAGAAATATTGGAAGAGCAGGATGCTAAAAACTAAGTTTAGCAAAGTTTCAGAAAAGAGATTCCTGTAAGGTCATGCTTTTAGAGAAAGTGAAGAGATAGGAAGGCAAATTAATATCTGACGTGACAGTAAATTGAAGATGTTAAAGAACACAGCCTTCTCCAAATCTTACAAAGAAACATGACAAATCACGATAGGAAAGCGTATGGTAATATACTATTTCAATTATCCAACCTAAATGAACACATAAATTTAAGCTGAAAAATACCTTAAGATCCGACTTAAGAATGTGGCCTCACTAAGTCTTTAGCTGGCAGGAATATAATATAACCTTCGAAATAATTCAACCACAGTTTTCATAATTCTGTGCTGGGAAAGCCTTGAGAATTATGTTTGTCATGAAATGTTATATGAATTGGTCTGATTCTGTATCTTAAGTGGTCTCCTGTGAAACCTGACCTCAGCCAATTTAATCTAGTCCAGATCTTCGTAATTCTATTTAGTTAGGATTCAGTTAAATATTGTTCTCTTTTCTACGTACATGTACTTCAAATTTTCTATTCCTTTCGGGATTTCCAACTAAAACTTTGGATTAATTTCTAATTTTCTCAATTTGTAATATTATTATGTAGAATGGGTTTGGTTGCGGTGATGAAACCAGAAGCTACAGTGGAAGTAGGAGCACTGATAGTGAGATGCAAGGACAAATTCGTAATTTTGTTATATGGAAAATTAAACATTACGAAAATATAATTAAATTTTCTGTAGCTCATAGAGATTTAGTCTAAGGATGAATTAAGGATTATAATTAAATAAGAACCAGTTTACTCTCTTGTCCAGCACTGATTGTTATAGAAACTGGTCTCTTCACATAGGGTAATTTTCACCACCTTCCAAAAATCCTGCCGTCCATTTACCTGTACCCTAACGCTAATTCTATAAATTCTACAAAGTCCAACCTTACAACCAACGCACAGTACTCTATTACACAGAGATATAAATAATAACTTTGTCTCCGCGACTGATTCCAAGCTACAGTAAAGAAGTCAGTATATTTCATTCATGAATCATAATTTTTGTTATGCTGTATGTAACTTTTCTAAATATTCCATAATTTATTTGGAAGATTCGAGTGTTGTGGAGTGTTCCTAGAATCTGCTACTATTACTGCTACTACTAATCCTTATACTAATATTACTAGTACTGTACTTTGATAGAATATTTTGCTGGAGGCAGGGCCGTGGACCAATAGGATGGGAGGAAATTGAAAGGAAATATTAAGAAACACGTAGAGCACAATATGCCGTTAATGGAAAGTAAGGGGTAATATTAATGAAATGAGAATAGGCAAAAGTAAGCAATAAGAAATAAAATAAACTAAATAAAGGTAACATTAAAGATAACAATGAAACGTAGCGTAAAAGGTTCAATTCCCGGTGGAATCACCGGAATATTTCATTGATATAATCCTTCCGGCCTCACTATGACCATGGGTTCGACTCAGCCTCCAACAAAAATTAATATCAGTCATATTTCCTGAAAGGGGTGGGGGAGTAAAAGTGGCCACTGCATAGGGCTGCCAACTTTGCCAACTTCATGTGCAGATGGTCTTGAAATCTGGGACCCTAAAACTCCTGAAACTTTCAAGGTATTCGAGATCAGTAAAGTTATTGCTTTGCTTTGAGCATAAAAGAAGCAGCAGTAAGGAGAAGAATTTCAAGGCTTTAGTAAGGACACTTTCCAATACTCTGATAAAAAGATCCTCCGGATAAGGTTGCATGATACGAATTACAACGTATATACGGTATAAATTACAGTAGGAGTTTAAATGGTGGAAAGAGAGGATTAAGCTAAACAAGTCTGTTCCGATTTGCAGAATACCACTGACGCAATAGGTATGATACACAGTTCAGAGTACGCATCGACTCAATGGGCAGGAAAATGGAACGATAAAGTTGAAAGCAATAAAGTAGGGAAATACGTAGGACTAATATTATGAAATAATTTGAAAAGCCAACTTTATGCAACTAGGTAATTTTATAGATGTATTCTTAGCTCGACATGTTTCGGGTACATACGCCCATCATCAGGAGCATTAGATGTTGAGTTGCAGCATATGGTTTTCTGCACCGAGATTTTGGATGGGTGTTGGTCTTGAGAGCTGTTGCGTAGGTCGTGTGTGCGGTGCGGATGGTGTCGTGCACGGCACCATCCGCACCGCACACACGACCCACGTATGTACCCGAAACATGTCGAGCTAAGAACACACCAATAAAATTACCTTGTTGCATCAAGTTGGCATTTCAAATTATTTAATGAGGAAGATGCACGGTCAAACAACCCTCAAGGACTAATATTGAATGGCGAGAGACGAGTCGTTAGCATGTGTGATGTTTAGAGGACCGTTTTTTGACATACTTATACAGAATGATACAAATTATTTTAATAATTGCATACTTGATTCTATACGCCTGTCTTTGGTTGATATTTATTTAGTGGTAAAAGATTATTATAACTGCAGTCCATCTGGTTAAACAAGATTTTGCTGGGGGAATGTCGCATAGGAAAGATTAAGAATGGAAAAAACCTGAGGGAGAGAAAAATTTCATGTAGTTTTATTTAAAGCAGCTGTCAGCTACTAAGGTTATGTAGCCTCGGCGATGGAAGAATGGAATATGATTATGAAGTATTGCTGAAACAATACAGGTAGGTCAACGCCAAAGTACTCCGGAGAAACTCCTGTCCAAGAACAAATATGTGCAACAAAAATACAAAACCCTGCGGGTCAAGCCGTTTAATCTACTTTAAGATTTCGGAGAAAGCGGCGAAAATTACTTAAACCAATAAAAATATCACGTGGGATGCGTGACGTAAGGTAGACGGGGTCAGGGGACACTTCTGTAAACGTCGCAGAATTTGCCGCTATTGTAACCGGCTCGGCAGGAGACTTCAGTGTACTGTTTAGTGTGTGAGTGTGTGTGTGTGTGTGTGTGTGTGTGCGCGTGTGTATGCGCGTGTGTGTGTGTATGTGTGTGTGTGTGTGCGCGCGTGCGCGTGTGTTCGTGTGTGCGTGCGTGCGTGTATGTGTTTATGCGTGTGCGTTTGTGTATGTGTGTGTGCATGTGTTTCTGTGTGTTTGTGTGTATGTGTTTGTGCATGTGTGTTGCGTGTGTGTATGCGTATGTGTGCGTGTGCGTGTGTGTGCGTGTGCGTGGGTGATTATGTGCGTGCGTGGGTGTGTGCGTGTGTGTATATGTGTGTGTGTGCTTGTGTGTATGTGTGTGCACGTATGTGTATGTGTGTGTGTGCGCGTGTGTGTATGTATGTGTTTGTATGTGTATGTGCGTGTGTGTATGTGTGCGTGTGTCTGTATGTGAGCGTGCGCGTGTGTATGTGTGTGTATGCGTGTGTGCGTGTGTGTGTGTATGTGTGCGTGTGTGTATATGTGTGTGCGTGTGTGTGCGCGTGTGTGTATGTGTGTGCACGTGTGTGTATGTGTGTATTGCGTGTTTGTATGTGTTTATGCATACGTGTGTGTTTATGTGTGTGCGCGTTTGTATATGTGTGCGCGTTTGTTTATTGCGTGTGTATATGTGTGTACGTGCGTGCGTGTATGTGCGTGCGGGTTCGTGTGTTCATGTATGTGTGTGCGTTTGTGCGTGCGTGTGTGTGAATATGTGCATGTGTGTATGTGTGTGTGTGCGCGCGCGCGTGCTTGTATGTGTGTGCGCGTGTGCGTATGTTTGTATTGTGTGTATGTGTGCGCGTGTTTGTGCGTGCGCGCGCGTGTGTGTGCGCGCGCGTGTGTATGTGTGTGTGTGTGTGCGTTTTTGTATGTGTGTGCGCGTGTGTTTATGTGTTTGCTTGTGTGTATATTTGTGTGCGTGTTTGTATGTGTGTGCGCGCGCGTGTGTATTGCGTGTGTATGTGCGTGCGTGCGTGCGCGTATATGCGTGTGTGTGGTGTGTGTGCATGTGTATTTTTGTATGTGTTTGTGCGTGTGTGCGTGCGTGCGCGTGTGCGTGTGTACGTACGATAAATTATAATTTTATATCTAAAAGTAAAGGAAATGTCACCTTGGATCTGACGGTGCTTGCCCAGAATGCAGACTAGAAATGAAGCTCCATTCTATCTTGAACATCGGCTATAGATTGGGGTGGGTGTTCAACGACGCGCCGTGATAGCTTTACCCTGGGAAAGAGAATTGGTACCCATCATACAGTAGGCTGGATGGGTCCCAGGGCCAGTCTGGACGATTGCAGAGAATCTGCCCCCCCCCCTCCGAACGAAATTTGATATATTACTCATATGATCAAGGAATGATATCCTCTAATGCCAGTCCTGTGACCCAAACGTGTTGGAATCTAATATTTAAATGTATGAAGGATACGAGATTTCAATATTCCACCGCCGTGTAGTTGAGGCCTCCGCTCTTGTTGGATGTTACGCAGCTTAGTTTGGTAGTTTGTTAAAGACGTTTCTGTGCAGCCTATTGGTCCCTCTTTCAATGTTCGAGCTTTATCATTGACCGATAGGCTGTACCGAAATGACGTTAACCAAGAACCAGCTTGATTTGTGTAACATCAAAGTAGAGCGAATGTCTCATTATTTGTTTATTAAGGTGTATTACAGTTATTCTGACCAGTTTGTATAGACGGAGGTGTGTGACAATAGGTACTGAGAGAAATGTTTAGAGCTCAGAGAAGAGCATAGCCGTGCCATACACCAGGGCAAGCAAACTTCTCCACTCCGATGTCCGGTCAGCGCTCAAGAGTGTCCGTGTGGTGTTTGCAGTGAGAGAAGTGGCTTTGTAATAGGTTTTCTTCAGAACACTACGGTTTCCCTTTGGAATTATCATTCCACCAACGTTCCACATTCATTTCCTCTATCAACCGGGTGAAGTACAGTGGGCCCATTAGAAGTCACTGTTCGAAGAGACACCTGAAGAATAAGAAACAGAGCAGTGTGACAGGAAATTAAGGCGGTGACGTAATGTTGAATGTCAGGCTGCATTCCTCACCCTTCATTTTAGTGATGATTAAATCAAGTATTTCACAATCGGTTA
>Ga0131853_10023106_pt1 | contig 11234 bp, 6 predicted proteins | sample TergutLab28metaG_FD_92764 | JGI IMG/M metagenome (GOLD analysis project Ga0131853, IMG submission 92764) | Labiotermes labralis P1 segment gut microbial communities from Petit-Saut dam, French Guiana - Lab288 P1 (version 2) (version 2) | ecosystem: Host-associated > Arthropoda: Insects >...
ACAGGTGGCGGACGCTTGTGAGTGCGGTAATGAACCTTCGGGTTCCGTGAAATGCGGGGAATTTCTTGACTAGCTGCAAACCAGTTAGCTTCTCAAGAAGGACTCTACACCATGGAGTAAGTAGGTAAGTGTAAAGATTGGAGTTTCTCACGTGGGCTTTCATGAAGAGCAAGTCTTTTACGATGTTACGCCATAATGTTGTGTAAACTGTTACCGACGTTTCGGAGAAGCCTAGTGCCTCCACCTACAAGGTCAAGGCTCCGGTCTGTCTGATCCTAAAAATGAAGTACTAAATTTTTCGAAATGTCGGAAACTATTTGCCAGTCGACACGGTGTAAGGCCCCACTGTGTGAGACAGATCCCTCATTTTACTGCAGCTAAAGTTTAATTAACGTAGATAAATGTACTCACACGAAGGAAGAGAAATGTGCGTTAGTTTGTGGATATGAAATGCTGTGGTATGTTGTTTTGTGTTTCAAGAACCTGAATTTACTTAGGTGATACTTTCAGATGTGATGCAACACATAAATCAAACTGCGAATTACAGCTTGTCTAAAATCCCAACCTGTGTATATGAAGATACAATTTCTTGATTCTTCCTACATGTTTCGACAGTCATCCGCCATCATCCACTGTACTTAAACCATTATATAATATTTAGTGTTCTCTAATACTTATTTTGCATAGGCTTACTTAAGTTGTACTTCTAATAAAAATATAATTTGCAGCCACATTCCATGTTTTCGATAGCCGTGGATAACCTTGTCTCTATAGCGACTTGCTTATCCACTGTACGACTGAGATATCTTTATTCAATTCCCAGAAATGTCAGAGATATTTCTTTTTTCCTTCAGCGCGAATCCCGGCTCTGAAACCCAGCCAGCCCTGTCCAGTGGGTAACACAAACCATTTGCTGTTAGTAAAGAGACTGGCGCGTGAAATTTGTTACTTATACCTTAAGTGACGAGTTTATGCAAATGTATTCCAGTCCCCCACACCTTGTGCTTGCATTACATATTCGCCATTTCGAAATACGATATAAGGTTTGCTTTACTAAGAAAATATCCTTATTTTGTTTAATTTGTGGAGTGCTAATGTACGATTTTCAAGAAATTAAATTTAATTGTAATTTTGACTGAAGTAGAGGCTATTCTTCCTTCTTCTTCTCCTCCTTCTTTTCTTCTTCTTCTTCTTCTTCTGGCATCACAGTCCTTGACGGATTTTACCCTCTTCCAAAATCGTCCTCCACTCTTCTCGGTCCTGCGACTTACGTCACCAGTTCCTCAATCCCATGTTCTTTAGATCTCCCTCAACTGACTCAAGCCACACCAACTTAGAGAATTTCCTACATGTAAAGTGCTTCAGGTTCAGTAAGACTAGGATAAGTTTTCTGCAATGATCCAGTTCTTGCATTATAAGATTATCACAGCCAACTCAGTCTTCCTTCCTATTTTATCACCTTAATGAAGAAGAGGCTCCGTCAATGCTGTTTTGTTATCTCTCCATCAACAATGCTGATTGAATTGGCCACTGGGAGATAGCTTTTGAAATGCTCTGTGTTCATTTTGACAGTTAATTTCAGGTTGTTGGTAGTTTTAACTTGCGTTGACCTTCCGTTTGCCTGTGAAATGTCATATTTCTAGTTCTCTTCATTTTCCCCATGGTCCTACAAGTGACCCCATATTTTTAACTCCTACGCCCCATGTAATTAGTACGGAATGTAACAAAAGTCACTCCCAGTCCAACTCGGTGTAACTTACACCTATATTGCCGTACTAGACTACGAAAAAGGAGTTAGAGATCGAATACCGTAGGTGGTGGTGTGACCATGGGGGTCGTCAGTAGCAGTAGGAGGTCTGAAGGAGCCCAAACTTCTCATATTTCTTCCACCCATGCCCCTTATTTACTGGTATGAAGAGTTCTACAGGACCTTCGTGGTGTCGCCATAAGTACGGCTACGCATGGCAGAAAAGACCAGCCAATAATTTACGTCCAGGCGTGTTCCTGACATTGTAGAGCAGAGTGGGAGCAAGAGATAGGAAGAACAAGGGGATGATTGAGAGTAGGAGGGGGTGACACACTGGGGGGATGATCTTGGTAAGGAAAAAGACGTCGAATGTTCAAAAAATGTAGGCGCCTTCGGCAAGAATTTCCTAACATCGTCCATGTCTGTTTTGTAAAAACATTTATTTTTCTTTTTGGGGGGAATGGGGGGGGGGGTGTTTAAAATGTTGACTTTTCTCCTATATAGTATACTTCCTTCCCCATTCTCTTTTTTTGGCAGAGTTGCCACAGCCGAACTCTTCTTTAATTCTGAATTTATCTCGCAAATTAATTTCAAGCAGCTAATACTTGCGTCAAGAAAACAGAAGACTGAAGGTCTCTCAGTAAATTAAAATAAGAAAAGAAATCATACTGGAAAAAACGTATGTCCAAGTGACCCGTCATGTCTACATCAATAACATACATCAATGTATACCATGAATGTTTCAGCCAAAGTTTTGTGCATTTAATCGTCTGTGTTCACATGGTTTCATGTGGACAACAAAGTTAAATTGTGTTCTACTGCAGCTCTACAAGGGGGTGGAGTAGTCGAAAGTATGGGAACAACTTAAAAAAAAAAATTTTTTTCCGTGAAGAAATTAAGATCAGATGGAAGTCAGGAAATTCTATCATTCAATGCGGAAACTTTTGTCTTCCAGTTTGCTTGAAAAAAATATAGACACAGATATACAGAACTGTAATTCTGCTTCATGTTTGTATGGGTGTGAAACTCGTTCTCTCACCCTGAGGGAGGAACATAGGCTGAGAGTGGTCGAGAATGCAGTTCAGAGGTAGTTATTTGGGCCCAAGAGGAACGAAGTAACAGGGAGCTTTATTATCTTCACTCTTTACACAATATTATTCGGGTAATCAAGAGGAATGAGATGGTCTGGGCATGTGGCACATTTGGGAGACTGGAGAGCTGGTTACAGGGTATTGGTGGGGAAACCTGACGGAAGGAGACCAGTCTGAAGACCGGGGCGTAGATGGAAAGATAATATTAAAATGTATCTTCAGAAGTGGGATGGGGAGGCATGGAACGAATTGACCTGCCCCAGGATAGGAACTTTGACGGGTGCTTGTGAATGTGGTAATGAACAATTGGGTTCCATGTAATTTGGGATATTTCTTGGCTAGCTGAAAACGTGTTAGCTTCTCAAGAAGGACTCTGCTTTCTGGAGTTACGTAGTTATTTACGTAGTTGGTTAGTTAGTTAACTAGCTAGTTAGTTTGTTAATTAATTAATTAGTATTTTGCCTGTTGTTTTGTTTGCGTGTGAAACTTGGTCGCTGACATTGCGGGAGGAAAGGAAGCTGAGGGTGTTTGAGAATATGGCGTTGAGGAGAATATTTGTATCTAGGCGGGACGAGGTAACGGGGGAATGGAGGAGATTGCATAATGAGGGGCTAAATGATCTGTATTCCTCACCCAATATTGTGCGGGTGATAAAATCGAGAAGAATGAGATGGGCTGGGCATGTGGCGCGTATGGGTGAGGAGAGGGGGTGTATAGGATCTTGCTAGGGAAACCGGAGGGAAGGAGACCACTGGGGAGACCTAGGCGTAGATGGGTGGATAATATTAGGATGGATCTCCAGGAAGTGGGTTATGGGTATATGGACTGGATTGGGCTGGCCCAGGATAGGGACAGGTGGCGGAAGCTTGTGAGTGCGGTAATGAACCTTCGGGTTCCGTGAAATGCGGAGAATTTCTTGACTAGCTGCAAACCAGTTAGCTTCTCAAGAAGGACTCTGCACCGTGGAGTAAGTAAGTTAATTAGTAACAGCCCCAGAAGTTAGGAGATGGGTTTTCAACTTTACTTTTCAATACAAATTCCATCTCGTGTGTTCCAGGTAGCTGGAAACAAAGAAGACCTCTGAATGTAACGAAAATGCCCGATACGCCGTATGCAACTGGTCTATTTATTGACACTTTGAAAACTGACTTCCATCTAAAATTTGTTTTTTTATAAATAAATAAATATATATATATATATAAACACTTTATATGAAGGTAAGCATAGGTGTATATAAATTTAGGCCGTACATCTCAGTATTCATTAGAAGGACCAATCGGTTACTTCTGTGTAGTAGAGTAGCTGTTTTTTTTAATGAGAGACAAACAAAATACATAAATAAACCCTGTGGCAAACTGCAGATTTTCTGAATGTTAACAGCAAATATACTTGTAGTTACAGCTGTGTAACTAACAGGTATTTTTCTTGCTGCTTGTGCAAGTTTCGTTTAAATTGTTTATTTGTTTAACGTAATAATTATCTTTGCATTTTACTTCTGTAGCTCATATGAGTTGTGTTTTTACGACAGGCATCAGTTGTTGGCCGCACTTTTTCTTGAGAATCTCTCAGGCCGTTACATGTAAAGAATTGCTGCTTTTTTATATACGCGAAGAAAAATCTAACAATTCAACAACTTGATTCCACTACGAGTATCTGATCGTGGAAATTAATTCATAGCTATATTTTATACCTCAGATTATCGCAAATAGTCATATTAACCTTTTGGCGCCGGAATTATTTTTTTAATTTTAGCTCACCCTGTATATAAAATGTGAATATTACAGGAACCAAATGCGTTAGAATTATGAAACAAACTGCATTTTGAAGAGAAAAAAACGGAGAGTATATGCCATGTTTAAAATATTCAGTACATATATTTGTTAAATAAATATATAAAATGCAATTTTGGAGGTTAGCGGTACGGTACGACCAATAGAGTTGACATTAGGTGTCAAAAGGTTAATATCAGTTTACGTTGATTAGGTCCGCTAATAGGGAAACAGCGTATTTTGGATGCAGCCGGGTCGATTACCCTCTCCGTCAGCATTTCGTCGACGGCTCGTTTCTTACCAAGTGGATTACCCTTTGTCATTCACATTCTCGTGTTTGGAACCGTTAAGCCTAACTTAAGTCTTAACACTTCGTGACATTAGAGGATTCCGCTGCGGTGTAGTCGATACATTCGCTAATCGGTGATGTTATGCGGTACAGGCACAATCTAGAAAAACGAAAACCTCGAATAAAACCTTACATAAATATTTAGGTCGAATTAACATTAGTAACACTCATACTACATGGAAGTTACTGGTCAGCTTTATGCTCCGGCCACTTTATCACCTGGGAAAAAATCCCGGGAAGGAATACTGATAATCACACGTACTAACACTTGCATGTATTATCATGCATAACGACATTAACCTTTTGACGTCTAATGTCAACTATAGTGGTCGTACCGCACCGCTAACCTCTAAAGTTGCATTTTATATATTTATTAAACAAATATAGGTATTGAATATTTTAAACATGGTATGTATTCTCCGTTTTTTTCTCTTCAAAATGCGGTTTGTTTCGTAATTCTAATATATTTGGTTCCTGTGTTATTCACATTTTATATACAGGGTGTGCTAAAATTAAAAAAATAATTTCGGCGCCAAATGGTTAAATATATTACGAATGTGGAATAGAGTTAATTGCATTAAACTTCTGTGACTAGAGGGAGGCCTGAAAGGACAACCATCTTCAGTCTCCGATTGTCTTCATGTGCAGGAACGGACCAGCTGTTCTGTCTGGGTGTGAGACCTACAATCAGCAGAATTTTGACTTCCACGGTAGTCTCCATAGAAGGTCCATTCCCAGTCGTTTAATCCGCAACTACTTATGGCATGAAATTGCAGTGCTTTTATGCTAGCAATAAACACAGCGTATTGGCCTGCAAAATAAATGAGCGTGAGGTGGGCGGGATGTGTAGCACGCATTGACGAGATGATAATTATGCACATAATTAAATTTTTAGTCGAAAATTTTGAGTGACTGTGACCTCCTGTGGAGTCTAAGTGTAGATGGAAAAATACGTAATATTAAACCTGATCTTTCAGAAATAGGGTACGTTGGGCAAGATTCTTCTGGTAGTTTACTGTGGCTATTGTCTTTTCAAGGAGGGGCTCATTAGTGTTAGCATTGTGCCTTTTGTCATCCTTTGGTCCTTCTAGACGGTGCTCAGACGGTAACTCACCTGATTCTCAACACGAAGTTCCAGGTTTTTCTCCAGGTGTATTCCATATGGGATTTGTGGTAGGTAAAATAGCAGTGAGACTGGTTTATCTTACATTATTTAATTTTTTGACAATCATCATTCGACCAGTGTACCATTGATATACATCTATCAACCGATACTAGACAATGGGTCCTTTGAAGACCGTTGTTTTGACAGACCGTAAGGGCAAGGAAAATCAGCGTCTTTATCCTGCCACTTTGTTCGCCTTACCTACTTGCCAATTTATTCCCAATAACTTTTTTATTAAAAAATATTTAACTGTCACTACTCTAAACAAACATTTTGGATAAAAGCATCGCTTTGTGGATGAAGGATGAAGGCCTTATAGTGCGTGTCTTGATTCATTAATATGGATATAGTGTAGTGAGGAACCCCGTGGGGTTCTTCCCCCGCTGGACCAACCGCCTTCCCTTCCCCATGCTCAAGCACCACTCGCTGGAACCAGCTGTGACCAAGCTCTGCCCACCCAGTACACTCTCACACTGTAAAAATGGGTATCGATGATCATCATTTACACTTACCTATATCCCCCCTGTGAAATAACAACATTCTTCTAAAACTGCTAAAGATTTGAACATTAAAATATTCTGGGATATGACATCACGTTTTCTGGTAAATAGTTACCCACATTTCGCAGGGTCTTGGTACCTTTCTCCTGAAGGTTAAGTAATTCAAAATGAGGGACCCACATATTCTTGGACTGATTGACTTTGACGATGAAGGCAGTAGGCTAATTGAAACTCTGTATTTGCCGATTCACACGGCCAGACTTGAAACTTCAGCCATGAGAACTTCAAACCTTGCGCTGTGCTGATGCTGACGTTGCAATTTTTGCATACGGCACAATTCAGTGTTTGTTGCGAGATACATGCAAAACATGTAAAGGCGCTGTGTGGCCAGAATGCAAATTTTTGCATGTTAAAACTGGTGATACACACACTAATAGCTAGGCTTTAAAAGGTTAAGCGACACAAGGCCTTACTTGTGTTGTTACTTGCAAGACATTAAGATTGAGTTTTTCACCACATTATTCTGTTTTCCCCCCATTGTTGTAATTTTAGGGTTACTTCATGGCCAGATTTGTCCATCTGTTTGCGGCACTATATTGTTCAATAGCTGACAGCTACGTTAAATTACCACAAAAAGATAAAATGATCACTAAACTTAATGAAGTGTCACGTTATGAGTTCGTACGTGGGATTGAAATTATTGTCACGTGAATTTTGAACGTGATTCTGTGGCACTGGTCAGGTTAAGGGAAGTGTCCAAAACCTATATCCTGTTCTACCTATTACGCCTTTCCTCTTCAGTTATGAACCATTCTGTTGTACTCACAAGGAGTGCGTCGTTAAACATGGAAACGCGAGCGTCTCCACGGATGCAGTCCTGAAGTTAACTTTAAACCTCCGTTCCGTAGCGACCCCAGTGCAGGCGAGAGAACGTGCTGGCCTCCTAGCCGACCCGTGACAGAGATGAATTCGTTTCATTTCACGCGAACCCCCCCCCCCCTCCCATTCTCTCTCCCTCCACTCCCTTGATGATTTACCGTTGTGCACTGTGGTAACCCATGATTTATTACTGGGAAAGGCGAGAGAGTGGGAGAGTTAAAGTTTGCAGGGGGTAGAACAGAAAGGGGTTAAACAGTGGGTGCTGCAAGCTAACCCAAACTAAACCCCTCCCAACCCTTTATATAACATAACCCTTCTCCCTCAACAGTACCACCCAACAAAAATGTGTCCCCTGTGCACAAATAGAAAAGTCCACCGAATATATAATAAAAGTTACAACAACATTCTCCCTGATTTAAAAGAGAAATCAAGGAATTGTCAGATACAAAATTTTACAAAAGCTTGTTCCTACAAATTAAACATTTTACTGTTTGTTTGGCCATGCACTAAACTATTGAATTTGAGACACGGCTTTATATCGCTGTTATTGATGTTAGACATATTGAAAGATCGGCATTCTTTGTCCACTGTTTGATTCTGAGTGATTTGTCCTTGTTTTCACTGAATGTTGTTGTAAATTGAAGAGGGTAATTTTTCATCTACTATGTCACAAAGTTTTGGTAATTTAATGGCGATATCTTATTTATTTCTGGACCTCGACTTGCTTTGCTTTGCTTTGCTTTGTTGACTGTAAAATACGATTACAAAATTTATCTACAAATGTCTCTTATTTTTCCTGTACATTTATGTACATTCATGTCTATGAAGACCGGAGAGGGGAATGAAACGGAAACAGATGTCCTTGCCTCATCCAGACTGCTTACAGTATCCTCAAATGATTTTCTGAATTGGATCTTTCCATATTTGTCTGTAATCTCCCCTAACTCATTGCATTAGTTTTCTCTTCAGGTATGTTTTCGCACGTTTTTTCAACGACAGAACTTCTACTGGGCGCCATATTTTCGTCATAGTGTTTTGTATTCTGACTGAAGATTTTGGAAACTAAGTCTAAATTCTACGGTATATACATTTTTTTATTTTTTGACGTTTTGCTGACCGTGCATCTCAGTATATTTTATCTCAGTAATTAACCAACTTGATGCACAAAATGCACCTATAAGTGTGATGATACCAGAGGCTGTGTAATACAACTTTGACCTCCTGATGATGAACAAATGTGCCCGAAACATTTAGAGGCATGAAATAAACTTATTGTAAAACAAAAATTTTGTGCATCAAGTTGGTTAATTACTGAGATAAAATATTTTTTTTTATTTGTTTTTTCTCCTTGTAGGGAATGTTCATGGGAATATTTATACTTGTTATGTGGAGGACTGAGTAAAAATTTAATACCTGTCTAATGTTGTACATACATTTTATTTGCCTGAATCAGTAAGTGTACTATACACAGACTATGTCACTGACGCATTATCATATATATGTGGTTTAAATCAGCTGAAATGTCTTCGTCAGAGAGTCGCGTGTGCAATGTGTTTTTTAAAATTTAGATACAGATACAGAGACAACAAAAGTACCAATTAAATAGGCAACCTGCAGAATGACACGCATGTCTAAACCCACAATATAATACAAAATGCCATAAATCTCCTCCTTATCTTCTCTTATGAAGGTGTCTGCAGAAGGCAAGCAAATTTCGTTTTGAGGCCTTTTGTAGAGATTTGTTTTTATATGATGCATGTAATTATACACAATCTGTTTTTCTTCCCTCTCCGTGTCTCCGTGTGTGTTGTTATAACACATAGCCCTTGAATTTGTCAGAGTGTAGAAAAGCACACAAGGGTCCCCTGTTCATGTAATAACGCCGTTAAAATTTACGCTTCTAGAGCGCCACCCACCCACACACTTCCTGCTTGTTAACGAACGTCAACACTTCCAGGACATGTTCACTTTTTTTACATTACAGAATTTGGTTCGTCAAAGAGTGTAGGGAGCACACAGTTCTTCAACTGATGTGGACGTGCAGAGGCGGTTGAGCTAGCATTTGGCAACTAATTTTTAATCACATGAAATAAAACTGGAGCTTATAATAAAATTCGGAAATGTGTATTGGCGTGATAATGAAACTGGTTTAACCAAGATCGATCAGCGATAAGGGGAGCAGGTGTTTGGGTTTCTGAAGAAGTAACCAATTCTAGGACGTCATATATTAATACAGCATTGTGACAGAGCTATATTTTGATTTTAAGTGGACAAGTATTTCCAAGAAAAGGAATCTGGCATGCAAGTTATCCCGTATTTCTTAATTTAGATGCTAATAATTTAGAAAATTTCCACACAGCGTAACATGTCTGGCGTCTTGGCTTTTTTAATTTCCTGTAGTCAGGAAAAGTGTTGAAGATGTATCACAAGTGTGTCTCATCATGTTTTACAGAACATACAAAGTTTTCTTTAGTATTTAACAACAGATTTACAATAAAACCTTGTAAACTCCGGTGTTTGGATTTAATCATGCTCCATCCGTATGTTTAGATCGTCAGTTCTAGCCTCGCTTATAGAGACCAATCCCGTAAAAATAATTATTTGTTGAATTGTTTGTTACTTTGATTATATTGTGAACAAAATCAAATGCGTCTCCAGATTTTAGTAGTAACCCTAATTATTAAATATCCCGAAATTCCTCGCAGAGGGGATTGTGCTGCTTCATGCGGACAGACAGGACAGACATGACGAGTCAATAGTAAGATTCCTGTAAATCTTTTGCAAGGGCATCCAAATGTGCATGCTACATTACCTACACACTACCTATATTACTTACGCGTCTTTAAATTTACAATGACGAATATGGCTAATAGACCTTCGCAGGCATATACTGCTTCTGCTCTGAAGATGGAGGCAGTGTTTTTCCCGAAAGTTTTGTTACCGTCTTCTACATTACTGGTTGCTTTAACACAGCAGACCAAAATATGAACCTCTCTTTTAAAACAGGTACGTCATTTTAGGAACATTAAATACTATGTCACGTGAACAGTAGAAAAATACGAAATGACTTCTTCAGAGTGTGAAATCTGCATATGTTTACTTACCTGTGTAAAAGTATTGCGACCGTTATTTCGTTGTGTTTTTGACGACAAGGAAGAAGTTTACTCCATACATGGTCATTACATTACTGGTGCTGAGTTTTCGTATACACACTGTGTGTGCAGCGGAACGTTCGCCTTACTGAGATACAAACCAGCCAGCCAAAGCACGCAATAAGTCACTACTGCGGGATTAATGCACAGGCATGCTTCAGACGACACTTTGCAGTGTTTCATAATGAAAGATTGCCAGACTTTATATAACTTCGCCCGAAAGTTTCCTGTTCGCCTTTTTTTTTTATTTTCTATTCAATCCAATACTGATGTTGGGAAATAAAAGGATAAAGGGGAAAATAAAATATAGCAGGCCGTACTATTCTTTAACTTGGACATTTTTTAAAGCAGAAATATTTGTAGTATTTTATATCTGAAAATTATCAGGCCTAAAAATTTGTGTAATGACGAATTTCCTATATGCAAGTTATTAGGCTTTTACAGCATCGTTACTGCAGGTTATACTTACTTACTTACTTACTTACTTACTCCATGGTGCAGAGTCCTTCTTGAGAAGCTAACTGGTTTGCAGCTAGTCAAGAAATTCCCCGCATTTCACGGAACCCGAAGGTTCATTACCGC
>Ga0131853_10023108_pt1 | contig 11233 bp, 8 predicted proteins | sample TergutLab28metaG_FD_92764 | JGI IMG/M metagenome (GOLD analysis project Ga0131853, IMG submission 92764) | Labiotermes labralis P1 segment gut microbial communities from Petit-Saut dam, French Guiana - Lab288 P1 (version 2) (version 2) | ecosystem: Host-associated > Arthropoda: Insects >...
CTGCAACGGATATAACAACAGGTGAGTTCTTGAGAATTGACTTATTTCAGTATAACAAAATTTCACTACAACAAATTAATTTCTGAGGTCCCCAAAATTTCGTTATACTGGTATTCTACTGTACTAGGGGAGTTGGTCTATGTTAAAAGTTGTGAGATGAATGTAACTTTGGTGCACACTGCCCAATATAATCCCTATTTTACATAACTAATCACTAAATTGCTGCAGAAAGATGAAAATGCAAAGGTAGAGGGTGTACATAGAAATACAGAAAGTGGAGCGTAATTCAGAATGAGAAATCAGATTCAAAGGAAACCACACAAAATAAATGGGCAGACCACCATAAAAGAAAAAAATGGTTACAAAATAAATCACAGCAAACAACAAACACAACATGTACATCACTTCTAGCTGCTATATAACCTCAAAGAACCAACTGAGTTAGCACGAAACATAAGAATGGAGAGGAAAAGTTTAGGAAGAGCACCACCCAACAACACCACCCCCCCCCCCCCAAAAAAAAAATCCTAGTAAAGAAAAAACATCATATTCTTACTAGAAATAGTGCCAGCGGATATGCAGAAAAACTAGCAAGAAACCTTCGACACTCTTTTGATGTGACAGGTTATGTAAAACCAGACATAGGTTTAAAGGTGACTGGAACAAAGTAAGAAAAGAAACTGACAATTTGACAACAGATGACGTGGTGACAGTGCGTGGAGGTGAAAACAAAACAGGGAAAAACGAACTGGCCAAACGGGTCAAATACATGTGAAACTTGTACACAATAGGAGAAATACACATGTTGAATGTGAGCACACTCCATAGGTTTGACTGAGAAGCATCATCACATGCAAACAAAGTGGCAGAAGTCTTTAACAGAAAACTGCGAAAGAAAAAGAAGATATTTAACCACACAGGTATTATAAACATAAGTTCAAATAAGAAACACCACAGAAAACATGGGCTTCATGTTAACATGATGAGAAAAAAAAAAAGGAATCACAAACAGAACAGCAGCAAATGTTATTAAAAAAAATAATAATAATAAGTTTTAAAAATAAAATTTCATTCTGAGTTGAGACTGGAACATAAACTACATATAGGTACAAATAAAATGGAATTAAGCAATTTATTTTTGAGGTACACTTTAAGAAATAATGTAAACATCCCAACTAGGGCCACAAAAATCCACATTATCACTGTTGGATATTATCATAATAAATAAGCAAAATTATATAGAATCTACAACAGTAATGGATTTTGGATCATCTGACCATTGTGCTCGTGTTATCCATACCATTTCAAAATTTTAGTAACATGCCAAAAAGGGTGAAAAGAAGACAACTTAGAGAAGAAAATGTACAGGAATTTCTATACCTACTAAATCAGGGCACATGACCAGAAGTGTGTGTAGCAACAGATGTAAATGCTGAATTTCATACTTTGCTGGATATATTCCATTTTCATTATAATGCCTGTCCACTCAAAACAGTATATTTGAGGGGAATAACATATGAGAAACTGGAGAAAAATTGGGTAACTCAAGGAATTGCAGACTCTACACAGTTCAAAATTAAAAACATGTTCTGAAATGATATTCTTAAATCCTGTATTGGAAGATGAGGCAGAAAATGTGATAAAAGATCTTACACAACAATTTTTTGCAGTTTCAATGAAGCACCAAATTAGTTGTGCAGAAACATAAAATTTGCATAAAAACTCTAACATTTATAATGTTTAGTCGGAGGGAACTGCTTTCATAACAAAAAGTAAAATTTTAACAGAATCATCAACATAGAAAGGCCATCTTCAAGACACTGAGTTCCATATTGCTGTATCCTGACAACAGTCTTACAAGCAACAGCTGACATCTGATTTTTACTACATGGTGTAAAAGATATCAAGATAAACAATTTCCAGCAAATGCAGACTTGTTTTAGACACGATTACTTGATGTATATACTCCCTGATGATGATCCCACATTGACTGAAACATGTTGGAGTTGATCATTTTAATTATAGTAATAAGCACACTGTGCATTTAGATGGTTATTAAAAAGCATTAATTAGTACTTAGCAAATTGCATGTATCATGTATGTGAACCTGCAGACTGTCTGATCTGTATTCTTTTAACTGTTGTATACACAATATATTTAACTTTAATATTAACCCAGTGTTTTCCTATCCTATTTCTTCACTTAAAATAATCCAATATTTTATTTTCTTGTTTCTTCTCTTATTAATAACAAAAGCCATATAGACAATAGCTGCAAGTCTTGTTTCATGAAGGTGAGCCATATCTGATCAGTGACATGTTACAGCACTTCATTTCACACCAGTGATTTATGATCTGCACTCCTGCATGTTCACTAACAGCCGGTTTGACCATTGCCACATTCTTTCTCTCAGAACCAGGAAGTTTACTGGCATGTACAAATGACAATTTTGTAGTATGGAGTTATTTTCTAGTCCACTGCTCTCAGATCACTAGCAGAGACCCAGGTCACCTGGAATTACTCTCATGTCTAAACATCATTGCTAGATCCAGTCAACAGAAATCATGACAATTTACTGTCACTTGTACATGCACCTCTAAATAAACCACTCCTCTCACCTAAACAAACCTGTTTTTGGAGTGGGTATGCTGTGAACAGTGACTGCATATACTGTGTACTGTGCATACATGGTCCTACTGCATGCATACTGCTACCATGCCATGCATAAACATGCATAGCTGGGGCAGCGAGGGGAGACATCTCCAACCACAGTGCCATTCTGAGAATACTGTACAGTAAAGACTTGGACACAGACATGTTATTCATTTGATTTACCCCTCAAAGCATCCTGAATGTCAGGCATATAACCAAGGCCAGTAATGCTGAACTGTGTTATTCAAAGCACATTTTTCCATAAGGTGAAAGGATAAAAAATGTAATGTCACCCATGTGCACACCATGAAGGCATATGGGGGGCACTGTATGGAGGTCAGTGGTCAACTTCAAGCCTTGGGGAAAGAAACATCAGTACCAATTTAATAGAAGGCTGGGTAGGCCCTAGATATAGTCTGACCAATTTGGAGAAGAGAAAAATCTCTAGCCCCTGCCAGAAATCAAACTCCTAAGCAACCCAGTCACCAGACTAGTCACTACACTGATTAATGCTATCTCAGCTCATTTCTCCATTTGAATAAAGTACAAGAAACTGCATTGTCAAAAGCCAAAAATATAAAGAAAATTCCAAACAAGCAGCTAAATACATAATCTGAGTTCCCACATTACTGCATAAAGCCTTAAAGTACACTTTCACATTCTGGTGAAAAAATATGTTAATAATTTCAGAGAAACCACAAAGCAACTTTCTCAATCAGATCATAACACTGATAAATCAGCAAATGTCAAAGAGAACAAATATGCTCGTGCTGTTCAATAAATATTACATGCCAGACACATCATTATCTAATATCCAGTGTCAGCCAATTTCTAGCGAACAATCTGACAGTGACGCTGATATCAATACACTAGACCGAATCCATATTGCATCAGTGACCACATGACAGATATCAATTACACTGGAATGTGTATTTGTAGAGCACCCAATACAGACATCAACAATGATACCTACACTACCAAAGCATGTGAAATTACCTTTGGCACCATGTCTAACATACGCCTGTCAAACAGGTGGTCTACTACTCCAAACTACACTCTTTATCAACAACAATAAGTTAAATCTGAAACAGCACATGACTTGTACCTGCTACAACCTGGCATCTTAGACAACACACATTACCTTCAATTTCATTTGCATTATTGTGTGTTTATATGCCACTTAAATTAGGAACATGGAAATTACTGAGTCCATAGTATCTGGAAGATGTCAATCCGCAAAACAGTACATTTTTACTGCATACTACAATTAGTAAAGACCAGATCTGAAGGTGAATTAGAATTTATGCACAAGATATTATAAGACCTACTGGGTTGGTGAGAACAATCTTTCCATCCCGGGTACGGACCACAATGCATTGCTCATTCTTGACATGTACAAGATCTGCACTGACATCTTCTATCTGGTCCATGAAGATAAGTTCAGGTTTTGTGCTGCCAGATTCTGGATGTAATTCTAATCTGTTTGGATACAGCTTGGCATAACGTGTTTGCCATGCTGAGGCAAATGGTCCACCCAGCTTCTTAATGTATCCATGAAGAATGCAATCAGACTCTGTCCCAAAAAGCAAATAGGAAGAAATTAATACAAATTTATAGAATCAATCACAATTTCCTGAGACATGTATGGAAAGAAACAGCAAACTGATTTTAGGCAAACTTCATGACTATCATTCATACAGATAAACACAAATCACATACATACATACGTACTACAATCAGCGGATCCAATTTTTAGCGGGAGTGACAAACAGAGTGTGAAAAGAGGCCATATTTAAGTATCTTCTTAATGACACTTACAACTGAGCCCTCTAAATCTAAGACTTGCAAGCAACTGCCAAAAATGTTGGTGCCACCACAGTATGTTTTCTGAAAACAGGATCATGAACACAAACATGGTACGAGCATCCCCCACTACAGTACACTTCAATTAGTGCTGTTTTGCTATAGTGCTTTTGCTGCATACCATTTTTATATATTTTGCACGCAAATGTTACGTGGCTGAAAAATTTTCTGAGTGCTTGCATTCGTGTGTACCCTCAGTTAAACAAAAATCAAGCAGCCTGAAATTTCCTAAGTCCTGCTCAGGCAGTGACATGACGTACAGTTGCCATCATAATTCGAGTCATTTTACTTTCTCCATATTTGTGTATTCATGGCATTTCTCCATCTTCCATTCAATACAATCAATCACGCCGCGTATATATTAACCAAAGACACCAATACATTTGTTCAATTTGAAGTCAAAACATGCATTAAAGGCCATTAATTTTCTGAGGCGTGTGGCTTGCTAGCTCTGCTTCCATGGATGGATGCTGCGAAAGGGTGGTTGTTTGCAGCACCTGGAGGTAGCTCAGCGCGTTACCACGTGATGGCAATACTCTTCAGAAACAAACCACATTGGTTCGAGTCCCAGTGACAGCATATAATTTTTTCTTTTGAATATGTTTTATACTCACAAACACTCAATTAAATTATACAGTAACACACCCATTTTTTAATTATATGTTTCAAAAGTTATCTCTGCTCCATTGGCAGGGTTAGAAATGTGAGTGATGCTGATATTTCTGTTATTTTTCCATAATTCTTTTTTTTTGTTTACCAACATTCTGATTTAGTGGGTTCGTGTTCGAATGGGACGAAAACTAGGCATGTGAATCTTGTTGTTGCTTAGGCGCTGTAGCGGGTCACGAGATCTGACATTGGGCTGCACGATCTGAAACATTTACTGAAAGGAACTGTTGAGCATATGACGCGTGTGTCTGGTCTGGACTGAGGATGGTTTCACTCTCACTTTGTTTCAGGGGTGGTGGTGGTGGTGGGGGGTGAAGTACTGTTGAAACAGGTGCAGCTCAATTTTAGCTTTCTAAACAAGTTCATAATTCTTCTTCCATGTGGCCTTCTAGTGGACAATAATACTTTTTCAAAAATGTGCACTTTTAAAAGTCTTACTGGCTGCACTGATTTTGGTGGTTATGTCGTGAAGAGGGATTCAGCCTACACCCATATTAAGGATTAATGACCATATTGTCCCCAACAGATCAGTTTTCGTCCATGGATAATCCCCTACCCTACACGGAAGAATAATTATGAACTTGTTTCAAAAGCTAAAATTGGGCTGCACCTGTTTCAACAGTCCTTCCCCCCCCCCCCCCAACACCTCTGAAACAAGGCGAGAGTGAAACCACCTTCAGTCCAGACCTCCCCAGCTCATGCATCATACGCTCAACAATTCCTTTCCTTATATGTTTCAAATCATGCAGCCCCATCTCGTGACCAGCTACAGCACGTGGGCAACAACAAGATTCACATGCCTAGTTTTAGTCCCATTCGAACACAAACCCACTAAATCAGAATGTCGGTAAACAAAGAAAAAAGAATTATGTAAAAATAACAGAAATATCTGCGTCACTTGCATTTCTAACCCTGCCAATGGAGCAAAGATAACTTTTGAAACATATAATTAAATAATGGGCGTGTTACTGCATAATTTAATTCAGTGTTTGTGAGTATAAAACATATTCAAAAAGAAAAAATTATATGCTGTCACTGGGACTCAAACCAATGTAGTCTGTTTCTGAAGAATACTGCCATCACATGGTAACGTGACCTTTAATGCATGCTATAACTTCAAATTAAGTGTTGGTGTCTTTGGTTAATATATACGCAGCATGATTGATTGTAGCGAATGGAAGACGGAGAAACGCCACGAATGCACAAATATGGGGAAAGTAATACAACTTGAATTATGATGGCAACTGTACATCACATCACTGACTGAGTGGGACGTATGAAATATAAGGCCGCTTGATTTTTGTTGAACACAGTGTACCATTACTACTGGGCACTAATGCCTAAGTGCAGTCAGTTTGCAACAGCAGCTGACTAAAAGCTTGTCAAGTTTATGGGAAGATGACCAGGCTTCTCTATGAAGAAGCTGTGACAAATCAGAACAGCACAAAACCATAATTTACCTGTGATCTGTGTAATTTAGTTTTCTGCTTTAAGTGGTGTAGTGTAGTATAAGTTGTGGCTTGTCTTGTGCATTTAAGTGTGCTGCGGTTATTTTTTTTTTTGTATTCTCTTGGCAATAATTCTCATTTTGGGTCAAAGCGTGAAAACACATGGGCAAAAAAAGCTTCTGCAAAGGTGCAGAGGAAGGACTGTCACTTGAAGTGAAGTTCAATATCGTTAGGCGTAAATATACCAGTTCAATACGTGCAAACCATTAGTCTTAGTTGGATCCACAGTATGGTCTGTTCTGAAAAATAAAGACAAAATCAAGGAACGTGGAAAGACCAAAACTCCTTCCAGGCTTTGAAATTAAATTGTACTCTGTGTACTTCTAATCACTAATCTCATTTCAGTACTAAACATACCTGATGTTGGGAAATTAAAGTGTAAGCTGAGTACAAATTAGATATACATACACTCTCACTGAAAAAGTACCCTTATTTAGTGTTCCATTTTCCTGGAACCAAATTAAGAGCACTCAGTGAGGGATGCCTAGGCTTATTTCCAGAATTAATTTGTGTACAGATAAATCTGTTCAATATTTTCCTTGCATATGTGAAATAAAGTTCATTAATGAAAATATTGACATGGAAGAAATAAAATCTCAACACCTCTTAAACAGAATTAAGTATGTATAAGTTTCTAGGTTTTCTTTATAGAGTAAATATGTTTTTTTTTATATAGTAGCAAAATAAATTATTTCGAAAGTGTCACTGTTGCTGATTTGAAGCATCAATCTACCTGCATAACAATCACCATATAACACATGAATCATTTATCAATATGATTCTTCCAGTCTAGGTTGTTAACATTTTGTAAATTATGGAATTTTGTTATCTACAGACTCTTCTACACTCTTTTCATTATAACCACAATACTTAGCGTATATTGTGGAGAATATTCAGTATCAGTTTTACTGTATTTGTCTTACATATATTAGAGCCACCTACTGGCAGTATAATGCAATTAATGAGTTTGACAATACTTTTTTTTTTGTGTTCCACTGGACAGCATGAATGTTATCTGTTTAATGAAAAGGTACATGATGAGCCTGAGGACAAATAACAGACTGCATATGCCATTATCAATATTAAGAGAATAACTTCATATTCATTGCTACTATCACCTTGATGTTTCAGGCAAGAAGAAACAAGCCTCACAGCTGTGCAGTGATAATGGACAAAGCCATGGAACATGTTAGTGATGCTTCACATGCAGTACTCTTTGACTATGATTTTTTGCAGGATCTGAATATCATAGAAAACACCTCAACAGAACTGTCATAACCCTATTCTAAGCATAGTACAGTACTGAAATTGGAATAAATTACCTTCATTGCAATGATTAATTTAGAGAAACTGACCTTTCTCATCCGTGTCAAACTTAAGCTTTTGTTTGGCCTTCTTCTTTTGTTCCATTTTGTCTGCTTCTTGGTTGATGGTCTCAAACACAGTTTCTGCCACTTCTGCTTGCCACCTTTCTGAGATCACCAAAGGAAAGTTTTTGTAGAGGTCCTGATCTGCATCTGTCAACTGAAGAAAAGTACAGTACAGAAATAAATATTTTTCCATGTATTTTATATGATCTAAAGTCCACGCATTAATGTCTTTATGAAATCTACCATTAAGAAGGTCCAAGAAATCAAAAGGGACTAGAACTGAATGGTACACATCAACTTCTGGTCTAAGCAGGTGATTAATTTACTATGTGAAACTATAAACACCATAACAAAGAGTCCACGAATCCTTGGTGCGAGAATGCACAGCATGCAAAATTCTGTACGATAGTGCCTAATTTCTTCAGGATAATTAATGGATTTCTTTTCCTCACTTACAAATCATTTAAAATTTGCAGCCTACTTCTGTCACTGGCACTACTCAATGCATGAAACAGCAGCCAGCTTAACAGAACATCACCAGAGGATGAAAGAGGTAGCAGTGCAGAGTACCATGATCACATGTAGTGTCACATCATTTTCAAGAGTTAACAAAAACTACTCAGAATAAAATGTTGTAAACATATGCATGCTTGTGGATTGAGAAGACTAAAAAATCATCTGTATTTATATTTACTTTTACCTGGTGATTATGAAGTGAGCTGCATCAAGCAGAAAGGCATAAAATGTCAAACTGCTGTGAGTAATGAATTTCATAATTATCCCACAACAGAAGAATGCTCAAAGACTAACGTTATGTCACATATAGTTGATATGACAGAAAAAAAACACACACACACACACAAGGTGAGGGTTCCTGTTCGAGATAAATGCAGAGTGTAAAGAGGAACTGTGTACGTAAATCCAGTGGACAAATTTAAAAATTTTATATAGGTAAACCAAAAGAGTTTTTTAGGTGCTGAGAGTTTAATGTTTTATTTCCTGCTTCAATCATCTCTGTCAGAATATGACCCAGGTCAAATGTGTATTGTCTAAACAGTATTTTCTAGCTAAAAGAACTAGGACCAGATATTAATGGCTCAGCTTTTGGCATTTCAACATGCCAGCTTCATTAACCCCAAGTGCACTTACATATCTGACTGAAAACAATGTTCACCTGTTGAAAATCATGTCAGAATATGAAGTTAAATTACCTTTCTCATGTTTTACAGAGTTTGTTCTAGGATAACAGTCTTTCTTAAATTCATGTATGCCAAGATATAAGCCTCTAATATTGTTGTTGTTACTGATTGCTTAAAGCCAATTTATTCTATCGTGTGGTTTGGATTCTGCAACCATTCTGGCTTAGGTTTATGCCACTGCTGTAACAATTCTAAGCACTGTAGAAACCATGGTTCATACTGCCTGTCTTAACTCAAAATAACCAAAGACATACAACCCAAAAATTATGAGAATTCTTCAACCATGATGCCAGTCATAACAGTAGGTCCCCATGTCTCCTTCCACTTAGGTGAAGACAGAATATACTCAGGCAAGCGGTGTGTCTCACATGTCACTGTATAACAGGCAGGTTGTCACAATGATGAGCCATGGGACACATATTGTGGTTTCTTCAAATATGCAATTAACAACAAAGGGTTTGCATAAAGTTTACACACAAACGTGTCAAACAGCTTCTGAAATAGGTCATACAAAGAACACTTTCAAGAAGACAAACTGCCAAAAATGCATATAAACTGGCTGTTTTGAAGCATTTAAGATGAACACACTGAAGAACAAGGTGGCAGACAAAGTCTGAAGTATGCTGATTTGACTGCACTGGAGATAAGTATCATAAATTAGTATCCCCAGGTCAAAAAGTCTATCAACAGCTTTGCAGCAGAACATCTACCCATTGTTTCACAATGGACCATGGAAAGAGGACAAATGCAGAAAAATTACATTTGCAGGAAGGCATTAAAACGGGTTGACAACACAAAAAAAAATTTAAAATTTATAAATTTTTCACCTAGGCCTAGAAAAATAATAAACTAGTAATAAGTTACATTAATACCTGCATTAAAATCACTTTTTTCCCAAGAAATCTATAACTGATAAGTGTTTAGTGAAAGCCTTACATTTCAGACAAAACAGCACCAATTCCAAGCTCAAAACATTCTATTGTCATGCTCACTAATGCTGTGCACATAAAGGAATGGTTTAACAGTCTTGTAAGCAGTGTATGCCTTGGTAAAACTTGGCACTTGCTCAATGCTGTGTTCATCTCCCTTTTCATCTTTCCCCCACCGCTCCCCCCACCCACACGGAAGTCACACAGCTCATCGATGCTGAATATGCCACACAACAGAAGTTCATTGTCCACAATCATAAAAGAACTGAAGTAGATATCCTAGTAGAATCCAGTCCTTGTGGAAGGCATCACCATAATCACCTTCAATACTAAAGTGTGAGTCAGCTTACAGTGTCCGCATTCTATCTGGGAGGCAATTGTACTTTACAATTTACACTGCCCCCTAACATCTGCCTTGCAACTACCATTCCATACTTGGGCGACACATGGCAACATTTTGCACATACAATAATGACTGCACGGTAATTATCAGTATAGGCAGGTTAGCCCTACCATGCATTCCAAAAACATCATGTTACTTTCATTCCACGTTTGGCTAATGCATGGAACTACTGCACATTCCAAAACTTCCATGTTACTCTATTTTTTTTTTATCTAAAATGATCGTTCTAGGCATACCATATGTCAGGAGTAGGAATTTGGAACAAATGACATGGGAAAATAACTCTGAGGAACAATGCTGCCAATATAATGCCACGCTGTTCAAATCGCATTTTCGGGACTAGAAGAAATGAAGGGTAATTGTGGAAAGACAACGTACACCGGTATGACGGATAGAGGTTTCACTGTAAAAAGACATGCAATGGCGCCTACGGGAAAAAAAATCCGTTGAAAAAGTTCTAAGAAATGATAAAATTGAAAATGTTGATTTGACATAAGAATGTTCCTGCTCACACAAATCTGGCTGTTCAGTGGCGAATAGCCAAGACCACAATAGCAGGGGCTCCAACCTTCTGTACTGTCAACACTTTGCTGCTCATGACATCTAGTGTGCATGCATGCACGCACTCTCTCTCTCTCTC
>Ga0131853_10023109_pt1 | contig 11233 bp, 8 predicted proteins | sample TergutLab28metaG_FD_92764 | JGI IMG/M metagenome (GOLD analysis project Ga0131853, IMG submission 92764) | Labiotermes labralis P1 segment gut microbial communities from Petit-Saut dam, French Guiana - Lab288 P1 (version 2) (version 2) | ecosystem: Host-associated > Arthropoda: Insects >...
ATTCTTGAAACGTCCAAACCACTCAAAAGTTCGGCTACGGCTCATGCACGAATCACCAAAAGCCTGTTTCAACATTTCAAAAGTTTCACTTCCCATTTTACCCAATCTCACACAGAACTTGATGCACACCCTTTGTTCAACTTCCGCCATACCGCCGATATCAGAAAATCGCAGACGGCTGATGCAATACACACATAAAGACACGTGCAACAATCAAACACTTCCACATCCAACCACGCCACTCAGCACACTCACTCACGCAACACACCCTGGCTGGAAACTCATGAACTACAAGCGACTTGCTTGTTATGAGCATTGTCCTGGGACTTTTGGATACACCTTCGTAATATGTGTCTGAGGTTTTTGCGACATTATTAATGATGATGGAGATCGTTTGCAGTATGACACCATGTAGATTGGTAAGTAGTTACAAATATTTTGGATGAGCTTGTTGCCCCCATTTTCAGGGTAGTATGAAGATGTAGACTGCTTCTCCTTTTAAATACAAGATATTAAGATCTCACAGTTCTGTTGTGGAGGGTTAAGGTCTTCTGGAATGTAACAATGTCACTGGGTGAGTGGGTCCTGAAGGTTAAAAGAAATGCAGAGAAACGTGGTGCTTTTGAAACACTGGGAACAACTTTTCCCTTGACACAACATTACAGTTCCAAAATGTCAGTAACTACCATTTAATATAATGTCCTATCCTGTAGTATCAGAATGTTCACAACACATGTAAACTGATGTGAGATGTGCTTAAACATTTACATATACTAACCATAGTAATAAACAGTCAATACTGAGAAGTATAGCAATTCCTCAGCAACTCTAGTTCTGTTAAGTGCAAATTTCAAGTGTCTGATGTCTGTTTTAATCTAGTTTTGCCAGACACTGTACTATACTTATTTTTATGCATCCACAACTTGATAATATGTGTACACATGGAGAATGCAATGGTTTCTACACCAAGAGATTCACATTTGGTGGGGAAAGAGCTGTAATGGAATCTGAAACCAGTTTCCTGGGTTCCAGATTACTGTTGCAGTGCATCTTTTATAACGCTTTCATCCCTAATTTATTTTGACACATGCTGTTCTGTATTTAAGTGTTCGTGGATGTTAACATTGTCCATAGCTTCCACATTTCCAGTTTCTTGTAATGCCTCTGTATTGTCAACTGCAATTCTCTGAATCCCTGTATTTTTCAGGAATAAAGTCACCTGAGTCTGGCAAGGCTTTGTGATAACAGTAAACCCTACAGGGTTGGCTGGTTTACTGTTGTAGTAAAGTTATTTATAGAACTAATAGACACCTTTAAGGCCAAATCAAAACAGGGACCTGTCCCTGTAGGAGTGTAGAAGCCCATTCTTTTACAGAGAGTTACATTTATTGTTGGACTGCATGCAAAACAGTGAGTAACTTGTTGCTGTATAGCAACTGATGATGCCACCTGCTCTGCTTTGCTGTGTTTGGTGATCAAAAGAAATTTGAAATTGTGAATGGCATTAGCATGCTGATTACTGTGGCTGTCACCAGTGTTGTCTCCAGACCCTTAGTGTGTCATTGCTGTGACCAACACTTAACCAGAGTTTGTGACAACCCAGCAATCAACAGCAGCTGCAAAACAGTTCACATTAGTTTGAACATGACATAAAGGCATGTCTCAACAGAGCAGCCAGAGGCAAAGAATATCAGACCTGCTGTGACAGCATGGTAAATGCAGAGCAGCTTAGATAAACTCGAAACACTGGCTCACTGCATCTGTTGAAGCTGCAACTCCAAAGATATTGAGATAGTGTGGGCTGAAATTTGTTACTGGCTAGACATCTGTCATGCCATGGAAGTGAAACATGTGAAAAAATTTGTTGACAAATATGTTGAATTAACCTTCATTTAAATGTTTATTTTGTTTAGTAATGGGTATGGCAAAGAAACAGGTTGTGGGATTATAAAGAGATAAATAATTTAAATACCACATATAAAACATTATGAAAAATTTATAATATAGTATGCAACAAAGCTTATTACTTTTTGAACATGTCATCTTCAAGGTGACCTCCATTTACGACCATACACTCCTCTAACCTTGATATTGTGCGTCACGTGATGTAACATATACACTGGGACTTTAGCAGCTTCTTTTAGGATTCTGAGTTTGGTAGTACATATTTCGTGGACAATGAGCATAAATTTTGTTAAGTAACACACACTAAAAGGTCAGAAGGCAAGAAGTCAGCCTGTCTCACTTGTCAAGAAATGTCCCTCTTTGTGGCTGTTACGTAATTAGGAGACAACTGATTTACAGTGTTGATTGAGAGTTACAAAATCTTGTTGCAGCTATATGCTGTCATTGACTAGTTGAAATTGTGTTGAATCTTATATGCAGAATGTCTGATTCGTGTTCATATAGGGAGCTGATATTACCAATTTTGCAATTACATTGTCTGTCATTCTCTAAAAATGTAGGCCAGTAATCACATGAGATGAATTGCGCACCACGCTGGAACCTTTACGCTGTGTGATGGTTACAGATGCAGTTGCTGACAGTTTTCTTTTGCCCTGTAGTGGAAATTTTGTTTGTTCATGAATCTGTAGAGAGAAAAATGATCTTTGTCTCTCATACACAGATCATGAACTTCATCTTTTTCCACACCATTCAGCAGTTTATGTCAAAAATTTGTGTGGCTGATGAAACTGTGTTTTGTAACTCCTGCGCTACTCAGGTCTTGTAGGAATGTAAGTTAAAGTGTTTGTGTAAGAACTGTGAACTGCTGTCTGCTGTATCTATGAAGCTCTACGTTGTTGTGCAGAACTGAGGTGTCTGTTCCAGAGCTGCCCAAACCCTCGTGGTGTTTTGTGGTGTATGGATGATTTTTTTGTTTCATTTCTAGCCCTTTTTTAAGGGCTGGACCATTTTCCTCAGAGTTTGTTATCTTTGTTTGCACAGGATAATTGCGGTTTATTTGGAAATGCCAATGAAATAGTGTAGCAAACCTTCGAATGGGAGTTGAATATTAAAATGTGCCTAAAATAAATATGAGTCTGAAGGCATATTCTGGATGGAACTGGCATGGGATAAATTGTAATGGCAGGATTTTCTGGATGGCTAGAATTCTATAAACTGAGGGGTTTCTTGACCATCTGGGTAACTGTCAGCTTTTCAAGAAAGATGGGAGTGTAATTATGTATGAAAGTATAGTATGTAGGAACATTTGCATGATTACTGTGTGTGTATGTTGCAGTGTATCATCACGGTAAGCAGAGCTTTGGGAGTAGTTGCTACAGGCTGATGGGCAAGAATGGCCAGTTCATTTACCTGCAAACACATGGCTATCTTGAATATGATGGAGAATCCAAGAAGTCGGTTTCTTTCCTCTGTGTCAATACACTTTTATCGTAAGTTATCATTGAAGGTTGATATCCTTCTTTCTATACTGCGGAAAATGCTGCTTTGGAATATTGATCATGGTTAGGCAATTTCCTGCCCAGTTTGGCTCTTGCACCAGCCGTGATTTATTTGCTTATTTGTCTGTGTAATGATGCTGTCAAGAATGATCATGTATGGGGTTGAATGACTGGGGGGATAGTGAATAGTGAATTTGAAAGGACATGGTAGGGACTGCTGTGGCCTAATTTTGAGGTACTCTCCTGCCATTTGTGTCGATCATTGATGAGCAACCCATGGGGTGCATGTTGCCTGCTGAAATTGTGTGCCCCATGAAATTGAGGGACATCTTTTTATTGAGTCAGTGGATGTCACACATAGTTAAATTTGGTAAACAGTATTTAATTGTAACATTATTTATGCATATTGCGTGGGCGAACATCATATGTTTGAAACTAGAGTAAGGGGCGTGAAGAGAATACAGACTGGTGAGCTGTACTGTCCTCCTTGCTGTTTCAGTTTCAAGTGTGTTCTGATAATAATTAGTGCAAGTGTATTTCCATCAGAATTCTATAGAATGGAATTCCATGTATTTCCTAAGGATATCAGTGACAAGGAAACAGGTTAAGCTTCTCATTGATGTCCTTCCATTTAAAAAAGTATACAAATCCAAAAAAAAGTAAATTATAATTAATTGTTATTTTAATTTTACTAATAATTAATAGTAACTTCAGCCTTTTAATTGTTTGGTATACAGTATATTTTCCATGAAGCCAGAAGACTTAATGATAAACATGGGTTTTTTTGGCCTGCACAGGGTTAGTTTTCTTTTCGACCCTTGTGCAATACATGGGGTGCTCTGTACTGATCTAAGGGGACTGAAAACCATAAGAAGGATTAATCAGGATATGCGTTGTCCTGGCCATCTTCCAGGTACTACTTTAATTATGAAGGTAAAGGTAAATTCCTCCCTAGAACAGGCCACCAAGGCCCAGAGAGGGAGTAGAAGTATAGCTCTACTCGTTCTTTAACCTCGACGGTAAGTGGGATTGGGTGGTCATCGTCACTCCCAAGCTGCTCTACTCCCGGTAAAGACCCATTACCCATTGTATAGGAGATTGGGTGGGCCCCAGGGCCAGTCTGGATGGTTGCAGAAAATCTCGCCCTCACCAGGATTTCAATCCCCACACTGTCTAGCGCATAGTGAATTGCTATACTGACTATATTATCCCAACCCACACTTCAGTTATGTTGTAGGTAAGTGATGTTGACATCATGTCAGATTTGAAAAAGTTAACATTACTTTATTCCTGACTGACGTCAGTACCCGATAACATATAAATATGATTTGTTTACTACCAAGACAAGCAGGACATTACCTCTTGTTAAATACTCACTGGAGAGTCCTCAACCATTTGACTTTCATACATTATAAATTCTCACCCCTAATCTGCTCTTATACACTGAATTTAGACTTTTGTCTTATAAGATGATAGGATGCCGTCAGCAACTCCTTCTTCTCAGCATTTACATCAGCTGCTGTTTGGGGCACAACACTTCATCTCCAGACAAAATTTCAAAACATGCCTCATCTTCAGTTGAGTGTAATTCACACTACCAACAGTAGAAAAGGGGATTTACTTGTGAGTTGTCATTGCTATGCAACCACTTTGTTCTCACAGCATTTCCTGCAACAATTTTTTTCAAACAGCATATTGTACCACACTCACTTGTTCCTTTCACTGTCCTTCCATACTTGCACACTACATTATCCTGGTGTGTAGGGTTGTAAAACTGAGTTCCAGCCTGTGTTTTATGTCATTAAATGCTGAAAAAGGTATTTGAAATGACTAGAATTTGAGGCAAGAAATAAATTTAGAAAATTTATTTGTATTATTCACATTTTATAACCCAAATGACAACTTTGATGTAGCTGGGGATGGCTGAGTTTTCATGTTAGTTGCTTTGGTGAGGTCACGTGTTCTTTGTTGTTGGCCGTCATGGTCACTTAATCTGGTAACACAGTCTGGTGGAAGAAAGTTGACCTACATTATGATAGTGGCAATATGTATTTTGCATGTAGAATGATTTGGGCATTGTACTGTGAAGTAGGCACAAAAATGTTTTTAAACATTGTTAAGGTTCAGTGGCTTATGAAGTATGAGTTTCGTTGGCCATCCCTTATATAGCCATCAGAAGTGTGGGAGGATATTCACGGACGTGTTGGCAGGAACGTTAACAATTACCTTTGGCTGAATTCATGCATGAATATACTGTAATTATTGGTACAACTGTTTTTCAAATACCAACTTATTGCACTATTTATTTACTTGATAAATACACGTTAAAATACGTACGTCTAATCCATTAAAATTTTTTAATATAACACTCCTACATGTTTCAATCCTTCCGGATCATCATCAGGGAGTAAATTTTCCTATATATGAAGTTATTGAATATTTCTATATTTGTTGATGTTATTGGTATGATGGTGGCATGCATGTGGTTGTATAGGTTATGTTGTGTTTGGTTATATTAAAAAATTTTAATGGCTTAGATGTACATATTTTAACGTGTGTTTTATCAAGTAAATAAATAGTGCAATAAGTTGGTATTTGAAAAACATTGATAACATTGCACGGTAACAAAATGAAAATTGGTACAGCTGTTTTGTTTATGTACTTTTAAGCAATGGGAATGGTGCTCCTCTCACAAAATACAAGTCTGTACACATTTTCGGGCATGAGTTATGTACGGAAGTCTGGGTCTGCCTTTGTTGCATTGTGTTGGTAGGGTAAACATTACTCAAGTTTCAGAGGGTGCTTTACCTTCTTGACATGGTGCTTGACATGGTAGATTCTACAGTGTATTACAGACTGCCATGAAAACCTCATCTTGTACAGCACATGACTTTTTATATTTAGGGAGGAAGAAGGTTTGCAACGTATGCAAGAGATGAAGTCTCGGTATGCTTCTGACATGCAGTCGTATTGCCAGAAAGCAAATGTAATGCTTCCCTCATCTGTTTCATCCACTTCTGCTGATGCTTATGGTGGTATGGTAAGTAAAGGAATCACACCCATTATTTGCACAGTCATCCCACAGTATTTTCAATTAGCCTTCGCGTTTCTTTCATGTGGAAAAAATGTAGGCATACGTCATCGTCATCATCATCATCATCATCATATTATGTGTGCATGTGCATATTTGTGTTTTGTGTGTGCCTGCCTGTCTCTCTGTTGAGACTCCATGTGAATGTTTAAACCATTTGACCAATTTTCATAAATTTTTGTAGGATTAGACATAAGACATTGGTGCGCTGGATGCTAAAGGCAGAAATTCCAATTTATGTGATAGCTTACATAGTGAATGTACAAAATGAAGTTATGAACAGATTACAGTGATACAGAATTCTCAGTCAGTTTTTTATTCACGTAAAAATAGCTGGGTTGATTCAATATGTTTCAACAAAAGCTGGAGTAATTCCGATGTGGGTACAGATTTGTCTGATGTATTTTATATTATGGCCTGAAGCAAAGAGAATAAGAACTCAGGGTAAAATAGGTGTTATTAACAAGATCAATAATGTGGACAAGCTTCACAGCAATTTGAATGTTCCTTTTCTCATTACATGGCACTTGATAATGCTGGGGTTCGGTTTGTGAATGAAGGCATCTGCTGCCTTCTTAATTATTGTGTGACTTTTCATTCTGTGTGTGACATAAATTGCTGAAAATTAAATAGAGTGTAACGACATTCAGACTGAGTATTGATTGCAGGATGCACATGATTTGGATGCAGCTGTTTTACACCTTCTTGCCAGCCTCCCTCCAATAGATGATACAGAAGAGGAGAAATGTGCTGAGGTGTCTGATAGCCAATATATGAAGGTTTTGCACTATGCCAAGCGTCTTCCTCCTGTGTCAGTGCAAACAGCAAAAATAGGCATTGACCCATACATGTTATCAACTTGTGAGAGCCCTGCCTCACCAACAAGACCACTTACTGTGACCATCCCTGAAGCACCTTCACGATTACAACCAGAATCTGGTTGGTCAAAAGTAAAACGTGAATCTGTCATAACAACTTTGTTACCATCTATCAAGGCAGAGCCTGTTCCACCACCACCACCGCCACCACCACCACCACCACCAAAGCCACCACGAAGACATGAGAGTGTACTTGTCAGTGCGCAGGGGAATCAGACTGGTAGTGTGCCAGAGTGCATGACAGGGTTGAGAGGACGAGCAAATCCATCTTTGAAGCGAACCAGTACCCTTGCAGACTGTGATGTACAGAGTAGTTCTAAGCGCCAGCATATGAGTTATGCTCGGCGAAGGGAAAGATGCCCAAAAGAGCCTACAGCCAAACTTAAGATGGAGAGCTCAACCTTAGATGAACCTAGAAGGATACCTGATGAACAGCTGCGACTTATCATGATGCGGGAAGCCTCAGTTACAAGTCCCTCTGCCAGTTCCTCCTCACACTGTACTGCAAGGGGTTGCCCAGAACCCAGCCCTATGTTTCCAACACACGGTGGTGATTTTGGTAGTCCTGATTTCCAGTCCTCACCTGGGAACTTTACTGTAAAAATAAATCAAACCCTTGTTCATAGTCCAAACCACACATCCCCTATTCCTCCCATGATGTATGTCCCACTTAATATAACAGCTGGCTCCCCCAGTCCTGGTCCGCAGTCTCCCGCTCGTAACAGCAATAGTATGCTGGAGTTCAGTGCAACACATCATCTGAGTAGTGCCCACTCTCCTTCGCAACTCCCAACGCAAGTGGCTTCATTTAGTTTAGGTGTAGGATATGGGAGCCTTATAGACAGCTGTGGACCTTCAGGGCCACATTCACCTTCCCATTTTACCTCCATTGGCAGCTTTGGGCTAGAGCGGAGCAGTCTGATGGGCACAGGGGAGACAACTGGCATGAATAGTCCTGGGGACTCCTTTTCGTCACTGGAAACACTGGATACCGATCTGGTGGATCTGCTGGCAGCCAACACCAGCATGTTTCTTCCTTCCACAGGTTTGTATGGCTTGTGTTAGGGAAAGGTGTTAAATTCATATTGTATCATTATTTTAGGGGAAACTTAGTTTGGTAGCATGCGTTAACATTGGAAGCAGGGATTATGCACTGTAATCTTTCCCAGAAGTACAATTAAATATGCATTGAAACCTTTGTTAGACATTTTTGAAAGAAGTTAAAAAATTAGGCTTATTAAGCAGGGTTATCGTAACATACAGCTATGTCCTGTGTGACAGTGACCAGTGTGCACGCACCTCCATACACGTGCAGGTGATTGGCGTTTTTGTGTACTACGTGACAGCAACCAGCTACTAGCACGTTGGTCTCACTGAGAGCGTTTAATCCATTTCTGCTTGAGAATAGTTCCTTAAAATTTGATTCAAGTGGTGTGGAGGGGCAAAGCAAACATGACATATTTAAAAGCTGGTATCAATTAAGGGAATTTCATCACCTATGTAATGAGCTAAGGAAGGATCCCATCACATGTGTTGAGTACTGCAACATGTTGCCTTCAACATTTATTTATATAGTGCACGCTATATGACAGCATATTTCACACACCTCAACAAATTTTCAGAAAATATGTTTGGGAGAAACACTATTTGTGACACTGAGGTAAGTCTGACATGCTACACATTTAACACACACGCTGTTCCGTTCCATGATAGAGCCAGTTTGGTTCACTGGATGTCTGCTACATCTTTAATGAATCATATACATTGGTAGATAAAACAACAAAAACAACATGATTACATGATATTTAGTAGCTCCAATATGAGTGAATGAATACGTAGACAACCTGTGCCTTATGAACAGCTCTACAGGCACAACATAAGCCTTCTCCAGCAGAAGAAATATTTAAAGAAATTGTGTGAGACTTCAATATTCACTGGAATTTTCCAAATTGCATTGACAGTATAGAAGCAAAGTACATCAGAATCCATTGCCCGCTGAACTCGGCAGACAATATTTTAACTACAAACAGTGCCATTCCATCATTCTGCAGGCAGTTTTGGACGCAGATCTTCACTTTTTAACTGAGGACATGGGAGCCTACAGTAAACAAAGCGATGGTGGAGTTTTCTGATATTCAGTTCTGTATCAGAGCTTGGAAACATGAAGTTTGAAATTTTCTGAAGATACATTTTTGCCACATAGTCAAATTACGTTGCCTAACACTTTTGTTGGTGATGAAGCATATCCCCTAACAACCTACCTAATGAAATTGTACAGCAGAAGAACATTAGAGAGAAGTAAAGCAATATTTAATTACAGACTCTCGCGTGCACATCGTGTTGTAGAAAGTGCTTTTAGAATTTGTGCATCAAAGTGGAGGATTCTGGACAAAGCCATTGAAACATAAGCAGACACAGGCATGGAAATTGTTAAGTGCATAGCTTTACTGCACATTATTATCACAGAAGCTGAGGGTTTGCATGAATTTTCATCAAACGATTTTGGCAGCCTGAATGCAAATGGCGGTACTCAGTTAAAAAACTCCAGAATACATAACTCTGTTACTGCTTCTGCAAAACAAACCTGAGACCTTTTTGTGAATTTTTCCACAGTCCACTTGGTTCTGTACCATGGCAAGAGGAAGTTATTGGAGATGTGCAGTAATTCAAAGTCATCATTACACTATGTAAATCACATGAACTTGGTTCTGCATATCTGTACATAAATTTATGTATAAATGAAATACAAATGCAGTGACTGGGATAGGTTCCTCCATTCCTTGTCAACAAAGTCCCTGTTGTTGTAGTCTCTTTAAAACCTTGGAAATTAGAGCCTCTGTCATCAAAGACGTGAAATCAAGACATGCAATAACTACTGCTTGTAAACTTTTGCCCTCTCCGTTTCAACACTGTTCGTAAAATGTAAAATGTGCTCCTCGTCCACTTGCAAAGTGCTGGTTATTGCAGTCTATTTTTCCGATGATCTCAGCAGGACTCTTATCACTGCTGCCCACATGAGCGACCAGAAAGCAAGGGACAAACAAGCTTGGTCACTGCTACCTACTTGAGCATCCATTTTGCGCGCTTGCTTGTTACACGCTTTCATGCAGGATAGCCCCATTTTCATACATGTGTTTGTCCACTCAAGTGAGTTGGTGGGAAATGCGGGTGCACACTGGTCTCTGGCACACAGGACAATGCTCAACACTGACTCTTAAACTCTAGTAGTATAGTAGGAATACAACTACGTGTTTCGGCCCTACATGTGGGCCATCTTTAGGTTGAGATTCAACTTACAGATTAGCTGTACAAGCTGTGTGTGGTGTTTTTTTCTGGTGTTGGGGTCAGGGAGGGGGGGGGGGGGGTGTGAACGAGATCTCGTTGTTTCAGTGGTGGGTACCATGACCTAGGGCTGTTGCAAGTGGACTTTTTCTAGTTGGTATGTACACATGTCGAGTGGGTTATTATCCTAATGCTAAGGTTACTTTATAATGGTATCGTTAGTGGAATGTACATTTAAATACTAAAAATATACTTAAGAACTAGCATGCTATAATGTTATGGATCATGAAGCTCTAGCCAAAACTATGGTGTCCCTCAATGTCTGTCAATGTTTTGTGTGATATTTGCATTAAAACTTGTTTTTATGGCAGTGTTTATAAATAGAGAAGTGTTTCCACTGAGCTGAGGTGGAGTTTCTGGCGGTGGCCCTTTTCGTTCCTGTAGATAGGCGGAGTTGTGGTGTGGATGGTGCCAATCTCTATTTATAAACACTGCCATAAAAACAAGTTTTAATGCAAATATCACACAAAACATTGACAGACATTGAGGGACACCATAGTTTTGGCTAGAGCTTCATG
>Ga0131853_10023110_pt1 | contig 11233 bp, 11 predicted proteins | sample TergutLab28metaG_FD_92764 | JGI IMG/M metagenome (GOLD analysis project Ga0131853, IMG submission 92764) | Labiotermes labralis P1 segment gut microbial communities from Petit-Saut dam, French Guiana - Lab288 P1 (version 2) (version 2) | ecosystem: Host-associated > Arthropoda: Insects >...
ACCATGTTACCGAAAACCGTATGTTCAGAATCCGGCGATCCGACCAGTCTGCCGAACATGTACTTCCTTGGGCAGTCGATATACTCGTTCAATGACGATTTGGATAATTTTCCGATATCATCGGGGATAACGTCCCCGACCATCCTTTTCAGTGGTGGCTCCGGACCGCGGACCCATGTAATTCTTATCACATCGGTATTGGTGAGGTCCGCGAACCTTTCCTTTCTCTTTAAGGGGTCGTCATCATCTTCCCTGCAGGACACGTCGAAGAGTATGCACGGTCTTGCCGGCTTCCCGTTCTTCATTGTGTTAACGATATACATCCGCGAGGAGCCCTGCTGCAGAAGCACCTGGAACCTCATCGCATCCTTTTCTTCCTCGGCGTCCCTGTCCGTGTATCTGTGGTTGTCCGCAGGGGACGACCATGAGGAGTCCATGTTCAGGTATATCACGAACGGTCTGTCTATGAAGACGGAGTTGGTGCAGTCCGCGAGGAGCACGCCCCTCTTCTCATCGTCGGGTATCTCGGCGTTGTGCTTTATCCCGTCCATGGAGTTGATGAGATATGATAACGTTCCCGCTGTCCTTTCGTTGATCATCGTATCGTTCATGTTCAATCCGTCAAGGATCATTTTTATCGTGATCCTGTGCGAATCATCAGCTATTCGCTCGCAAAGCCCGGAGAATGTGTGTTCCTTGATATTCTCCATTATAGAGGACAGTTCTTCGAACTTCCCGCCCACAGATCTGGCATGTCTGCACAGAAGATACTCGTCATGCCTCGTACCGATCGATGTGCCGTAACCGGCGAAGAGCTCTCTTACGTCACCTACTGTGAGTATCTCGTAGTTCAATGCCTTTCTCACAAATTCCATCAGATCGCGGACGCTGTCCAGGTCTCTAGCGGGAAGTGTGTTCTTGAATGCTATGCCCTTCCTGTATAACGCTGACCGTACCGCATCCGCTATCGCACCCTTGGTGTCCATGACAATGGCAACATCCTCGGCGATATCGTTCGATATGAGGTCTATCGCATGCTCAGCGACCTGCCGGTCGTTGCCTACCATATGGACGGTTTCGATGTCGTACCGTCCGTCCTTGAAGATATCGATCTCCGTGTACTTGAAATCGTAAGGGATGAAATGTTTGTCCAGATCGTTGAACAGGTCGATGCCTATGACGGCGATGCTCTTTCCGGAGTATGCGACCTCCTGCTCCTCGGCGCCGAAGGCGGACATGACCATCTCATAGGTCGGCTGTTGTTCGAACTCCCTGAGAATGACCTTTGACTGTTTCCCGAAAAGGAAGTTCTCCACCTTCTCGGTGTAACGGCGTATCTTTCTTATGTTCTCGATCTCGCCGTGAACGAATTTTATGTCATATCCCGTAAGCTCCGTCACCGTTTCCAGAAGCTTCACGTCATCCATTATGCCCCGTTTCCCGTCCCGCGAACATTTGCCGGATGCCATTAGTCTCTCAAGCACAAGGTCCTCGTGATCCTTCGCGATCATCATCGGTGTGGACGCAAGTCTGCCTATCCACGGGACATCGATGCGATTGTTCAGCGCGGCAACGAGAGAAGCATCGTTGGAAATGACGATGTCGTAAGACCTCACCTCATCATATATCTCATCGATCGTCTTCGCCGCCTTCACGGAAGAACATTTGATTACACGTATTAAAGGGTGTCACGGAGGTGACCGAAAGTGCATCAGGATCGTCCCGCGAGAGGGTTGTTCCTGCCGTCCTTCAGTTTGAACCCTATGGACGTTGCCGTTGCGATATGTCTTCCGTCGCAGTATACCTTCACGTCGTAAGTGGATACGGAGTTCGTTTCGCTGACCATCGACGAAACGGCAGTAAGTTCGTTCCCGATACTAGGGTGACGATGATGCTAATTATAAATATCCTGAACAAATACAGAGAATACATACGCGTACAGTGGTGAAACATGTGCGCTCTAACAGAGGCGGATAACATGACCGATACCGTGGTGAACCGGAAAGAATTGCCGGAGATGATGTTAAGAAAGTTCCGTACGGAGAACGTACGCGTACGAGAAACGGACGGAGCGTTCTGCATCATGCCGATAAAGGAAGAGCGTGGCCAGTGGTTCGGATTAATTGGAATGTTCGCCGGGAATCCGGACCTGACCGTCGATAAGTTCTTAGAGAGCAAACGTGAAGAGAAGGAGCTGGAGCTTTGAAACATTACGTTCTGGATGCCTGCGCCTTGCTCGCAGTATTGCACGGAACGATGGACGGATAAGGTTGTCGCGGTCCTTGACAGTGCAGAGAGAGGTGAAGTGACGGTCGCAATGAACAAGCTGAACCTCATGGAAGTTTATTACGGAACGTACCGTTCATGCGGAAAGGACAATGCGGACAGGATGCTATCTAGTCTGAAAACAGCGCCGATATCCGTAAAACAGGAGATCACGGACGATATTTTTTTTGAAGCCAGTAGGCTGAAGGTCAGCTACAAAATATCACTCGCGGATTCGATAGCCCTTGCCGAAGCATCAACCTCAGGTGGAGAATTACTTACTGCCGATCATCACGAGTTCGATATAGTTGAAAAGAATGAGAAGATAAAGTTCTGCTGGATAAGGTAACGGGCTTTTACAAGACTATTGTCCGCAAACGTTTGACCGATCCATCGTAGCCTCATTTATCGAAACGTTATCAATGTCGCGCAGGAGAGTTGTTCCTGCCGTCCTTCAGTTTGAATCCGATAGACGTTGCCGTTGCGATATGTCTTCCGTCGCAGTATACCTTCACGTCGTAAGTGGACACGGAGTTCGTTTCGCTGACCATCGACGAAACGGCGGTAAGTTCGTTCCCAATGCCGGGTCTATGATAGATGATGCTCACCGAGAGTGCGGTCTGACGATACTCGCCCAGATTGGCGGCCAGCGCGAACGTGTGATCCGCCAATGCGAATACCGCAGCGCCGTGCGCGCGTTCGACGCTGTTCATCTTGTTATCGATCAATTTCATTCTCGTCCTTATCTCATCCTTGCTGACGCTCACCGTCTCTATGCCGTTCAGCCGCGCATACGGTGCGTTGTGTATCTCTTTGACGACGTCGAACAGTTCATCACGCACCTGCGGGTCGATGATCGCGCGTATCTCATCGTCGTTCATATGACGACGAAGGTCGGTAAGATATATTTTCTTTCTCTTTCGTTGATAGTCTCAAATAGAAAGATATGGTATCACAGACGATGTCATCCTCACCGGCGATAACCGTTTCCGAGCTGAACGAGAGGGCGAAGGCCGTTCTTGGCTCTGCCGTATCGGTCAACGACGTTTGGGTCTCCGGTGAGATATCCAATCTGACCAAGCACACCTCAGGTCACTACTATTTCACGCTCAAGGACAAGATGAGCGAGATCAGGTGCACGCTCTTCAGAGGTGCACGCAACACGCTGCAGTTCGAACCCGCTGAGAGCCTCAAAGTAACGGCGTTCGGGTCCGTTGACGTGTATGTTGCACGCGGATCGTATCAATTCAACGTCGCAACGATGAGACGTTCCGGGATAGGTGATATGTACACCGCGCTGGAGGAATTGAAGAAAAAACTCAAGGAAGAAGGACTGTTCGACGATTCTCGGAAAAGAGCATTACCTAGATATCCGAAGGTAATAGGCGTTGTAACATCTCCCACGGGCGCTGTGATCCATGACATTATAAGGGTGGCAGGTAAGAGATTCCCTGCCGACATCCTTCTTGCACCGGTGTTGGTTCAGGGCGACGGGGCCGCGGCGTCCATCGTGAGAGGCATAGAATTAATGAACACTCAGGATGTGGACGTGATGATCGTCGGAAGGGGCGGCGGTTCCGCGGAGGACCTTTGGGCGTTCAACGAGGAGCCGGTGGCGCGAGCGATAGCGACCTCCCGCATTCCCGTGATATCGGCGGTCGGCCACGAGACAGATTTCACGATAGCCGACATGGTGGCGGATGTTCGCGCACCGACACCGTCCGCCGCTGCGGAGACGGCGCTGCCGGACATCTACGGTGAACTGCGTATCGTCGATCATATGGCAGCGCGTGCGCACGGACACATCACCGCGTCAGTGGAGAGGATGCGCAACAGATTCAAAGTGATCGATTCCAAACTGTCTCCGAAACGCGCCGGCGAGAGAGTGAACATCGAAATAAAAGGCGTCACCGAACTTCACAGGCGCGCGTCTTCGTCGATACGATCATTGCTCAACCTGAAAAAGGGCGGTTTCATGCTTGCTGACGCAAAACTGTCGCCCAAGCGCGCAGGGGATGCCGTGGGGCAGTACATGCTCAGGACCGATGATTTCTCTGACACCGCGGACGCGTCCGTCCGGCGGATGCTCGCTGAAAAGAGGGCACGCTCAGATTCCGCGGATGCCAGGCTGAATGCCGTCAGCCCTATGAGCGTACTTGAGAGAGGATACGGTTTCATAAGGGCGCCGGACGGAAAAGCATTGATATCAGTATCCCAATTGACGTTGGGCTCGGACATAGAGATAACGATGAGGGACGGGACCGCTAAGGCAAAGGTGAACGGGGTGATCAAAAATGAATGAAAATGTTGATGAGATGACGTTCGAGGAATCGCTTAGGAAACTCGAGGAACTGGTCGGTATGCTCGAGGAAGGCTCGCTCGATCTAGACAAGAGCCTCGAGATCTATGAGAACGCCGTGAAGCTCAGGGATCGGTGCAGGAAGATACTTGAGATCAGTGAGAGACGCGTTCAGAAGATAATGGAAACTTCGGGCGGGATACAGAAAGAGGATATCTGATATTCATCTGAGCGCACCAGGGCCCGATATGACCTCTCGGTTCACACTCCTCTTGTGGGATACCCATACGGTCATCCCGTTACTTCGGCACCATTTCTCGATATCCTCGAAGAGACGTGTGCTCATCATATCGAATATGTCGTACGCCAGTCTCAAGGCGCCCGCCAGTGCTCCTGATGTTATGTGTTTGCAGTTGTAGCTTCCGAATATGTCCCGCAACCCTATCGCCAGTACCGATATCAGATCGTGACCTCTGCACACATCCCAAGGGTCATGTTCATCATCCGTCTCCTTGATGAGCTTTGTCTTTATCGTCTGCATGTCAGCGCGCGGTCGCTGTGAGTTCTCGATCACGGCCCTCAGCATCAGATCGATGTCCGTTCTCATGCTCCTCCGATCGGTGAACGTCTGATGGTCAAGGTCCTTGAACGACAACCCGTACTCATTCCTCTCGGATACGTACATCAGAAGGCCGAGATGATAGCAGGCTGCGGTGAGGGAATCGCGTATCTCCCCGTATCTGCTGACGAAACGTTCGATCTTTCCATTATCTGCGTATTCCGTTAGAACGCAGTCCAGCGCACCGCTCCTAACAAGCATGGTATCAAGATCACGGTTGTCGGTCACGAACAGCGGAGGCTTCCTGCCGATGCCCCTCAGCGTGTCGGTGTCCGGATCTATTATCCCGATGACCTTTCCGTCGTTCCTGCGTTCCGTCATCTCCTTGACGGACGATATGACGTTGTCCTTGGAATGAGCAGGTATTATCTCGCATTCGCATCTGTCGATGAACTTTCCGTACAGACGTGCGTCGGTGGTCCCTTCCACAACGAGAAATGAACCGCTGAACAGCGAACGCTTCATCGATATCTCGTTGGCGATGTCCGACGGCCCCAGATACTCACGCACGTCCAGCCCTCAGTTCGTTCGCCAGGTCCCAGTCATCGTGAACTATTTGCGGCGAGTGTGTGGCGACCACGATCTGCAGGCCCCTGAGCCGGGCGATGTCCTTCATCGTCCTTCCCATCATCTGTTGCCATGATACGTGCAGCGAGATCTCCGGTTCGTCTATCATCACGAACGAGGACGGGGCGGCCTCGAACAGCAGCCTGTAGAAGATTATGAATATCTGCCTCTCGCCCGACGAGAGGTTACCGAACGGAAGCGTGATCCCATTGTCCAGAAGGAATACCACGTGATCGTTCTCGTCCACGTCCATATTCTTGTCAAGAAGGAACTTATTCATTACGTCCTTGAACACAATGATCGACTCCGAAAGATAATAATTCCTGTCGACGAACTCCCATATCCCGTGTATCAGGTCCAGGTAATCCTTCCTGGACCCCATGAGGTCGTATCTGGTCGGCGGGAATCTGAGGCCGGACGGTATATCTACGTCAAAACCGGCGTCACGTATGAAGTTCAGTCTCGCGTTAAGGTCCTTCGCCCAGAAGACCAGCTCATCGTCATCCGTGTCGTCCTCGTACTGCGGAACGATCAAATTGTGGTGCTCCTTCGCATCCCTCAGCATGGCCGAGAGTCGTGATGCGTACGCGTCCACAGCATTGACGACCTTCCCGCCGGACTCGATGAGCGTCCTCTCCGGAGGTATGTACGTCGTCCCGACGATCGTTCTCAATTCGCTCGGCGTGAGCTCCGTCTCTATCTCGTTGCGCTGCATCTGTATCAGGATACTGTTCTCCGACCTCTCGACGATCATGTTGGAACCGTCGCAGAACGAGATGTCCATCCTGTCGAACGGGATGCCCATCAATCCGTCCACATCACCGCCGAACAGCATGGACGTCATTCTGATGAGTGTGCTCTTGCCGCATCCGTTCGGTGAATGAACGTAGGTTATACCGTCACCGAAAACGTTCACACAATGGTCATGGCGCCCGAACAGCCCGTATACGGAGATGGTCCTGATCTTCATCACCTCACTGATATCTTAGAAATATATAGAACATCCCCGTCTTCCGGCGCCTCTCGCGCAATAACTTTATTTCCGTCATATGCTTGAAGGGTCGCGATGGACACTGAAAAGGCATTCTCCGTCATTCAAGAGCACATAAAGAACAAAGAATACGATAGGGTCAGGCCGCTTGTTGACGAGATCGTCGCATCCGCCGGCGACACCCGGACACTTTTGAAGTCAGCTTCGCTGTTGAAGGTGGTGGAGGACGAGGACGGATGCCAGAGGATACTGGATCGCGTCGTTGCTGCGAAGCATGGCGATAAACTATCCGTTTCCATGTCCCTCAGAGGATTGGGAAGGGCGGATGATGCGTACGCGCTGATAATGAATGAGCCGGATAATGACGAGGTGCTGCATGAGAAGGCCGCCTCGCTGCTGATGATGGACGAAGGGGAGGAAGCATTGTCCAAGCTCAGACGGATCACATCCATGACAGTTTCGCGTAGGATCCTGCTTTGCGAGGCACTGTGCTCATTGGGCGAATTCAAAGAAGCGTATGACATAGCCGTGAAGATGACCGACGATGAGAAAGGATCGTACGTGTCGCTCGTCAACCTTTGTTCGACGATGATACTCATGGGAAAGAACAAGGACGCGATCAAGACCGCCAGACAGCACCTGAAGGAAGGCAAGGACGCGGACTCTTTGGCGCTGGCAGCATATGTGATGAGGATAAACGGCCGTATACCGGCTGCCGCCAACTATGCGCACCGTGCACTGACCATCGACCATAAACACAAGGGCGCCCTGGAGACGATGGCGTACTGTCTCATAGAAAAGGAAAAATTCATCGAGGCCAAGATCATGGCCGGCGCCATAAACGAGGGTGACCCCGGAGACCCGGCGGCCGTCAGGATACTCGATGCATGCAGACAGGCGTCACGGTGACCTGCCGCGCACTCCCTTTGCGATACCTCTCCATCTTCTGCCTCTCATTACCTCCTTCCAGAAGAACGGCGTCAGCAGCATGAGCGCCGTACCTATCTCGAGACGTCCGATCCACATCAGCATGGTCGTGAACAATTTACTTGCGTCAGACATGGACGTGAAACCTTCGCCGTGGCCGAACGGACCGACGAAACCGCAGTTGGTCACGGATGTCACGGACAAGATCATCGACTGTTCCAGATTCATACCAGGTTCAAGCACCATGAGCACCACCCCGCCACCCACCATTGTGATGACGAACAGCACGAACAGCAGGTACGCCGCCTGTATGGTGCCTTCTTCCAGCGTCTCGCCACCGACCTTGGTCTCGAACACCCCGCGCGGGTGCAAACGTCTCCTGACGTCGACCATCAGGTAGGTCACGATCGCCGAGGCCCTTCCGACCTTGAGCCCTCCGGCCGTGGATCCCGAGGATCCGCCGATCACCACCAATATCAGCAATATACCTGCCGCTCCCAACGCCCACGGTCCGATGTCCGTTACCATGTACCCGGTGGAACTTCCGATCGATACGACCGTGAATACAACATCCTTCGCATGCGTCAACGCATTCGTTCCGGTACTCGTGAACGTAAGTACGAATATAGCGACCGACGCGATAGCGAAGATGAGCACCATCCACTTGAACTCAGAGTTCTTGAGGTACCCGGCGCCCTTCTTCCTGTAGATGCGCTGATAGTGCAGATAGAAGTTCGTCGCGCCGAGGAACATGAACGCCAGTATGACCATCTGGACGTACGACGGATATACGCCGGTGCCGTTGTCATGGGTCATGAACCCGCCCGTCGATATAGTGGAGAACATCAGACATACGGAATCGAACGGGTCCACGCCCATCAGCAGGACCGCCACCAGGAACACCGCGCTGAGCACTGCGTACACGATGATGAACTGCAGCGCCGCGTCGGTCATTCTCGTCGTCAAATTCTTCCCGCCGGAGCCCGACACCTCGTTCTTGAACATCGAGCGTCCGCCGAATCCGAGCATCGGAAGCAGCGCGATGAATATCAGAATGATGGCGATACCGCCTATCCATTGCGTGAGCGACCTCCACAGCAGGAGGCTGTTGGGGCACGACTCGAAATCCTCCGGAGATATCAACGTGGCACCGGTGGTCGTGAAACCGCTGACGGATTCGAAGAAACCGTCTATGATGCTCCATCCGCTCAGGAAGAACGGGACGGCGGCGATCGCGGTCACCACTCCCCAGACCGCCACTATCAGCAGGAAACCATCCACCGGCCGCAGGTCCCTGCTGAAACCGAACAGCAGCAGCATCGGCGCGGAAACGCAGATGCATAACGTCATCGGAATGAGGAACGGCAGAAGGTCATCGCCGTAGATCAGCGCTGTGATGAGCGGGATCAGCATGATGATGCCGGCGACCATGATGGTTATGCCGACGGTAAGGAGGAAGGTATTGTCCCATTTACGGGTACCCTGCAAGACCTTTCCGACGCGCGCGAACGACACCATTCTGATATCACACGTCCATGATCCTTATCCCGAAGAGCTTCTCGATCTTGTGTAGTTTGGTCTCATATGTGTACAATAACAGATTGTCCTCTTTCTCAAGCCTTGTGTCAAGCCGAGGGAATATGGCCGTTCCATCTCTCATGATGCAGACCGCACGCGACCCCTCCGGGAATTGAAGGTCGCCAAGCGGCATCCCGGCGATCCTGGAGTCTTTGTTGATCTTCACCATGAAGAGTGTCTCCTCGTCGTGGTTCATCTTCATCAACGCTTTCTCATCGGATATCAGTGTCTTCATGATCTCGTTCGCTATCAGACGGTGGTAACCGACGATGGACATTATACCGGTGACGGCGAAGACGTCCTCGTACTCCCTCTTGGAATATCGGGATATTATCTTCTGTGCACCGAGGTCCTTGGACACGAGCGATCCCAAAAGGTTCTTCTCGTCGCTGTCCGTGGCAAGTATCACGACGTCCGCCCTTCCGGTGTTCTCACTCCTCAGTACTTCGGGGTCAACACCGTCCGCATTGATGACAAGCGTGTTGTCCACGTCCCTGACGAGCTTCTTGCACTGTTCCGGGTTATGTTCGATCATCTTGAGGTACAGTTTCTCGTTCTCAAGCATCCTGGCGACGTTGCTTCCGACGATACCTCCGCCGATGATGGTGATCTCCTTCGCTTCACGCGTGTATCCCATCATCTCATTGAACTCGCTGATGGAATCAGGCGTACCGAGTACACAGAGGAAATCACCTGCATGCACCTCTGTCATCTCTTTGTAGAGTATCACCTTACCCTTCCTGTAGACGGACATGATGGTGCAGTTGTCCGGTATTCGTATATCGACCATCGCATGCCCGGCGAAGCCGCGGTGTATATCCGTGACGAGGAATATGGCGACAGCGAGACCGAGCTTCTCGATATCGTTGTAATCCACCGCGTTCTCAAGGACCGCGAGCTTGGAAAGTTTCTTGGACGTCGAGAGCTCCGGGGAGACTATCATGTCCGTTCCGAAATATGCACCGTCTCCCTGAACCTTGATGAAATCTGGATTCCTTATTTTGGAAACAGTTCGTATGCTGTTCTTCGCGTTCTTGGCGACGATGCATGAGAACAGGTTGTTCTCATCGTACGGCATCGCGGCGATGAGGACATCCGCGGCATGACGGCCGATGGCATCCTCTATCACCTTTGGGTTCACCCCGTTCTCCTGAAGCACCGAGACGTTGAGGCCGGATCTTGCGATCTCGGCCTTGTGACTGTCGGTCTCTATCATCAGGACGTTGTGGGAGTTCGAGAGCACACCGGCGATCGTTGACCCCACGTTGCCCGCGCCTATGATAATTATGTTCATGTGACGACCCGCTGATCTATTCCGAATCGGCGATGAACATATTTTAATGGATACGTCTCATATTTCGTACATGCTGGATATAATCATGATTTCTTTCGGGAGCGACCCTATACAAGCTATTTTTTTACTATTCGCCTGAGCATGTCCAGTTTTCTCATCTCCATCACGCCGACGGCCACAGAGAGCAGCACGCAGATTATACAGATGACAAAGAATATATTCGGTATCGTTCCCAGTATGCTGTCCCTACTCAGCGATCCGAAGGAGTTGGACGACAGCGAGGAGAGGAACGTCTCGTTCACCAGGAATGAGAAGAAACCGTCCACGTGCGCGATCGTTGTGTAAGTGGACGGGTCTATCATCGCCCCGCCCCATTTCGAGATGAGTTCGTACACAGACAGGTTACCGGCGCCGGTGGACGATAATGCGATATCCGACGCGGCGGCCGGTGATGCCATGAACAGGAACGTGACACCGCAAAACATTACGAACAGCAACGCATACGCTCTTCTGACGTTCCCACCCCGAACCATCAGTGCCTAACGGGTTGATAAAGGTTCTCACATATGCAACTGTGTTTCATAATTCCCTCACACCGTCGCTCTCTTCATCATGTTGAAGCATTCGATGTTCTGTCCGATCTCGTTCACCATGTTCTCGAATATCTTGGACGATACTGATTCCCCGAACATC
>Ga0131853_10023112_pt1 | contig 11231 bp, 4 predicted proteins | sample TergutLab28metaG_FD_92764 | JGI IMG/M metagenome (GOLD analysis project Ga0131853, IMG submission 92764) | Labiotermes labralis P1 segment gut microbial communities from Petit-Saut dam, French Guiana - Lab288 P1 (version 2) (version 2) | ecosystem: Host-associated > Arthropoda: Insects >...
AAAACTATTAGTACAGGCCTACAACTGGCCTGAAAACTATTAGTACAGGCCTACAACTGGCCTGAAAACTATTAGTACAGGCCCACAACTGGCCTGAAAACTATTAGTACAGGCCCACAACTGCCTGAAAACTATTAGTACAGGCCTACAACTGGCCTGAAAACTATTAGTACAGGCCTACAACTGGCCTGAAAACTATTAGTACAGGCCCACAAGTGGCCTGAAAACTATTAGTACAGGCCTACAACTGGCCTGAAAACTATTAGTACAGGCCTACAACAGTAACTGCATTCAAAGTAGTGAGTTCATTTCAGAGATGAACATGAACAGATGGTATGACATCCCCATTCTGTGTTCACTGTATGTACTTGAGGTTGCACTGTTAATAACAACACTGTGACTTTGATGAAATATGATACAATTTACCTTGTTGTAGAGTCCAGTTGAAATGTGATGGCACACAGTGATGCACGGTAGGGGAAGTGAAGGGGAAACTGGTGAATGGAGTGGGTAGCCAATACTTCCTCGGAAAATGGTGTATCCCGCATTACTACCACTGATGCGCACGCCTCGGCAGCCAGTGGTTGTCTGAACCGATGCCCCCTAGCTGATTTAAACGGACACGTCCGTTTCGCCGAAAGACGAAATCTGGTTTCTGTGCGTGTGCCATCACATTTCAAATCCCATCTACCATAAAGAGTACAACCTGTCTTTATAATGTTCCAGCATAGCAATGTACAGTAGATACAAATATTCACCCTGCGTCTGGCAACGGAGGAATGGTGCTGGGTCCAAAAAAGGGTACAAAGTTGTTCACACGTTCCGTCATTCGAGCATTCTGCACAAAGTCCTCAAATGACGCGGGTGTCTGACTGATCATATTCAGCTGCAAGATCCTCTGGTGATCCGTATTATGAATCTACAACATAAATACAACGGAACATTCTTAACCCCATTTTAAAACACAATGTACGAAGTGAACATGCAGTAACTATACAAATTCAAAGCATGTGCAAGTTGAATGACATTACACATAAATATGTTCTTTTTAACGTTTTCCGTCCCTAAGTGTTATAACGTATAAGTGCAACTTGTCAGTCAGTAACACAACACTTGAAACTAGAATGGAGTGTTAGACAAGTACATACACTCCATTCTAGTTTATTTACGAACACAACGGGGATGACGAACCTTAGGACACAACACTTTATGTTATATACAATAAAAATAAAAATACAGCATGATTCAAACCGATGGACTCAATTTCGTATGTCTATTATTTCCTGAACTATACATGGTATTTGAATGATCTACGTAACATTTGAAAGAGGAGGTCCTAAATTTTCAAATAACACTGCCAGAGCGCTCACCTATTGCACAGCCGTGCAGCAGCACCAGTTGAGAGAAAAATGGCTACTATTGAGCACAAGATTTTTTGTGTTCGTGAGTTCATTAAAACTGAGCTGGCGACTGCTGTGCAGCGTGCGTTTCGTCTTCATTTCAACATTCAACCTCCAACGAGGAAGAGCATTTGTTGTTGGAATCACCAATTTGAGCAAACAGGCTGTCTGTGTAAAGGCAAAAAAGCTCCGGCCGACCACGTGTATCAGAGGAGAACGTGAGACGAATTCAAGACAGTCTTGAGCGTAGCCCACGCAAGTCAAACCGTAGAGCGAGCAGAGAACTTGGAATACCGCAACCAACTGTCTGGCGTGTGTTGAGGTGCTGTTTACTGTTCAATTGAGTCCATCTTTTTGGATCACCCTGTAGTATATTGTCAGGGCGACATGTTTCAACCTTTATTAGGTCATCTTCAGGCCCTCTGAGAAAACAGATCCAAGAGCTATTTATATTTCAATGCACTGTGGGATCTCAAATGCTTACAGATTGTGTTATATGAATGTAAAATACATAAGTTTGTATATATTGGAATCCGTGTGGCGGTCTGAGCTTTAAAAGTTTAAAAATTATCTGAGATGGTGATATATTAAAACCAACTGTGTGTAAAAGACAGTATAAAAACTTGGTTTTACTTTTAGTTTTTAAAATGTGAACTTTTATATGGTGTGTTCTTCATTTGTTGGTGGTATGAGGAAATGGTGCTTTATCTCTGATGATGACAAGACAAGGTGATATTTTTCTTCCCATGAGATTAGTTATTTCTTAGTGGCATTGTTGTGTGTTCTAGCAGACTAAATGGTCTATGGCGATCTTTTTGTATAGATGGGTTGAGTTTGCTGTCCTGTACTTGGTGAATAGGATGCTGTTTCGTAGCGCTGTATTGATTTTTTGTAGACGTTGGTGGTGGAGGTGAATGGCCTAATGTATGTTGTTCGGTACTAACTAGTATCACTGTGAACTGGAGTTAAATAAATTATGTTTGTTTGGGCATGTACAGAGAATGGAAGAAAATAGAATTCCCAAAAGGGTATTATATATGAATTTGGTCACAACAAGGTTCAGAGGTAGACTAAGAAATAGATGGCAAGATGAGGTGAGATAGGATGCAAAAATAGTTGGTGAAGGGTGGCAGGAAAAATTACACAACATAGAGGAATGGAAGAAGCTCCTGAGAACGGCAAGAAATCGTCACATTCTGCTCCTGCCAATGGAATGAATGAATGATAGGCTGTGACTGAGGCAAGAGTGACCTGCACAATAGGAGTGGAGTGGGGGGGAAACAGACTCACCACACAGGTGGTCTCATTCTAATTGGGCAGATCCAGTTACGAAAGGTGATCATGAGATGGTGAAATCCCAAACATGAAAGAGACAGGCATTCTGAAGTGACGGTAACAAAGAACTATGTTACGATTACTGTCCTGCTTGGGATGTGGCACTATGCTGTCTGGCAGATAGGTACTATAATGAAAGTAATGGATTCCTGTGCAATGTTAGGATCCACCTAACACATGCTGTAACACCACAGAAATACTCAATGTCATTAAAATCTCATAAACCTATATTTCTGCCAGAGAAATCCTCCTACAAATATCACTCAGACAATTCAAATAGTTCACCCTAGAATAGGCCACAAAGGCCCAGAGGAGGAGTAGAGGTATAGCTCTATTCTTTCTTTAACCTCGGCGCTTGATGGGGGTGGGTGGTCAATGCCACGCCCTGGCCGCTTTACGCCTGGGAAAGACCCAGTACCCATTGTACAGGAGGCTGTGTGGGCCCCAAAGCCAGTCTGGATGGACGTGGAAAATTTCGCCCCAACTGGGATTCAATCCCCAGACCATCCGGCCCGTAGTGAGTCGCTATACCAACTGAGCTATCCTGTACCACATTAATGAGACAAACAATAACATCATTCTTTTCTTATGTGTTTCCACCACGAAGATGGTTTTTCTTGCTGTCAGCGAGTACGTTCGCATGAAATATGCATACACATGGTGCAATTCAAACTACTTCTCATTAAAACTGAATAATAACCAGAGCAGAAACTGTTATGAAATGTTAATTGCTATGAATCCTTTGGCACTGATCATTAAAGGCTTGTAATGCGTGGCATAACACTCAAAATGGTGCCAAGTTGCCTAAAGGCATTGGCCAATCAGAGGTGCACTTATACAGCCCTTATTTAAAATTCAGTCTCTAGACACTACATCTGGCATTCACACCCAGCACTGAAGGGTTAATTGCCAATACAAGTGCCTATTCATTGTCCAGGATATGGTTGCCTTCCTTGCCAACTTCACGACATATAGTAATTAAAACTGTAACGTGGAATGACATTCAAGTTCAGATGCTCCGGTTTACTCACATGATTACATGCGCAAAAGACTGGGAAAGATGACCTTAATCACATTTAAAAATCCTACTACAGTGTTTTCAGAGCCATGTGAGCCATGCATACTGGCAATGGGGACTTTGAACCTTCTGGCTCTTCACTATCAATTCTGCATGTGGATACAGACATAAAAAACACTTAGAGTTACACGTATGAGGACATTATTATTATTATTATTCTCCTCCTCCTCCTTATTCTTCTTCTTCCTCCTCCTTCTTCCTCTTCCTTATTCTTCCTCCTCCTCCTTCTTCTTCTTCTTCTTCCTCCTCCTCCTCCTCCTATAGCGCTACGGCTCTTTCAGTTTGGCCTTGGCTTCCCTTATAATTGATGCCCATTCCTCTCTATTCAACACTTCCGTTCTCCATTGTTTCACACCGAGCTTCCTTAAATTGTCTCCCACGTTGTTTATCCACCTGAGTCTGGGTCGTCCTCTACCTCTCCTTCCTTCTAATTTTCTTTCAAAAATCTTCTTTACACACCTGGTCTCATTCATTCCACTTACATGATCAAGCCATCTAATCTTCGAATCTTTATTACGGTCACAATATCTTGGGATTTATATTTGGTTCTCAATTAAAGGTAAAGTGATCCCGTTACAAGCCCGGTGTGGCCCAGAGGGTGGGTAGAGGCATAGCTCTACTCTTCCATGACCACGGCACTAGAAGGGGGTGAGTGGTTAGCAGCATGCCCTGGCCGCACTTTACCCCGGGGAAAGAACTGGTACCCATTGTACAAGAGGCTGGGTGGGCCCCAGGGCCGGTCTGGACAGGCGGAAAATCTCGTCCCCACCGGGATTCGATCAAGGACTGTCCAGCCCATAGTCAGTCGCTATACCAACTGAGCTACCCAGCCCACATACGAGTACATTACTCTTTGGTATTTCATGTAATCTGCTAGTACTATCACTACATTACACATGTACAACTTACCTTTAAGAACTGCAACTGTGTTTTGGAATCTAACTGCTGTACGGCACGCATGCAAAGAATCCCCCAGTGCTGGCAAGTGTCTGTTATACCCAGGCTCTTGGGAATAAGTTCTTTATGTAGGACTCTTTCGTGAAAATTACTGGTGAGCTTATTGGAAAGTCCCTCGTACCGAAACGTCCCTTCAGTCAATAGACGATACACGCCAGTGTAGGGTTCGAAGTTCATGTCACCAGTGATAATCACAGGCCAGTATGTGGGAACCCCAGAACTGTAAGGAGTTTGTTCAAATAAGCTGAAGTAACAGAAATTCAAAACTAAATCAAACAATTACAAAATGACACAACCATCTTACATCATCATTTATAATGTTCCATACCATCTAAATTCATGGTCCTCTGGGATATGATTCTGTGTAGTGTGCCACATCTCAGAGGTTTCATATTCAATGCTGGCAGAACTTCAAGTCTCATATACCTTATTACCTGCCCGTACAGCATTAAAGATACGCTACATAACCTACACGATACTTATTTCAAGTGTCACATCTAACGAGGGACAATATAATAACGCCGGAAAAAGTTTTAGCATGTGTCAGCTTTCTGGAGTTTTCAGGATTACTGAAGTAAAACTTAGTTTATCGGTCAGTTTCCCTTAACCATGATGGAGGCAAGTCACCATGAGTGTGGCGGGTGTATGAGGGAGAGTGCATACGTCCTTTCATCATAGCACTGTTTCTGTTTAAATCTTGACCTATTCCGTAATGTTTATGTTTAAATACACAAACTGTAGTGTGTAATATAATGAAGAATTTTATTTGTATTATGTAGATTTTTTTATTCTAGAAGAAATTAGGAGAAGATTGAGGCCAGGAAATGCTTGCTGTCATTCGTTGCAGAATCTTTTGTCTTCCAGGTTGCTATCCAAAAATTTAATACATAGAACTATAATTTTGCCTATTGTTTTGTGTGTGTGTGAAACTTGGTCGTTAACATTGCGGGAGGAAAGGAAGCTGAGGGTGTTTGAGAACATGGTGTTGAGGAGAATATTTGCACCTAGGAGGGACGAGGTAACGGGGGAATGGAGGAGATTGCATAACGAGGAGCTAAATGATTTGTACTCCTCACCCAATATTGTGCGGGTGATGAAATTAAGAAGAATGAGATGGGCTGGGCATGTGGCGCGTATGGGTGAGGATGGGGGGGGGTGTATAGGGTCTTGCTGGGGAAACCAGAGGGAAGGAGACCCACTGGGGAGACCTAGGTGTAGATGGATGGATAATATTAGGATAAATCTCCAGGAGGTGGGATGTGGGTGTATGAACTCGATTGGGCTGGCCCAGGATAGGGACAGGTGGCGGACTCTTGTGAGTGTGGTAATGAACCTTTGGGTTCCGTGAAATGCGAGGAATTTCTTGACTAGATGCAAACCAGTTAGCTTCTCAAGAAGGACTCTGCACCATGGAGTGAGTAAGTAAGTATGTAAGTAAGTGCATAATTTTTAAAGCACTTTTTCTATTATCTGTCCAGTGTTGTGTCTATCACTGCTTCAGTCCTGACCTAACAGGTAATCAGTTTTGCACCTAGATGACATACAGGAGCATAAATATCACAACTACAGTGAGGTAAGTCATTTTGTAACAATGTCAGTATCTGAGATTATACTGTTCTGAATGGTAGGATGATTGGTGAATGATGATTAGTGGTGTGAAAGATATGGTAGGAATATGATGTTTGTTGGACCGTGCATCCTTGTGATAACTTAAGAATAAAAACCAACTAGATGTCACTTATTACTTTATTATACTTCTTATAGGCTCAACATGTTTTGGGCACTACTATGCCCATCATCAGGAGCTCGCAACTATAATGTTGATTACCAAATTGGTTGTTTCGTTCTTGGTTTGCTGTGGATTGAAGGTTAGGTGCGGTTAGGCTGGAGTGGTGTCCGGGATGCAGGCTAAAGCACAGAATTCTGTTCTAAATACATATTATTACTATTATTTTGATTATATTTCATGTTTGTGAAGAGCAATCCTTAAATACAGATTTTGTATGAATTAGATTCGGTGCATATAAGCACCAACTGTAATTACTGCCATGTTTGTGACTGCAACCTACACAGCACTATATAGATCTGTGGGTATGTTTATGAGCTATCTTTAAACCAAATTTCACAAGCCTAGCTCCAATCATTCATTAGTAGTCACCATCAGCGCAACTTCAGTAGAAAAATATTCATATGACTACCACCCTGTTACTTTATGTTCCAAAATATATCATTTTACCAACGTTTGCACAATTTTTCCAACGTGTATTACCACGTATCAATCTCGGGACTTAAAAGTGTCACTAATATTGCTCTCACCTCAGACGTTTGCACATTTGCATTCGTTTTGTTACCAATTGTGGGAAACTAATATGCCAGGCATGGGGTCTCCTCCAATGGCAGAATGCTAATACCAAGTTTCATAGAAATTTGTCAACTGATATGTTGATAAATTTTCACAAAACTTGGAAAGTGGTAATAAACAAACCTACACACAACATGGTGATCTCTCTGTATATGGCAGGCAAGCAAAAAAAAAAAAAAAATTTGTGGACAACTTCCAAATCATATCACACAGTACACTTCAATATCAGCAGTGTTTAACTTCCACACCATATCAAACAACACACTTCAAAATCAGCAGTGTTTCAACTTCCAGATCATATCAAAGAGTACACTTCAATATCAGCATTGTTTAACTTCTACACCATATCAAACAACACACTTCAAAATCAGCAGTGTTTCAACTTCCAGATCATATCAAAGAGTACACTTCAATATCAGCATTGTTTAACTTCCACACCATATCAAACAACACACTTCAAAATCAGCAGTGTTTCAACTTCCAGATCATATCAAAGAGTACACTTCAATATCAGCAATGTTTAACTTGCAGATCATATCAAACAATACACTTCAATGTCATTAGTGTTTAACTTCTGAATCATATCTAACAATACACTTCAATATCAGCAGTGTTTAACTTGTAGATCATATCAAACAATACACTTCAATATCAGCAGTGTTTAACTTCCAGACCATATCAAACAGTATACTTTAATATCAGCAGTGTTTAACTTTGAGATCATATCACACAGTACACTTCAATATCAGCAGTGTTTAACTTCCTGACCACATCAAACAGTACATTTCAATGTCATCAGTTTCACTTCTGGATCCTATCACACAGCACATTGCAATATCAGCAGTGTTTCACTTCTGGATCAGATCACACAGCACACTTCAATACCAGCAGTGTTTAACTTCTGGATCATATCTAACAATACACTTCAATATCAGCAGTGTTTAACTTCCAGATCATATCACACAGCACACTTCAATATCAGCAGTGTTTAACTTCCAGATCATATCAAACAGTACACTTCAATATCAGCAGTGTTTAACTTTGAGATCATATCAAACAGTACACTTCAATATCAGCAGTGTTTAACTTCCTGACCACATCAAACAGTACATTTCAATATCAGCAGTATTTAACTTCCAGATAATATCAAACAGTACACTTCAATGTCAGCAGTGTCTAACTTCCACATATCAAACAGTATACTTCAATATCAGCAGTGTTTCACTTCTGGATCATATCACACAGCACACTTCAATATCAGCAGTGTCTAACTTCCACATATCAAACAGTACATTTCAATATTAGCAGTGTTTAATGTCTGGATCATTCTGAACAAGTACACTCCAATATTAGGAATGTTAAACACGTCATTTAGGGTTATGTCCAGCAGCAGACTTCAATATCAGCAATATCAAACATGCAATTCAATATCATGTCCAATCGTAGGCTTCAATATTTGCTGTGTTGAACATTTGATTCAGTACCATTTCTAAATTGTGTCGAACCTCTGGTTCAGTACAATATCCAATGATAGGCTCTCATACTAGCAGTGGTGAACCTATGTTCTGGCTTTACAAGCAGCAGTAATTAACCACTGGTTCATGATTGTGTCCAGTTGTAGACTTTCGTATTACTGGTGCTGGAAATTTTGTTCAGGATCATGACCAACATAAGACTCCAACAGTAGTAGTACTGAACTTTTCATTTTTTATAATCATGCCCAACAGCAGTGTTGACATTCTAGTACACGTTCATGTCGTGTGAAAGGTCTCGATATTGCCAGTAGTGAACCTGTGGCCTAGAATCACGTGCAGTGATGACAACAGGCTCGAACTCTTGGTTCAGGATCACGTCCACGCTTCACTATTAGGAGTCAAGAACCGCCGGTCCACAATCACGTCTGATGGCACACCCAGATATTTGTTGTGCCAAACCGTCAGTTCTGTAACTACAGTACACTTACCTGAAGCCTTTAAACGCAAACCTCTCCACCTCTGCCAGCAGGATCTGCATCTGCGCAAGCTTGACATCATGACGTCTTGGATTGTACAACAGGTGAGTTGTGGCGACCACCAAGTATCTGCTAGGGTTTGCTCCGATGGCAAGCTTCGCCACCAGACCGACATTGTGACGGTCAAGAACACTGACACCGGGTTGGTAGTACTCGACAGTTGTGTGATCTACCAGTTCGAACACATCTCTCTTATAGAAAATGGCAATACCATCAACATTTTTTCCAGTTCGTTGTTTGTAAATGTGTGAGTAGCCTGCCAACACACAATATGACAAAACATTACCTTGCATCAGATACTGCAAAATTCTAATAACGTTAACAACACTTCTTGTTACATTCTGGAACTTCTGTCATGTATATTCTAACAGATATGATGCAATTTTCATGGCTCCACAATGACGTTTTTTCTTGTTAGATTTGAAGTCCTCAAGGTGGCTACCATAAATACAGCTTCCAGGATGTGAAACCAGATAGTTTGGCATACGTATACTGTTCCGTAAGGACATAGTACCTCCAACCTCAGGGTAGTAGGGGTACAGTGACGCTGAAGGTTGCAAAATTGTCATCTGTATCCAGAAACTAATTGGTGTCACATCCCCAAAGACAGTAATCTTCAATTATGTTCCTTCTTCAGAACCCTACTGGTAGATTAAGTACTGTAATCTGCCAGTTCACAATTTCAGCGTAAGATACCACCATTCAGAATGGGACTGCAAACATAATGCCAACTGGGTACACTTTAGATTCCTGTCATCATGACGTATGTGTGCACTTCTAAGGTGAGAACAATGACACCATAAAATACAGTGTTCTGAAATACTTTAAAGGTTATCGACACAAGGGATATAATATTTTTAGAGCGACATATTAAGAAAACAGCTGCAACTTTTGTGCGATTAAACAAATTTTTGTTGATATGCTATGATGCAGTGATTGCAAAATTATATACCATACTGGAAAGTGGACCGCATTTGATTTCATATATAAGGTCACACGCTTCACCTCCTAAACAATGCATCATATACGGATTTGGACAAATATGTGCTCAGTAACACAGTGACTAGCATCACTGTCTGTCACATGTGAGATTGAAATTTAACTCCCCATTAAGGAAAGATTTTCTTTGACCAAATATCAGTCAAATGTTTAAAATTCTGCCATACCTGGGATAGCTTGGGTGCAAACCTTGGCTGAGAAACCAGTTAACCCAACTTTTCCAAAGTTTCCCGTAAACCCTGTACAAAGATGATGGGATCACAACCTCAAACTAGGCCATGGCTGTTTAATTGTGTTTATCTTTTCCAATTCCCTGTTTGCCAAGCATCCTACAATTTGACAACTCAGTCTCAGCTACCAAGAATATTGTTAAACAAACCATATGTAGAAGTTACTGTGAAAAGGATAGGGCTTTGTACTTTGAAAGCAGAAACTAAAACATGCAAACAGCATGTGACTGTATGAAGTTACTGCTACAGATTATGTAGGCAGTCAGCAAGATTTGCCTTAAGAGAGAAACGTGATATCGTCACAAGACATGATACGCAGCGTATATGTATGATTCTGATGTAGCTCTGACAGACAAGGTATTTTCAGTATGAAGGACTTCCTTATTCCAGAAAATACAAACTCAGCTGCACTCAAAAAGTGGGAGACATTCTGATCAACAGGCATTACCTTGGCTCTCCATTCACCAGCATAAAACAGACCCCACAGTGATTAATCGCAGTTGCTATGAAGTTGTAAATGAAGTAGTGAGTTTCTGCTTCAGATCAGAACAAATCTGTAGCCACTTCAACATCAATGTACCTATAACTGGTTTTCACCACATTTCAAAGAACTCAGTGTTCTCTTATTTCACATTCTGAAGCGTGAAATTCACCTAAATAACATGTCAAAATCCAGTCACTACCTCACCAAATGTACCAAACCCCCGCAACAACAAAATAATAATAATATTAATAATAATAATAAGGGATCAATGGGTATGGGAGAGGTAGTACCTTTGTAAGGGGTTGACCCTGCACTGGTCCTCACCAGCCCAGGTGTGCAGCAGTGCAACTTGAGGCACCAGCCACTCACTTCCCT
>Ga0131853_10023113_pt1 | contig 11230 bp, 14 predicted proteins | sample TergutLab28metaG_FD_92764 | JGI IMG/M metagenome (GOLD analysis project Ga0131853, IMG submission 92764) | Labiotermes labralis P1 segment gut microbial communities from Petit-Saut dam, French Guiana - Lab288 P1 (version 2) (version 2) | ecosystem: Host-associated > Arthropoda: Insects >...
ATAGGGTGTCCCCCGTAGCGTGGCCCAAGTGATGCCGGGGCATTGCGCAATAAGGAAGGATAGGATTAGCGCCGACTGTAGTGTGAGTAGGCGTTTGACGTTGAGGGTGTCGGCCGCCGCCGCAGCTGCCACCTAGATTTTTTTTGGTCGTTCCTGGGCATGGATTCAGGGAAGGTCCCGGGCATGCATTAAAAAAAAGGATCGGCGTGGTTGGGGGGCAGCCACCTTCCAGTTTGGTCCTCCTTTTCCAGGCAATGGAGCCCACTACGGGCCCCGGCCCCACCTCTCAAGTTTGGAAACAAGAAACTTACGATATGGCGGGCGTGCCGTGGTGTATGGTCGGGCCTCAACATGTGGTGCGGATAAGGTTAAAATGGATGAAATGAAATTCGAGTGCACGATAAGTTTCAAAGTCGACGTGATAGACCGTACGAAAGTTAAGTTTTCCCCCCGCTTAGGTACACGTATGTTAAGATGCGTAAGGCAAGTGTGTTGGTCACCCCTGTGGCAATCCATGAGAAATGTAATGCTGGGGAAAAACAGGTGCCAGTCACGCGCAGAGTTAGAATTTTAATTAAGCACGTTCACCTTTTTACTTATCTAAATGTAATTAAACACCTACACGAGCGTGCCTCTTTCTGCAATATCAGCAAGGCTTGGCTAGCCACAGTTAGGAAGGTGATGTCACGAACTGACGCAGTTATCTAAGTTTGAAGCCACTGACGTAACATAGACACAATCACGGTCTTGCGGTATATCGAATGAGGGAAGGGGAAGGTCTGTATAAAACGTGACCCCACCCCATCATAGCATTGTTGTGGTGGGCGCTTGCATGTGTGCTTCGTGAAGCTGCTACATCCCCAAGCATAGCATTGTGTTTCGTGAAACTGCTACTGATGGACGTCTGAGTGAAAAAAGCTGCTACAGTGTAGACAGGAGGTAGGTGAAGTTTGTACATCATACCTCAGTGCAATGAGTTTATTTATCGAAAGATCAACGCACATGTTGCAGCATGATCGTCACGAATACACTCGTGCATCATCGCTTAGTTCCCGTACATAGCTGATGGGCTTGAAGTCCCTCTGCAGATGACTGCCGAATGCCAGGGTCGCAGAATAAAATTCGTGTGGTTCAATGACCCAACGTTGTAAGCATACATACTGAGAGGAAAATTACACGTAAGAGGAAGGGGAGGGAACCGTATCGATTGTAACTGAAACGGAAGATAAAATATATCGAATTACATTCTTTAAAGGGCGACGACTAAGTGACAATCGCTTACTCTTACATGTTAACCTTCTTCACGATAGATCGCCTCTGACGAATGAAATTCGATATAATTTACCTTCTGGTTCGGTAACCATCGTTACTCTTACCCCTCCCCTTCCTTTGTCGTTTAATTTGCCTCTCGGTAGCTGCTTCCGATTCGGGTCATTGAGCCACACAATATTCCTCTGCCTCCTCCCTCGGCTTCGATAAGTAGAGCACCTCAAGCACAGGTTTGTATGGAAATGTAAGCGAAGTTACGGCGTTTGTAATCCTGAGATCATCATTCTGAAACATGTGCGTAATCATACTTGGGAGAGAATTGATTTCAGACTACACACACGTGGTCGTTGCTGCAGCCGGTGGCTGCCGAGGCGGTCGTCTTCGTCGCCTTCGCTGATGCTGTATCCGCGCCGGTGGCTGCTCCTGTGTGGGTGAAAAAGGCGTGGTGGTTGTAAGGTAAGTGCAGTGATAAAGCACACAATTCGGTTAAAATTAGGCGTTAATTTGTTTAAGCAATAGTGATACATAAATTTATACAGCTGTCACGAGATCCTCGAACAGATGACGATAGTCTATGAGGTCACTGGCGTTAGGCACTGGTTCGACATACGTCACTGAAGTTTCGGACGATGTCACATACGACAGTACGTCCGGCAAAGAAGTAGTGTAATCGCGCAATTGTTGTTGCACTATGTGAAACATTCGGGCAAGATATTGTAGGTGTAGTATAGTTAGGATTATGTACTGCGTGCCGAAATACAGTCTTGCCGACCGGAAGTTTTTCGGCGGTGATAGGCGGAAGGCACCGCTCGCGCACCCTGCCCATTGGCTCCTACATTGCGGACGCAAACGATCATCTTGGGCATAAAGTCCGCCAGCATGTAGATATGCTTGAGAACGATGATTTCGACCCGCCCCTCCGTATGGCGCCGAATTCCACCAGCGGCTGATAGTCGCTTCCAGGGTAGAAACAGACGGACACGTACGTGGTCCTGTCGGAGTTGATGAAAAACGCGCGTCTCAGCAGCACTCGCTGGGGATCGAAAGCTGGACTGGCAGGCCAGAGGGACACATGTCGGACGAGACGTCGGGCGCGCTTCCTCTTAGTAGCGGGTTGTCGACTAGTAGACATCGCAGCAGCAGCAGATCGGGGGTTTTTATAGAGCAGCAACAAATTAGGCAGAATGACGTATCTTATCAGGTGGACATTGGACGAAATCCTTCTTCAGCAGATAGTACATCAACCAATCGTAGTGTAAATGCGCGGTATTGGTTGCTCAAGAGAATTTGGGAAACTTGTGGAATGACAATGTACACCAGTGTTTGTGATTGAAAGAGACGAGTGGGGGGTACGCGAGATCCTCTAATTTATGGATCGGTCGTCCCGTCAGTCCGGTGAGGAATGTGCATTTAGAGACGCCGTAGGCGTAGAGGTGTGCGAAACAGGCCACGGCCTCAGTGAGGACAGTGTGAAATTCTTTATATTCTATATGTTTGTCGGCCCAATTCAGGACGTACTCTCACGAGCCGTGATCGGCCATCTTGTACGGGCTATTGATACGGAACGTCTCGGACGCGGCGGCGTTGGCCGCGCTCAATTCCTTGACGACTTTCTCGTTATGCCGCCGACGCAAAAACACGTAATTAATCTCTAACTCCCTGCCAGCCATGTTACATTAGGAAAAATTAGAATCGGGCAGAGTACCTACCTTTTAAAAGCAGCTGCGGCACCATTCACCTGCACTGCCACGTGACATCAGGGCTCCGAATTCGGCAGTAAAGAGCCGCTCCACTTGCTTGTCTGCTGCTGCGTTGCAACCATTGAAGAGCGAGATGAATTGTTAGGGCGTGTAGCCCCTATACATGTGGAGGGCGAATAGACAGCAATACCTCCCGCAGACGTCGGTCGTCAGGCCTTGCAACTATCGCCTTATACACTCGCAGGACTTGCAGTTCCGTTTGATGAATGCCTGGATGCTGGTTACGAACAGTACGATGCCGTATGATACAAAGTCGTAGGCACTCGAAGGTTTGTGTCGGAAGTGCACGCCTAGAGAGTGTGAAACTCCCTCTGTGTGGGGAACGGCATTGACGATGACGGTGGTGTTACGCGTGAAAGATTGTGGTAGGAGATCGGAGGGGAAGACGTCGAGGAAGGAGCTGACGTCACGCAGCGTACACAGTATCTGCATGGTGTCCATTTTTCAAACGTGTCTGTACGTTCCAAATCTATGAGGTCTCAATTGTCGAATTCTAGGTACAACAGGCACGTGATCGCCTCGGGCAATGGCTTATCGAATTTCAATTCGATCCTGACACTGCCGTTCTCGGAGTGGGACGTAGACCCTCCGACGCGCCCCTATCAGCTTGAGGTCAAATAATTATATGAAATAGCCGTTTAAATACATATTGTGTGTTATCTGTAGTACTGTGTTCGAGTGATGTATGCCGGACGCTTCGAACAGCGTCCTGTAGCCAATGACGGATGTCTTTTCATGATCCATGCCCACAGTCAGGCCCTCGTTAGGGAACTGTTTACCGTTCACAAACAGCGAATAATCGTTGATGTCATAATGCTGAAATTTGTACGGGTTGCTGTCCAAAGAACCGTTAAAATCTGTTTTCTTAACCATGGTAAACAGCAGACGTTACGGAATGGGACCCAGGACGGCGTTGTATATGAACAGGGATTTGGATCCAGCCGCGAATGTGAACGTCTTGAGTTCGACTCTCGTCAGGTTATAGCGCGCGAGACTCCCCTGTTTTTCAGCGTCACAGTGTGAGCCAGCAATATGGAGGGGTTTGGCCTGACGCGCCCGACCAGTAATTGGGCGTTCAGAAATTTGAAAACGGTCTTTGAATCGACGCCCTTGTTAATCATATAGATGGGCCTTGGTCAACCTGATCTGCAACCTGACTCCCGGTAGCAACTAGAGGGGCACGTTACATATGTCGCTATCTAGCCGACCGAATAGCTCGACTTCCCTACTCGCGCTAATTCTGTTCCAAAAAAGGATGAATCCTTTGTTTGTCATTGCGGTCACATTCTCGGCAGAGGTGTCGGCAGGCTGCATGTCGTCTGTATCCAGATACCAGTAGGCGTTCGAGTGATGAGTGACTGCGGTGTCTGAGCCATAGGTCATCAGAGTCTCGAGATATGAGCGGTACTGGTAACGCTCGCTGGCTAGCGTGATGTTGACGCCATTGAGTGTGAAGTTACATTGACTGAATAGCGAGTGGAGGAAATTATTTGTCACGCCCGTGTGGTCCGAAAAATCAACATCCTTTCCCGAGGCCGATATCAATTCACCTCTGACGTATGGTTTGATATCTAAATCGATGTGAGTGTCGTTATCGGCATGTATTAAAATTTCCAGATCATTGTGATCGACGGGGTGATCGGTTCATATGTGACCTCTATTGTCCCGAGGACACACGTCTGAATAAGCCCATGTGCAAAGATGTTAAACTCGCTTCTGACGGACGCTATCTCGCCGGCGGCGGCAGACATGATCGACTGCTGAAGAGTTACTGAAATTAAACTAGGAAAAGAAGTAATTTTTTTTTCGGGGCACGCTCCTTCCTCCTCATTTTACCTCTCGCCACAGCCTCAACGTGGGCGCGTTTGCGGACCAGGCCCCTCAATTCGATAATCAACTTTTGGGCGAATTCAGTCACGTGTTTGGACACTATATCCCCGGCATTCACGTCGTCGCGTACAGCAATATCCGTAAGGATTTGGCCACCGGTACACAACATCTCGCGCCCCACTGCTTTGGTCCCGCTCCACAGGAAGAACCTGCCGAAAAAATTGCCGAACCCATGTCAGCGCTGAATGTACAGCAGGGCGGATAGACGGGACCGATCCCCGGAGTAGTTAGGCCGCGACCCGTCTGATTTACGTAGTGAACTTCTGGTGGATGAATAGCTATAAATGTCCCATTCAAACGGCGACGCCCCGATTTATAGATTTTTTGCCACTTGTAATTTTACCGAAAGTGAAGCACCACCTACATGGGCGTCGTGCTGTCCTCGAACGGGATGTGCAGACCCTCGGGAGTCAGAAATTCTATTCGGATATTCTGAAATCTGCGCTGCTCGACAGACGTAGAGTACACGTTTTGAAAATCGTGTTGGCACGACGATGATGACGATGATGGAAACACGTATGTCCGCATGTTGCGGACGGTGCTATCGCCCACGAATTGCGGCGATATCAAGTTACAGTATATTAGGTCGAGTGTTTCCTCGGGGGTTGAGGAACACGAAATTTCACACAGCCCCACCTCCCAATTTGAGGGTGAACCCAGTTCCACGGGCTGAGCCAGTTTCACCGTGAAATCGGCTTGCGTATTCTGTTCGTACATGTCGCGCGACGAGTTGTTGCACAGAGTGACGTAAAAGTGGCACTGCGTAGCCATACGTTCAGATATTCTTCAGGCTAGCTGCAGGCACCCAAGAGTCGAATTCCTGATTGCAACCTCGCCAGCGGACGAGATATTCGCGAATGCCGTGTCTGACCCTCTTGTTCAGTGTTTTATCTATCTTATAAGAGGTCCGGTCAATTATTCGCACGGGGGTCAGTTCTCGCGATAAAACTGACCGTCGATTGGTTCCCCATTTAAATCCTCGAGTTCATAGACGACACGCGGCCGCCTATCAGTTACTTTCGTGACCCTGAAAATTTCGGTGCTGAAATTCTGTTCGGCAGCTTTGGCAAACCGTATCTTCTCTTTGCTGAAGCGCACGTGCTGCCCCACCCGAAACGCCGCTGCTTTCGCAACTCGAACGCATCCACTCCGGGCCGCCTCCATCCTCTTCCAAATCGCTAGCACGACCGAGTCGGTGACTCGCGACGGTGCCATGCCTGTCGTCGAGTGAACCGTTTCATTGTAGGCCTTGACAAATTTAGGCAATACATCGATATATCTGTACATATATTTATACGTAAATATTTAGAGAACCTATCGCGTATCATGCGATGCACGCGTTCCTCTACCGCACATTTGGAGTCGAGGTTACTGCACACCTGAAACTGAATGCCCCCTCGTCCCGTATCATGCCCTGAAAATGCTTATTCAGAAATTCCTTGCTCTTATCGGTGCGCACTCACATGGGACGTCGTCCTGTCGAATATTTAGGGTAATTTAATATGGAAAGAAACGCCGAGGCGACAGACGGCCCGCTCTTTGTCTTTATTGCGACCAGATGAAAATATTTTGAGAAGACATTTATTACCGAAAGGAAATAACTTTAATTATCGTTGTATTTTGCGTAGGCCTGCACATCCAATAGATCGCATTCCCACAGGTCCAGCACGTTAGACACTGAATAGGGATTACGTGCGAAACGCTTCCTCACAGGCATATGAAGCTTATAAGCATCCTGCTACTGTGGTGACGTCCGGTTAACCTTTCTTGTTCTTTGCCGTGGCCGACGGACGTTTCCGCAAAGTCGAGAATGCAGACGGCCTGACGGCGACATAATATAACCTGCTAATAGATGTCATTAATACTTTACCCACTTACGAAGTAACGCTGATTCGACACCCCTTCACTTCGGTTTCGCCAAGAAGGGCGCAATGACATCGCGAAATGTCTTTCCTCGCGTTAGATTAATGTTATCGCCAGGCTGATATCTAGTCAAATGAGCGTTAGTCAATATCAATTTTTTATATATATCTTCAGATACTCCATTCCTACAAGTTGCGAATTCACGTTCCTACGCGTCAGCATTTACCACAGTCCCTCCCTTCCTCTAAACACTCTTCCCTTGATTTTGATATTATCATCTGGATTTACAAACAGGGGGGAATCACCAATCTTCAATTTCTCGACATCCTCACGGATACCGTATTGAGTGTCGAGAAAACGCCTCGGGGGACTAGCGTCTTCTTCTTCTTCCTTCTGAGCCTCCGTGATGTCCTCTTCATCGTATCCTCGTTTAGAGGTCTAAGGAAGAGGGGAAGAGTGCGGCGGCGTTTTCGCCTCCACTTCAGGGACAATCAACTGTTTTGGTAGATCAGACTTGGTGGAGGAGGCGGGCAGTTCCCTGTCGAACATCACTCGTCTTAGGAAATCAGAGCTAGCCTTCGTCCGCGTCTTCCGTCTGATATCGGCCGCGCGAATTTTATGACGCATCTTAACCCATCCCTTATACGAATGGTGTTTCTTTTTACGCTCGCGAGGCGAGGGACGGCGTCGCCCCGTATGGTAATGATCGGCCGGGATCAGGTACAACCAACGTAACATATTTTACAGGGGTTTAAAGATTAAGCTGGCGATCGTTGGCAGTATGGCACTCAGTAGTGGCATCAGAAATCCGCCGCGCTCTACTATGAGTCGCTTCTTGCCCGAGATTGACACGTGCCTGTCGGCGAACTTGCGAAGCGCTGACTTGTATTTCTACAGCTTGCGCGTGTTACAGTCTGACAATTTCAAATTGGCGTTTAGCATGTTCAACACAATTCACTTATGCAGTACACGAGTTCCTTGTTACAGTTAGTTATGTGGGCTTTACGTAATCTCGGTTCGGCCGTCTTCAGCACGTGATGGGCGTGGTAATTCGACTTCACACGCTTCATCGCCTATATCGGAGTACACGACTGGAGGATATTCTTCGGGGAATTTGTTTGTTCGAAACCGCAGACCTTCATCCTTGTCTTCTGTCAGATACAAGATTAAGTAGCCGTGGGGTCTTTGTGTCGCATCCACGTAGGCGTTATATATCCGGAGACTATCTTCGGAATACACTTGATTGGCCAAGTAAGCCAACTGTTTCTTATCGCTGACAATTTTCAACGCGACCACATAAGGGCATTAAACGATATGTCTCTACAGTAGCGGCCTTGATGAAACAGATTTTGCGTAATCAAAATCACGCTGATATTTGTATGACGGATGCCTCTCGTAAACAAGTCGCACACTTGCTTGGAATAGACGTCATTCAACAGATCGTCTATGATCATGAGGCGTGGTTTACTACCACCACCATAGTTCTCCGGTACGCCCTCGTGATATGTGTTGTTTGATGACAACTGTTCACTTTTCGGAACGGCAGTCTTCTCACTGTAACACTAGATGATGCCGCCACCGAATTCGCTTTCGGTGCACAGTGAGTCAAGTTTCTGTAGCAACCGTATGCAGGACGACGTTTTGCCCGACTTACTAGGACCGCTTACTATACACGAGAAAGAATGCTTGAATTTCAGATCATCATCACCCATGGATGATCAGGAGGCTATATCACGACTCAATCCCACACTCCCCTATTTATACCCAAACGGGACGGACATATTATCAGCTAACCGCCACCTCTTGAAAAACGAAATTCTGTAGATCTTATTTTCAGGCTCGGTGACTCTAGCCACTGTTCTGCTCCCTTCCGCTTACGCTTAATCTTATTTTCGGTATGCATTTTTACAACAAGGGGTTCATCCCCCTTCAATATCATGCCCCTGATGACATCAAAATTTACCATTTTCGAAGCATTATATTTGAGGGTAATACCCTGACTTTACACGCTGCCTTTTCTCGACCGTCCCCGGTATCAAGCACTCTGTACGCGTAGTTCTTTGGCCCAAAGCTCACAAATTCCGTTATCGTTTCTGAGGAGCGCAACACGAAGGTCTTGTCTCCCAATTTTTCCCCGTTTCGATCAGCGGTGGTTCACCTTTCTGCTGAATGTATACCACAGAGTCCGTATCACAATACGTCGCATTCTCTCCCAGAAGGTCGAGGTAGCGATAGAGATGGATTCTTTCCCCGGCGTGACGTAAGCTCCTATCACCTCGCTTGTATGACGTAGAATAGGCACGTCTTCCTCTGCACCACGCTTCCACGAGATGTAGACTACGTCTTCGCTGGCAAACACGAGGTTCATCACCTCGACGCCGGGCGTGGCTAGGAATCGGTACAGTTCTTTCGACTCCGTGATAATTTTCGTCATTGTCCGATCGTTGCGTTCCGTCAATTTGCCCCAAAAGTAGTTGATACAGAGTTTGGCCAGAGCCCGTTTGGCAGCGTTAAACCTGATCGCTTCCTTTTCTATCCGTATCACTTCGCTGTGCCAAAACGAGTCCACATATAAGTCCTCGTCTTCGGGACTCTGGCCCCAACCGGGATAACCGCTAGCCTCCGATTTCAGTTTCAAAAACGTGTTTATATCGGTGACGAAAAGTGCGCCCTTGCCTGTTACGGGGTAGTATTGCGTAACCTGATACTCGTACACCTCATATATCTCTAGTATCCGGTACCCCTTTTCGACGGCCAACCTCACATCATCTATTACCCACGTACCTGTGAGTGCACGATCCTCATCTCGGGTTTTGACACATTCCTCAACTGAGGTGAGGACGCACGTATTACACAGGCAAAACATGAGTTTATTATCACATCTGGAAGGGAGGGCGGGGTGATACAAATTCTCTGGTGGAACGAGCGAACATTTGATCAGGCCATCCATACGTAGGCACGCCTTTATATATTTACACTCATCGCCTACGTGAACGATCGGATGACCGACGGGGAACTTGAAATACTTGCATACGTACGGGTAGAAGCTCATGACGTCTACATATTGAATGGTCTCATTTTCCCGTGCCTTATAGTGGAGACGCAAGGCCTCGGTTCGACCTCCGTACAGGGAATCACTGTTCGCCGCGGACTCTGTTGCACTATGAGCCTCCCTGCATCGTCAAACTCACATTCCCATTGGACTTGACCAGGTATCCCGCTTACGTTATCTGCTCCAAGCGCGACATCATTTGTTCGTAGCGTTCCGCTAGCGTATCGCTTCTCAGGGTGACGTCGTCACGGAACGGCTGGCACGTGTGGCCATGATAGAAGCAACCGAAGAAATCGTAGACTGTGCGTGTCTCGGGGCATTAACCATCTATACCAAAGGGGGCAGTTCGGGCAACTTTTATACATGACATTTGCGACAATGCATTATCTTCACACCGTCCGTCTTTTCCATAAGCAGCAGCCACATTAAATCCTTCTTCCTCTAATTTTATTACATGTGTACCCTCGGTCGGTATGAGTCGGATTATGTCGGGCTGCAGGAATCATTTGCGCAACACCTTATTGCAAGCCGACGCAATCGCTATCGACTCGATAAATACGTCTATGTTCCCAATTTGCATGAATTCGCGCCTGAAGACTCCACACGCCTGTCTTAGGACCATGATATCATCCTGACAATATTTTTCAGGCACGCGCCTGTTGTCAAAAACCTCCTCTGATTTCCGGCTCTCGTACCACGTTAGAAACTCCTGCCTCTCTTCCTCGCCCATCTCATTCAAGCCCTAAAACTTAATGTCGAGAATGGGACCTATGTAATCGAGGTTTTCCTCAGTATTGAATAGGTGAGGTTACCACGATTTGGAGGCCGTCGGACCGTACGCCTCGGGCGGCTTACCCAGAGGGCACGGAAGAAACGTAAAGCTATCCAAAAACACTAGATGCTCCACTTTCATGCACATAATTTTATACCCTTTCATAATCAACTCCGGTTTCCATTTCAGGAGGATCGCCCTATTCAGGATGAAATGAAGATCGAACGCCTTGGCATTATGTGCTATAGCTACAATCTTAACGGCCCAGGGGCGTTGTTCGGTTAGATATGTAAGCAGGTCCCCCACAGGATATTGCCAGAATGAGTGCTTCCTCTTACCGTTTCGCAAGCAGTCTTCCACGTCCTCGCATCGCGAACAGAACTACTGCACACAAACGAGGTTAGGGACGTGTAACTTTGCCTCGTCCTTGTACTCGGTATTTTGGATAGTCATGAAATCTAAGAAGACGTACAGTGCCTTATCACTAGCGGAGGGTAACGCCTTCTTCAGCGGTCTCACATAGCACAGGTGACCTATCTCTTTGTTCTCCTTACAGTTGCGCAGAGCCGTTTATTACACTCGTGATTTCCGCGCGTCACCACCCATCCGCGCTCCGCACAACAT
>Ga0131853_10023114_pt1 | contig 11230 bp, 10 predicted proteins | sample TergutLab28metaG_FD_92764 | JGI IMG/M metagenome (GOLD analysis project Ga0131853, IMG submission 92764) | Labiotermes labralis P1 segment gut microbial communities from Petit-Saut dam, French Guiana - Lab288 P1 (version 2) (version 2) | ecosystem: Host-associated > Arthropoda: Insects >...
AGTATTTTAGTGCCCGTAGTGGAGACATGACAGTGGAAGTCATCAGCACTAGGACACAACGCCAGACTCTGGCCATTGCCCAACTCATCCCAAACTACCAACACCAAGTCGGCGACGGTCGCAGGCGCTTACTTACTCCAGACGAGGTGTTGCGTCTCCCGAATGACGAACTCCTCATTGTCATGCGCGGACAGAAAATGCTGAAAGCAAAAAAGTTCGATTATATCGAGCACCCCATGGCCAAACATATTGAGTATAAGCCAATTCACGAATATATGCCGCAGCGGCGAAGTGTACATAGCTCACTCTCCCAGACTGAGATTCAAGAGACCCCGCTATCCAGCCGGCCTGCGGGCGCCTCTCTTTATGGCACCGCAAAACCACCGGATGAATTTTAATTTCCGTTGGAATTCAGGAAAATCCCTGTATCCATAAATTTAAAAAAGGAGGATCACCATGAGTATCAAAGACCCTGACCTAATCCCCCAGACTGATCTAGAACACTCTCAAGATGAGGAGTTAAATCCCCCGGGGGGGCTAAACCCAGAAGAAAATCATGCCAATTCCCAGACTGATTCTGAACAACCCCAAGATGAGGAGTTAAATCCCGACCCGGACCCGGATAATCCTAAATCTCCCCAGACTGAGAAGAAAACGACGAAAAAACGCAGTGCGACCGCTGCCAGTAGCATGCAGCGGCGCGGCACAGGCAAGAATTCCGAATCTGATTCTGAGTCTGACACAGCGGCCGAAAACACCCCTGATGAAGGCATAGCCACGCCGGCGGAGGACTCATCGGTCGAAACCTCGAAACCCGCATCCCGGCAGTCCACAACCGCTCGACGCAAAACGAGGCACACGGAACCCATTGTCTCCATCGACGAGGAGCGGAAAGCCCAAACAACAGCGGATAAACTCCAAAACGATCTGCTTGATCTCATGGAATCCTTGAAAACCAAAAAAGTTCTTACTGGAACCATCCAAGGGGTCGAGCGCTCAGAAGAGAATCCCGATCTAAGTTTTGCAGTCATTTACCACGGCGAGTTCAAAATTATTATCCCAGCTGATCAGACCGTAGAGCCCCCGTCAGATTTCCGTAATCAGGTCCCTGGCGATGTGATGCATTATCTGATCACGAAGCGTCTGGGCGCTGAGGTGGACTTCATCATAAAGGGAATCGACGCAAAATCCGGAATCGCGGCAGCGAGTCGTTTAGAGGCCATGTCAGCCAAGCGGCGCGAATATTATTTCGGTACAGACCGAGACGGCAACAACCTACTCCATGAAGAAATTATCGCCGAGGCTAGGGTCATATCTGTAATCCGCGCAGGCATTTTTGTGGATCTGTTCGGTCTCGAAACGTATATTCCCCTGCGTGAGCTGAGTTATCAGCGGTGGGTTGATGCCGGAAGCCATTATCAAGCCGGTCAGCGTATCCTAGTAAAAATACTAGAGATTGAACGTAGCGACCGCAACAACATTAAGGTCACAGCTTCAGTAAAGCAAGCTGGCGAAAATCCATATGAAAAGGCTTTGCGTCGATACTCCGTTGGAAACCGCTATGTTGGCACCGTCAGCATGGTAGACACCAACGGAGTTTTTGTATCCCTAGACGGCGGAATCGACTGTTTGTGTAGCTATCCCAAACGCGGCCGGCCACCACGCGGCTCCAGAGTCACGGTACGCATTCTCGGTATCAACCACGATAGCAACCGAATCTGGGGCGCCATTACACACATGACGGTTTAAATGTAGATCAGGGGGTGAGCACGATGATTTATGAAAAGAAGTAGCACGTCATAATTCCACTCTTTGTTGCAAATTCAGATTTACACCAGTGGAATATCTATGACACCGAAAGTGGCGATATCAAAATAAAAAACGAGGTGACTAAAATGAAAAAGTTTCTTGTACTATGTCTGGTCCTTGCCATGTTGTTTCTGGTTGCTGGCTGTATTCCAAGTTCGCCAGACCAAGAAGACGCGCCTGCAGTTGACGTAGAGGTCATCGAACCTGACTACATCGAGGACGTGGAGACAAAACCTGAGTTTACAGAGGACGAGCCCGAAACGGTATCCATTGTAGACGAGTATGATGACGTAAGCGTCTCCACCGAGAGCAACATAGAGAGCATTCCCACAGCGGTCAGCGCTCCAGCGGACACGAGCCAGCCATCTACACCAGCGCCCACTCTAACTCTGCAGCCCGCACCAAGCGTGCCGACTACATCACCAACGCCACCTGTGACTCCGACGGCAGAAGAACCCGCTCCAATTGTGCGGGACGTTTCTGATGCCGAATATCTAGGGACCCGAGATGGCGGTCAAATTTTCGGGGGCGGCGGTACAGGAGATATGTGGGGCCGATGGTAGTCTCACCGTGAACAAAATAAGCGAAAAGGACAGATGAACATCATCTGTCCTTTTCATTTCCCCATTTTATGATCAAGCAAAGGAGTTTTACGAATGATAAGAAGAAAGCGAATCCTCACAGCGATGCTTGCGTTGCTGATATTGTGCTCTGCTACGATCCCAGCCTTTGCCATAGGCGGATTCCCCGATAGCGGCAAGGAAGAGTATGTGGAATCGTCAAAACAACGCCATTCCCCTGACGCCGTTGTCATTGCAATGAAAGATGATGCCGGTAATGAAAGACCTTTCCTAGTTCCGTCAAGCACCTTAGCTCGCAGTGGCTCGGTGCAGTTCATCCACACAGGCCAATATGTCTCTTTCCCAAGCGCATGGCAATATCCAGGCGCTAATCGTGCCACCGGGTTTTTCCAGCTTAGAATAGACGGCGTATATTATCCCGCCTTCTGTTTGCAACCACGCTTGCCGGGACCAGTGTCCGGAACTTACGCATATCGGGTACTCAGCCAAAACACACTCTTAGCGAGGACATTATACTACGCTTTCGGTGCGCCAGGCCAGGCAGAGTATCTGGACAAATTAACCGATGTGCCACCGTCCAGCACATCTCACACGGGCAGTCAGCGAAACGATGCATTGTACGTTTTGTCCCATATCGCACTTGCTCTTGCATATGGCGACCCTGATTGGGCGCATGGCGTAAGCGCCGCAGGAAGAGCTGCCGCGACTGCGTTCTACGACTGGGTAGAATCTGCACCGCATCCGCCATCTGCAGAAATGGCGTTCTCTCATTCCAATCTCACAGGCACGTTTGACGCAGAGCTCGGTCGTTTGAGAACACAAACAGTCACATTCCAAGCGGACATTGCAAATAGCATTTGGATCAATGTACCGGAAAGTGTCCATATCCACAATGTGACAAGAGATTCCGCACATTCCATCAACGCACAAATCCGCGGCGGAGAACAATTTTTCCTGTCGGCGCCGCTTGGACACAGCGGGGATTGGACGAGCGGACCTCTGCGTGGGTCACAAACTCGGCATTGGTTCGCCATCATATTTAACGATGAGAGCCCCTCCACTCAAGCAATGGGAGGACACAGCTTTGCGTACGACCCCGTCCCCCCAATCCAACTCGACGTCACATGGAACGATGCAAACGGTGGGTTTATAATCAGAAAAACATCAGAAACAGAACGTGTTGAAGGAGTCCAATTCCGTGTTAAAGGTGTAGATGCGGGCAACAACCACATTGATAAGATCGTCACCACAAATACCGCAGGTGAGGTTGTGGTGCGAGACTTGCCACTGGGTCGCTACCGTGTGACCGAGGAAAATGTCCCCGATGGCTATATCCAACCCGCACCGCAGTATGTTACCGTCGTTCCTGGTATGGTGGATGAAACCCGGCTAACATTTCACAATACGACAGAACGTGGCGGTCTTATAATCCGCAAAATATCTGAGCGGGGCCCCAGCTACGCCGTTGGCATTCAGTTCCGTGTAGAAGGGGTCGATGAAAATAACAGTGATATTGATCGTATCGTCACCACAGGCACTGATAGTACCGTTACATTGAACGATCTTCCCCCTGGCAGATACCGCATAACTGAAGAAACCAACTTGCCATACTATCAAGTGCCTCCACCGCAATATGTCACTGTCACCGGCGGCATCACAACAACTCATACGGTTACATTCCAAAACCAGCTCATTCGCGGTAGCATCACTGGAGTCAAAATAGACGATGACGGATACCCTTTGCCGGGTGCTTTGATCGGGCTGTTTGCTGGGGACGAGGAGGATCTTACAGAAGAAACTGCGTTAGACACAATGCGATCAGGCGAAAATGGGCGATTCCTCTTTGAAGGTTGGCCCGCCAGCGATTATCAGATTTTTGAACTCGCGCCACCAACTGGCTTTATTGTAAGCGGAGAAATCTTCACCGCAGAGATTCGCTACCACGGTCAAGTGTACGAACTCGAATTTGAGCTCGTAAATGTACGCATTATGGGTAGCGTAAGAGGTATCAAGGTAGAAGCTGGTACAGACAGACCTTTGGCTGGCGCCAGAATTGGGCTGTTCGCCGGGGGCGAGGAGGAGCTCACGGAAGAAACTGCGTTGGCGACAAGGGTATCAGGCGAAGACGGGCATTTCCTTTTTGCGCCCTGGCCTGCCGGCGATTATCAAATTTTTGAACTCGCACCACCAGAGGGCTTTTTACTCAGCGAAGAGGTTTTCCGTGTGACGATTTCCGAGCACGAGCAGGTAGTCGAGATTACGATTGAAAATGAGCCTGCCCCTGAGCCAACTCCTACACCCACGCCGACGCCTACTCCCGCACCTACTCCAACCCCTGCACCCACACCAACCCCTACACCCCCTGGAAAAGACACACCCACTGCACCAAAAACCGGTGATGAGACTGTTATTCCATGGGGTCTGCTTATTCTGTCTGGTGTAGCGTTGGTTGCTGCTTCGTCAGCTTGCATCTACTGGTATGCCCGCAAAAAGAACGATGACGCAGAGGATGACTACTATGACGAAGTCTAGCCGGATCGTACAGGGCCTGCTGATTTTCGTTGTATTAGCCCTGTTGCTCCTAGTGATCTGGTCAGCGCAGCAAGTAGCAACACCACTGTTGGAGTATCGTCAAGCGCAAGGTGAATACCAAGTATTGCGCGAAGTGGCGCGTCCCCAGTCACTCCCGCCCCCTGACCTACCTTTGGATGAGGTTCTGGAAGAGATTGAGGAGGAATCAGAGTCGCCCATTGACTGGGACGCATTGCGAGCAATCAATCCCAATATTGTGGGCTGGATCGTGATACTTGGCACACACATTGATCACCCTGTCGTACAGGGTCCTGACAATGCAAGGTACCTATCGTATACATTTTCAGGGGAACGCAATCCGTCCGGCGCAATTTTCATGGACGTGGGAAGCGCGCCGGATTTTTCTTCCCCCAACACCATCATCCACGGTCATAATATGCAAAATGGTTCCATGTTTGCGGAGCTTCTGCAATACAGGAATCTGTCATTTCTAGAAGCGCACCCAGTCATAATCATCTACACGCCGGATGGTGTGCTCATGTATGAGATTCTCTCTGCTCGCATTATCCCGGCAAGAAACGCTGTATATTCCGCCGATTACGAACCCGAGTGGGCAGGTGGACGACAGATTGCCACTCTTTCCACTTGCGTCAATGGTTCCCCTGATCAGCGCATGGTGGTGCAAGGGCAGCTCATGTAAAATTGAGCCTTTAAACAACAAACGAGGAGGTAGATCATGAACAAAGCATTCAAAAGGTCCATCGCATGGGTCGCGGTACTGGCTGTATGCCTAAGCGCAGCCTTTCTGCAGACACCTACCGTTTATGCCGACACAGGTGGATTTCTAGACACCGCTACCCAACTTATCGAGGGGATCCCGAATATGCACCTATTTATGTTCGGCGGAGGCCTCATCGCGTGCATACTCGGCCTAATCATCATGCAGATTGCGAAAAATCGCAAAAGAAGTTACTATGACGATGAGGACTAAATTCCCCAGACTGAGTTTGAAATCGCAAAACAAGAATATTTGAATCGTTTTTTATGTTTCCATTAAAAACAATTCAAAAATGCTTGACATATGCCGAAAGCTATGCTACGATGAGACCGTAACAGGCTTGCGCTCAGGCTTTCGGTACGGCGGAAGGTACCCCGGCGTCAGTACATGTCCCGCGGACATGAAACCGTCACGGATTTAGCGCACTGAGCGATCCACACGGCGCAAGCCAATTAAATATATGTGGCCGGAAGGCTACTGAAACCTTACAGAGTCAACTTGCTGGTGAGACACCAATAACCAGCTACTTGGCTCTGTATGTCATTTTCAGTAGTTTTCCGGCTTTTTCACTTTATGGAGGATAGTGTCATGAGCAAGAAAAAGAAAAGTAAATCGGGTGGTTTACCCGCGCTAAATCAGATACGGTGTCCTTATTGCCGCAATCCAGCCGTGCTCCGCAGCGCCGATGGAATCTACCGCGAAAATGCAGGCGACACCAAACTATATGTTTGCTCGAAATATCCTGCCTGCGATGCTTATGTGCGTATCCAACTAGGTTCCAAAAACATACCGCTCGGGAGCCTTGCCAACGGCGAGCTACGAGCATTGCGCCAAGAGGCACATCGCTATTTCGACCGCATACATCAGTCCGGGCTAATGAGTAGGCGTGAGGCATATATGTGGCTCGCAAATACTGTCTCTGCCCCCATGGCTCATGCCCATATCGGGCAATTGCGTGAACATTACTGCAAAGTTGTTATCGAGGAAAGCAAACGGCTTCTGCAAAATAGTAAGGGCCAGATACAAAGAACACCTAAAGGGGGTGATCAATATGCAGCTAAGCAGAGAGCAACAGCGATTGGTTGAAGACAATCTCGCCTTAGTACGAACGGTAATCCGCGATAAAGTTCACGGCATCGGCAGTATCGGCCTGTTCACTTATGATGACCTGTACCAAATCGGGTGCATTGGTTTGTGTAAGGCCGCCTATACCGATAAATACCAGTATGCGTATAAGCGGGAAAATGCGCATTCCGAAGACGAAACACGTTTTTCCACTTATGCGTACAAGCTAATCTGGAATGAGATCTGTACAATGCTCAATGTTGCCACAAAAGTGAGAGCCGAGCTGGTGACGGATCCAGCCGATATGTTCTCTTCTACAGAGGGTGCTCAAAGCCATGTTGATGACAAAATCGCAAACACAGAATTCCAGGTTGTTTTGGAATACGCACTCAGCAAGGCGGCTCAATCTGCAAGTGGTGTAACGGCTAAAGGTATCCAAGCTCTGACATATATGGCTCAAGGATACACCTCCACAGAGATCGCTATAATGATGGGCGGCAATTCCTGCCACAACGTAACCGCCTGGGTTTCAAAGGCTCGAAAGCATCTGAAAAGAGATGCTGAGCTGACCGATCTACTATTCACGGCATAATTGGCAATACAGGGAGGGTGTCGCATGGGGCGTCGCGGGCAAATAATCAAAAAAGCTGGTCAAGAGCACCGGCAGGAACTTGTAAGGCTGATTAAGCAAGCAGCCTACAGATACTCGGCATGGAAAATTTGGGATGATCTGATGTTCATGAGCGCCGCGGTGCTCTCCCAGCCCGTGTATTGGGTGCAAGAACGCGAAGATGAATATCTACACCGGATCAATCAGTATGATAAGGAGACCCAAGCTCTGTTTCCAGTGATGTTCGGCGAAATCGTCTTAGCGTTTGATCAAGAAGGCTGCGTAGATATCTTGGGCGACCTATATATGCAACTTGAGCTTTACAACAAGTGGAAAGGTCAGTTCTTCTCTCCAGACTCGATTTGTGAACTTATGTCAAAAATGGTTGGCGCAAATCTCGTGACCGAGGTCGAAAAGCAGGGCTACATATCTGTTATGGATCCCTGCTGCGGCAGTGGCGCAATGCTCATCGCATTCGCTAGAAATGCGGAACAGGCTGGTGTCAACTACCAAACTGATGTGCTTTTCGTTGGCCAGGACGTAGACCCCGTGGTAGCCCATATGTGCTATATCTCAATGTCACTCCTTGCGCTACCCGGATATGTCATCATAGGAAATTCGCTTTTGGTGGAATGCAAGGAGATTCTATATACGCCAATGTATTTCATCCGTGGGTTCCAATGGCGTCGCCAACGCGCACTCGAAGAAGATGAGTCGTAGCTCCAACGCCCCGATCCGATTGACCTAAACCAAAATCTTTAGTATTTTATTAGCATCTTATTTTGATGTGGAGCACCGTATCGAGTTTATGGTGTAGCCTCAGAAAGGACAGCTCATGGCACGTGAACTTCAGATCGGGGACTCTGGCTATTTGAAAGTACCAGAGCGTGGATATCGGTACGTTGAAGTAATCGGGTTTGATGGCAACAGGCTACTCGTAACTACAACCAGCGGCTACGAATTCACTATCTATGAGGATGAGCTCGAAGACTAAACTACAAAACATACCACAACACTGATCATTAAACTAAATACGCTCAAAGGAAGATCGCCTACTATTTTAGAGGCGATCTTTTGTTATGCCGTGGCAAATGTTAGCATAAGGGAAGGAGCATAAATTTGGATATAGAAACTATTTGCACGCAGACCTCATTGTTGGAAGAGAAAATCAAAAGATCCATCCAACGTATTGTGCAAGCCCATAACATAGCGGCGCAAGTGGGTAACTCTCTCATACTGGCATACAGCGGTGGGAAGGATTCAGATATTTTACTCGATCTCGCCATAAAGAGCGGTGTGCCATTTGAGGTACAGCACAACCACACGACGGTAGATGCACCGGAAACCGTCTATCACATCCGAGCGGTGTTTAAACACCTAAACAGTCAAGGGATCACAACGAAGGTCAATTTCCCACCGGAGATCGTATTGGCTGACGGAAAAGTAACGCGTGCCACGATGTGGAACCTAATCCCCAAAAAACTCTTCCCGCCTACGCGTATCGTCCGATACTGCTGCGAGTATTTTAAAGAACGGCGATTCGACGGCCAACACATTATGACTGGTATTCGGTGGGCTGAGAGCGCCAAGCGCAAGAATGGTCGTGGTGTACACGAAAAACTCCATAAGCAAAAAGAAAGACGTGTCATCTACATGGACGAGAATGATGACGCACACAAACTTTTTGAAATATGCCATAAAAAGGTGCGAGCAGCGACAAACCCAATTATCGACTTCACAGATCAAGAAGTTTGGACGTACATCCAACAGAACAATATCGTTGTCAACCCTCTGTATGCGCTGGGCTTCTCTCGTGTAGGATGTATCGGTTGCCCAATGAATACCCGAGCTCTTAGGGAGTTCGAGAGATATCCAAAGTACAAAGCCGCTTACCTGAGAGCCTTTGAGCAAATGAGACTCGCACGAGAACGGCGCGGTCGTGCCAATGATAGGAATCTCCAAAGCGCAGAGACAATCTTTCGCTGGTGGACCGAACCCAAATTCGATGTGAACCAAACATCGCTTTTGGACCAAGTCCCAACGCAAGAAGCCTAGCTGTCCTGATGAAAAGACTAATACAAACATGGACCGCACCTGTGATGTGCGGTCTTCTTCTTTTTTTATGTTTGAAGTTCGTGTTCCTCATCGGATATGTACCCACAGCCTCTATGTCACCCACCATATCGGCGGGCAGCTATGTCTTTGGAGTAAGGCTCTACGGAGAGTTGCAACGCGGTGATGTTGTCATATTTAGGCTGGATGGGCGGCACCTCGTCAAACGGATCGTAGCTGTACCCGGGGACATCGTTTCCGTGGGTGACTTCGGAAGCTTAGAGGTCCCAGACGGATACTTTTTTATGTTAGGCGATAATCCAACCGAGTCCCACGACTCCCGGCATTGGGGTCATCCATTTATCCATGAAAGCACCATTCTAGCAAGACAGCTGTCTATCATTCCAAACCGAAGCAGCTATCAAAGTCCAGCCATTTCCCCACCATAAGTATCCAGATAAAAATGATAAGGAGAACTACTTAATGCGAACTAATACACAAAACGCTAAAGCTCGTGCTTTAGCGGTGCTACTTGTATTTCTTATGGCTTTGTCCATAGGCACTTCGGCTTTTGCCAATACCAACACACAGCAGCAGAGGACAGGCGTACTCAAACAAACTATTTCTGATCCAGAACGAAGGCATCCTAACCTGACAGGTGACGAGGCCTTGCTTGCTGATTTTCTAGCAGATGATCTGATGTATTTAACAGAATGCCTAGAGACATTTGATTTTCTATATGATGGCCTTCCTGTAACTTTCCCCCCTTCCGATATGCCCTATCGACCAGAACAGATAGCGGTTTTGATGTTGGGTGTTTTGCCTCGTGATTGGGCGGAAGTTGCATATGATCGCCCCATTCCTTTAGAAGCCGCTGGATATGTGTATGGCCCTATTGTAGATGCACTCGAACCGCCAGGATTTTTCAGCCGACTTTGGAACAGACTCTCAGGGGCACTCTCTCCAATGAGTGCCTTACCTGAAAGCGGTCATATTATAAACCACGGCTATGTGACAGCTGGCACACAGGGGACTTCTGGTGGACGCTATAGCATCACAATTGACGGTGCGGAAATTCCTGCTTTTTGTAACAACAGAAACATTCCCGGACCCGCTACGGGGGCGTCCCATAGGCTGATGGGGATGGCAGAACCTCAAGCATTACGTGCCCTATACTTTGGCTGGGGAGGGCCGGGCGACATCTTCGGTTCCGGACAAATGGCCGAAGGCGTTTTATCGACTACTGTGGTTATTTCATATGTTTTCGGTCACACAGGAAACCCTGCGACTCACAACCTACAAGGAGCTCGTGATCTTTGGGAACGTGTCCAAAATACCGCACAGTTTCCAATGCAACACAACGTACAGGGGATTTTTATCGACGTATTGGCTGCAGGTTCTCAAAACCTTGTAGCAATGAGAGTTATCCCAGATACACCTGACCCAACACCTACTCCCACACCAGATCCTGACCCAGATCCCGATCCGGGCACCCTCCAAATCATTAAAACGTCCGAAAGTGGCAATATTTCTGGCATTCAGTTTCATATCACCGGGTCAGGGATCAATCAGACTGTGACCACAAGCACAGGCGGTACGGTCATACTCCCCGGGCTAGAGGCCGGAATGCAGCTTACCGTGGCCGAAGTCAATTTAGGATCACAGTATCTGCCGCAGTCGCCACAAACGGTAACGATAATAGCAGGGCAAACCGTCACTGTATCATTCCACAACCGTCTGCGGACAGGGTCTATCGAGATCCAAAAGACATCGGCAAATCCAACCATGACAAATGGCAACAAC
>Ga0131853_10023115_pt1 | contig 11229 bp, 7 predicted proteins | sample TergutLab28metaG_FD_92764 | JGI IMG/M metagenome (GOLD analysis project Ga0131853, IMG submission 92764) | Labiotermes labralis P1 segment gut microbial communities from Petit-Saut dam, French Guiana - Lab288 P1 (version 2) (version 2) | ecosystem: Host-associated > Arthropoda: Insects >...
CATGCTTAAGTCTCCAAAATGGCCACTTCAAAATTTCCAACCAAATGTAGCTTCCATTTTTGACACTATTTATCGTGTATTTCAGTAGCATACATAAAGAAAATAAACCAATCATATATACTGTATTATGTCATCTTTCACTTACGATCCGACATATTTCGGTTTTATTCAGCCAACCTCGGCGAACAATTCAGTGTGTCGCTAAGAGTGCTACAGCAACATTAAGACGGTCCATAGGCTGCAGAAACAGACAACACAATGCCTGTTCACATTGCACTAGGCAGGCGTTTTAATTCATCTCTATCCCGATAATGAGTAGAATCCAACTTATCACGCATTTACTAACGTGCCAATGGACTGTCCCTACTTTTTGACATGTATGCATTACCAAGATTAAATACGATCCCCTAAATTATCACCGAGTTGTATGAATTAGACAACTGATTAATAACACAATGCGACTGTATGTCTAAATACATTATATAATGTTATTATTGTGTATTTTTATTTTAATGATTACAAAGTAGTGATCTTGTTATTTGCGTGATATATTGAATTGATCCTTCTTGGCAGTCGAATAGAACAAATATGCCGGATCGTGAATGAAAAATGAAATAACACAGTGACTATTGTTGTTTATTTTCTTATTCTTGCTTCCATATGTCATCCCTCCCATACGTGCTACAAGTCACTCCAACTTCATCACCTTGATTTTATCGCCTTGATATTATTGATCAATAGTGTATATTATGAAGGATTAAACTTTCCTTAAATCGCAATCGTCTTTAACTTCTGTTAGCATTGTCAAAATACTTTCCTCAGAACTGTGTTCTAACACACACTCAGTAAATGTAAAAATAATGAATTCGTGGCTCTATAAGTGTCCTGTTGCAACTGAGACTGTAACAGGACATGCAGAAGCCTGAACCAACCTTTCGCTTGCCTATGATTAGCCGTTATTGACTGGACAACATTACTCGATGACTGCCATAGTAAGCGTAGGGCAAGTCAAAGTTACCTTACAGCTCTGTAAGACGGTCGGTCACCGTACGATATGCGTGGCAGACACGCTACAGCAGGACCCACAGAAGCAACCTAGCAACTTGAGGAGGATTCCTTTAAACATTTACGAGAATAGTTACACAGGACTTCGACAGACCTGACAACTTTCGGTTTTTCACTGCTCTTTTCGACTTCAGGGGTGCTGGTTAATTCCGATTGATTTGCTAGAGCAAATTCATGTGGGCTACATGCGTTGCCTTGTTACTCTTACACTGCCAATTCCGACGAGTCTTTTACAGGCCGTAAATGTGGCTCAGGAATTTCGGCTAGATTTCTGCTTCCTCCGAGACCTAGTAAAGAAGATGGGCCTCAAAAGGCCCTCTTTGCCGTCTTCCATAACGACCGGATTGTAGCCTAGCATTCCAATGGTAGCTCCCACACCCACACTCCTTCTGTCGTTGGGTTACCGGTCCTAATTACCGGCATAAGGGTGGTGTCTTTCGTGGCTTGGCACTGCATTGAGATGGTCGTTTAGGCACACTGTTTCCTGAATATTAGTGGGTGCTGAAATGGCGCTTCGCCACGTGATCGACACTTGGAAAAGATTGCATCACCCAGACTCATCTTGTCACAGATAATCACCGCACAGTTGTTGCATGAAGTTGCAAAGTTCATCAATAACTCTCACAATTGGTGGTGAAAGTTTGTTCGATATCAGAGTTAAGTGTGGGCGCGTTTGTTATATATTTCATGTCTTAGTAGGCCATTCAGCTTTGTAGTCAACAATCAGTGTGTTTTTATTTGTTTGGTGAATTTCATATTCGTGTTGATATTATTTAGACGTTGTCTACTCTGATAATTCTTCTCATCTGTATGACCTAGTGGGAAATACTTATTATCCACATTCTCTTTAGCAGCATGTTGATTTTGAGGAATGGTGCTCGGTGTCTGTTTTTCAAAATCTTCTACTGAAATAACTGACCACAAGTTGTGCGGAAGGCGACGCCATAGTTACGCCGTCCTTTTGGCTGTGGAACTTCCCACTGAAAGCAAGTCTCCGTAATTTGGGTTGTCAACACAACTTTATGCGGCCGATATGCTAACAGGATTTTAGTGTATTCATTCGCCGTAAATGCTTCAAATATTATGAACTAAAAATATTATTTAACGTTGGATTATTTTGTGCTGTTGGCTGGTAAAGATCCACAAAATAGCCAGCTTGTTATTTCTACGTGCTGAGCAGAAAAATTGAAACAAATCACGCAGGTGAAGGAAGTAATAATGTGAGGGAAAAGTAAATCATGAGAAGATGCACGAATTGAATTTTCACCAATTAATATTTCCTTACAAAATCAGGAATACATCATTGGTGATATACAGGTTTTGTTACTCAACTAGACGTGAAGAACATTTTACTACTTCTAGACGTTCGGATACAAATCTTTACACGTAATCCGACATTATATAAACCCTGTATAATAATTACGAAAGTTTCGTATCCATTAATATCCCACATTTATATGAAAATTGAGTTGCTTTACGTGTATAACGTTTCATTTAACAAAGATGACGGTATGTTGTAACACCTTACGCTTTTCTTGTGAAATGATATTTCCTGAAGATGACTAATCTCACTATCCAAAACATGTCGGAGTTACAAGCTTGTATTTGTTAACTACTGCAATTAGTTGGTAGCAAATAATGCATTGGTAGTATCGGCCGCCCGAAGTCACGTTTTCGCCTATGTCGGAAAGCGGCCATCTGTGGATAGCGGTCTCTTTCCCTTTCAAATGATGCTTTTATGTTGTAGGTAGTTTTTGTCTCTTTAAAACTATAGCCTGTTTGTGACACACGCGCCCTGTACAACCCCCGGAAGAGATGACGAGCCGAAACCCTGACGGAAATGCGACAGCTACGCGTCCGACCGTGTAACTGTAGGGAAAAAGGACAAGCACGCGACGGTTGCAGAGTCGGTGGACGGAAGTGGTACACATTCGCAGAACTCTTCCACTGTCGGTTTGATGTCTCTGCTCCCTGCAGACGCTGTAAAGTCCCCTAAGGTTATCTTATCTGAATCACGACACGAACAAACTACGACAGACGGAGGCACACAGGTTGCCAGGAAACCCTTACTACGGCGGAAGAGGGTAAAGGAAACGGATGATGACTCGACGGGGCAGACTTGGGCGTCCCCGCTCCTCCGAGGTTGAGCAACAAATCACCGGATCACAAAAAAACCGAAGGCCGACGGTAACCGACAGCGACTGCGAAGCCGGAGTCGTCGTAAAGTCACAACACATAATTAACTCTGCTGAGTGCTGAAGTTCCACTTTTTCAATGGCCAGACTGCATAACGTAGGGATGCTGCACATACGACGAATTTAAGCTCCAGACGCTACACAATTTGCTCTACAAATCCGAGAGTGAAGAAAATTTTTTGCTGGAGGTAGTTATCGAGGACCTGTTACTTACCTTCGGTTACACATTTCATACTGAAGACAAGGACCGAGAAAAGTAGAACAATCTTTGTCACGCCAGAACTCGTAAGTCTTACCAGTTGGAAAAGAGGAGGACGCTGGTGGCGGATAAAATACAGTACTTCGGATATACAACAATACCGACACAATGGATTTACTTCACAAGGCTGCGATACTAATTATCATTGCATTTTCTTCAAAACAAGATGACACCTGTTGACAGACTTCCCTGATAAACACACCATTAACATCCTGCTTTTACAGGAGGTAAAAACGGAGGATGTGCATAACATTTTCGGCTACACGGCGCATTTAAAAATTCGCGACACAGGTCGAGGGACGGCTATTTCGGCCAAAGAGGGTATTGATTTGACAAGAGTAACACGCTTGCCGTCGGAAGGTCGAATTGCGGCAGTCTATGCAACTGTCGACACTGGCAACCTACACGGATCTCTTCCGCCCGACTTGATCGTGAGGATTTCACTTGTGTTTTGTCCCGGGAGGATTGCATGGGGATCGGAATTTTAGTGGAGCTTTGGACGTGTGGTACATCTCCTTAGCTTTATGGATGTCTGGACAAACACCGCCGAACGGAAGACGTTCACACATTATTGCAAAAAAAGTGCGGCTCGCTTCCATAGGACATGTATGTCAGCCAACTCTATCTAAAAAATGTAGGGATAATGGCCGCATTTACGGACCATTTGGCCGCGTGGGTCAGGATAAACCTAGGATATACGAGAGGACACGTCGTGAACAAATCCTACGAAACTTTAACGGCCAACTGTTGGGAGATGAACAACGAGGCCTCCGCTTCCGTAGTAAATGGATGCGCTAGGAAGAAATGCAAAGGTAGTATGTGGACCGTCTCTTGTTGTGGGACAAATGCGTCAAGAGGAACATCCGGTATTTCTTTAAGTGGGAGGGCTTGGAATGCAGTCGGTTTGCCTCGTTGCGCGAGGAATTTTATCTTGTCTGTGTTTATGACATATTACGAAACCCAGGGCCGCACAAGGACACACTGGCGTAACTCATTTTCTTTAAAACTAAGATAATACGCACACACAGCATGAAGGCACAGTCATTCGCAATGGGCATGAGGTAAGAGGTATTATATCTAGAGCAGAGGACGATGTAGTTTTACTTTCCCCAGAGGCAGGCCACGCGGACAACCCGGCTGATAACCGGCAAGTTGGACATCTCTGACACCCTGCAAGAGAGCAGCAGAGACATTTCGCACATACGACAGAGTTTTTGAGCCAGCCTTAAGAACTGATGATATTGAACTGTGAATGTCTTCGGCGAGTGGAGCAAGAATCGTTAACAGTAGTGCCCGCGGATGTGAGAGAGGGCTTAGCGGCGCCAATCATGGACGGGAAATTTATTTGGCGGAAGGTCAAAGGGCTCCAAATAAATCCCCGGGATGGGATGGAATTACCTTGGAATATTACAAAACGTATTGGGACGTCAACAAGGATGTCATGTTGATATTTTACAATCAGATGTTCCAAGAGACCAAGACAACCGCAACGTAAATAACAGGTATATTAGTGTGCCTTCCAAAGCAAAAACCACTGATGGAACCGGAGAGTTACAGACCTATCACTCTCCTAACGCCGACTACGAGCTTCCGGTGCGTATTGTGGCGAATCGTGTGCGACAAACTCTTACGATAGAGATGCGCCCCGGTCAATATTGCGGGGTGTCAAGCAGAATCATGTTCGACGCTATAGCAGTTATCCGTGACTCCTAACATAAGCACAATTTAAGAACAACCCCCTCTCCATCCTATCTTCAGACTTTGAAACCGTTTTTGATAAGATCTCGCATCAGTATCTATTCCGTTTACTGCAGACCTGTGGTTACCCCCACGACCTGCTTCGGTAACAAAAGCCATATATGATACAGCCTTCTCCTTGGTACAGGTAAATGGTTTTCGTTCCCGGCTCAAGTACACAAGGTTGTCCAGTAAGTTTGCTTCTGTTCACTCTGGCCTTGAAGTCCTTGCTCTTCCTGTAACATCGACGCCTAGCAAGCACAAGGTGTGGCAACGGGAACCACAGCGTCTCTGTGGTGGCATAGACGGACGAGCTTACTTTGCTCCTCACAGATTAACATGACATAAATGAGGTGCTGGAACTTATCAGAACCTATGAATAGGCAACGGGAGCTCGACTTAACTTACGCGTATCCAAATCTCTGTTTGCCGGATCGCGGTACACCTCGAAATCACGATCCTTCACATCCGCTTCGCACAGACGGTCAATCAATCCTGTACCCTGTAGTGGATCGTAACAACAAACAGGGTGAAAGAAGGGGCGAGGAATGCCTACCGTAGGGACTTGTACATGAAAAAAGGATACATTATACCCATACCCATATGTACTTGCTCGGATCTGGTATGTGGCACAGATTTTCTCCTTACCGCAAGAGCACCTCCGACAACTTGTAACCGTAATCACACCGTTTATTTGGCACTGAGCGATCTTCAAGGTATGATCCCACCGACGAGAGCAGGAGAGTGAGGGATGATCCTCGTAGACGCTGGGGTCAAATACATCAGTTTGTTCCAGCTGAAGTGCAGTTCTTAATGCAATTTTCCCAGTTCTTTGACAGTTAAATAGTTATGAGTTGGGGCGATTCACCTGTCATGGCAAATCCCCCTGAGCAAGAGTGCAGCGGGAACTTTGGAATAGCTGAGGATCTACTATCAAGATTGGGCGTAATTACGCCCCAACAAATGAGAGTATCGGAGAAAATCCATAAAAGGCGTGTGTTTGGCACGTTGAGGGTCCTCGCGGGCAAGAAGCCTGTGGCTCGGAGTGTGATAATCACGAACGTGTTTCCGTCTATCATCTGGCGCTTTGTGTGAAAGACGTTATCCCGGCACACGTTACTGATACGGTACGCTCTGTGTGGTATGTGGTGATCCACGACCTCGTGCCCACGAATGTTAGGCTGCATAACATTAATCTCATGCCAACTGATATCTATGGAGATGCACAACCCGGCGGAGTGTGGAGCCAACGTGGGCATTTGGACAACGTAGACCATCTCTCGGTGGTGGCTCCTTTGTCCCGCCTTCGTAATTTTGCCCTGCCCAAAACACCAAGCAACTCAACTGTTCTTAGCGCACATGATATTTTATGCAGTAAAAAACTTTAGTACACTATCAGTACTTGACTATGTGGACTTCACGATCCGCATGCGACGGAGAATTTAAAAGTGCAGTATAAGATTGAAGACCCCTGGGAACCTTTTTAAGTTATGACTGACTAAACGGTGAGGTCTTGGTGTGGCCAAGCTTTATGACATTGGTTCCCCTTAAATCAGGGAATGGGAAAAGAAAATTGCATACTTTGTTCTGTGAAAAACCTGTTTAGCATGATGGAAACGTGAGCTATTCCAAATTGAATAAATGTAGGGTTAGTGTTTACTGCAGATGCCTGCCTTCTGAATGATTGCCGATTGTTGTTTTGAAAGAGAAGTGTGTATAGTTGGAAAATGTAATAAAGGCCTAGAATTGCAAAAGGAAATACCGGCAGGGGCAAGAGATTTTTCTTTTCTCGAAAAGGTCCAGACAGATTCTGGGGCCCACCCAGAATCTTCAATGGGTACCGCGCCTTTTGCCTGGAGGTAAAGCGGTCGGGGCGTGAAACTGAGCAATCCAATTTAGTGTCAAGGTTAAGAATGAGTACAGCTATACCTTTGCGCCCTGTATGTCTTCACGGAGCGGCACAGGTACAACTTTACATTTTACCTTCTACAACAATGAAAACTGGCGCGCGAATTTAACATTTGTCTACTGCGAGCGAAGAATTACGCGTAGACTTTGTGGAAATTTAGGCTTTACATTTAAAATACCCCCTGCAATGCGTGTCTCTTTTGCCATAATCAGTTTTACGCTGCTGCAAGGGAGCATTCAGCGTCAGCATCAGGACGCAATAACAAAATGAACTCCACAAAATCCTTATGCAATGCTTAACTTTTCCTGTTGTTCACTGGCGCACCCGACCTTTCCAGACGTGACAACTGTTATAAGTAGTGCATTAACAATATCCAATCCAATTATTCCAGTGCACCTCATAAGATAAATATTCCCAATATCCGTTGACGAACAAGAAACTCTTCTATTCGTTATACGTAACTTCCTTCGACAAAACATTAAGAGCAACAGCATGAGATGCAAAACTAGAGGATTAATCGACTGCACTACCTTGTAGCAATGTGACCGAAAAGATAAATGTAGATGCAGTAATAGTCATAATTATGAAATACTTCACTTTGCCCCTTTATGTGATGCAGCTCCGTGCCAACCCACGTATTATTGCGGTTGAAATGGCGGCCATTCTTTCCTCTTTATATGACTCCCTAGCATGGCTCTTGACATAACGGCAGCATTTTGCCCACAATTTAGATACGACAAAAATCTTCAACACTGGCAGTGCCACTCAGAATTTGTTAATTTGCATGTTAATAATTCAGATTAAGTGAACGGAATAACCAAACACAGTGTCCGTCCTGCCTGAGGCGCGTACTGAATTTCACCTTCGATGTTTGGGATAGTGGGCTTCAATCCTGCTGCGAGTTTGTATGCATGTCTGCTTCTGTTCTGTGTCTGTGTGTTCAGTTTTAGGTAAAGGCTTGCGGCGGACCGATCCCCATACAAACGATCTTAAAAATGTGTACAAAGAGGAGATCCAGCACACCGAAATAATAACACTGAGAGACGACTAAGCAGTTAAGGAAAGTCTGCACAAGTAGACGGAGAACACACAAAAGGTCAAGAGAAGAACCTGTCCGTCCGTCCGTCCTTCCATTTCCGTTGCTCATATAAGTGGTGCCATTACAGAATTAAGCGTAGGATATGGTTTCATATTAAACATTCTCATAAATTTGAAACATTGTCTCATATTTGAGCAAAATTTTAGCTGATCAGTTGTGTCGATTTATTTAAGGCCTAAAGTAACACATACTGAAATCTAAGTGAACTCACGCCAAAATATCACTTAGTCATTTATTCTTTCATTCTATAACTCTCCCTTTCACTATTTTCCTTTCCATTCTATTCCTCTTAGTTTATCTTTTCATTTCTTTGCACCTATTTTCCCTTCTTAAGAAAAGAAAACACTTAAGACGTGACAATGCTCTCTGGGTCTGTGTTTTCCCCCGTCAAATCTTGAAATATTTTACTGAATTTGACACATCTTGCTATGGATGTCGTGACATTTTGAGTTGCCTCAGCGCCCTACTATTTAATTTCACGCAATAATGAATTAATAAAAGCAAGCCAGGCTCAATGTTGAAGATGGGCGTTTCGTTAGTGGCACTCGGGCTAATTGATAGTCCAAAAGTAATTACGTTAACAGATATTCGAAAAATAGACACTGTTTATTGTGTACTGACTCAATGTAAACTGAAAATGTGTTAGACGAGTGAAATTTTTCTTTAGCTTTTAGTTTGATAGAAATGAAAACAGAAAACTTTAATTGACATAAATTAAGAGGTTTATTCCTAAATTCCCACAAACTTGAGTTCCCACAACTTCGTGTATATAGCAGTTTGGCAAACGCTAGTAGATCATACTTTCAGCCTGAGGCACATAGAGACACGCCTACTTATTTTGTACTAAATAGACTACGGTTAGTACGTTAGATGATGAGGACCTTTGAGGATATAGCCAAAATAATGAAGGTATCCGGAACGTGAGCCCAAGCAGTAAATTGCTCACAGAAACATAATAAGTAACGCGATATTGTAACAGATCTGTAAGACCAAGGGTTGGGAAAGGGCTTTAGGAGTTCGGCAAGGAATGACAGTGCCCTCGTTACTTTAAAGAATCTGCTATCAAAATATGGCGGCAACATGTGCAGTCATGTGACTTTTCATATTATGCATTGGCCAGGATTGCTGAAACATTCTTGGCATTGGTAGTAAAAGTGTGAACATATTAAGAGACTTTGTTCGCAGTATGTCAACTGTATCTCATAGTGGACGAAGTAATTAAGTAGTGGACAATACACGGAATATGCAATAAGAACTCTTCCGCCAGCGTTTATTGAAGAGCTGTTTGTCTACTCACATTTTGTTCCAAGAAGGAGATTCTACTGGAACTTGCTCATGAAGTACGAGAGCAAAACAAACAATTTATTTTATTTTGTTATTAAAAGTCCATCGTATTAAAAATGTAAATATCTTGAACCTACGTTAACATCTGTCTTAAAACTTTTAAATTTCCGTGGATATCAAGAGAGAAAAACACAAAGGAATGCCCAGAATTTTTGCGTTTAGAATTGTCTAATCTCAAATTTAAATTCGTTGATATATTTTAAAGGAAACAAACCAAATTTAATCAACATTCATTTAAGCTGCAAAGATAGAGAGACTTTGGTTGTCAGTTGCGTTCTAATTAATTACGAAGAAATACTGTAACGTTTGACTGCAGTAGCGCAGATGGATTATCGCTGCAACCCCTTGTTTTCGGACGCGTGACGGCAGCACCACTTACAGGCGGCGCCGTTTGTCTACACACGAACTCTGGATAAAGGCGGATTACGACGTTCTGTACTGTCTTTAGCTGATACTGTATGGTTCTCTAAAACCATTGCTTCAACATTCCGACTTTAAAAAAAAAGTGACACTGAAACACGAAAGCATTTGCTTTACCTGTCTGTCCACCTACAACAGACACCAGTTCACAGTTTCTTACATACAGCATTGTGATCATCACAATTAGCATTACGTGCATTTTGCATGCTGCATACGTCAAATAAAACTACATTTAAACTTTTACTTAGGGCCAACCTTATAAATAATGCATTCATTATTTATAGGGTTGGGCCTAAGTGGAAATTTAAATGTAGTTTCATTTTACGTATGCAATATTCACAATAAAAATAATACGAAACCTAGTTATCACATCATGAAGAGTGTTTCAGAGGGAATCTTCCATACTTTGGATGAGCCTTCCTTGTTTTAAATTACATCGATATAACCAAAAGCCTATATTCGAGTTTGAACGGTTACGGAGATAGAGGCGAGAAAATTTTTAAAGATTGGAAGCTGTTATCCGTTTATTAATTATGAAATACATAATGAAATTAGGAGGAATTTGTAGTTTTGTTATTGTTAGCACTTCTACTTAACATCTGAATGACATAAAAACATTGATTACTTAAAAAAACTCGACATGTTTCATAAAAACCTTCCACAGGATTCCAAGCACTGTACATGGCGCGTGCCTCCGCATGGCTTGGCTTGGCTGTACGCTCAAGGACATGCGCAGTGTAGGAACAAGGCGTCACGCTAACTTTTTGTTTAAACCCTGTATTTATACTCTCGGTCCGTAGCAGACCTTTAGTGCATGTGTGGAGAAATTAGTACAACAGTCAGGTACAGAGTCATGGTGAGGGGTATTCCAGTGAATACCCTCAGTTAACAGGAACTTTTAAGTTAAGAATCTGTTAGGCAGATCAAACGGTGAGTAACGGCGTAGTCTGCCTGGGCCGTGCTTCTCGAGGAGGGAGGTCGTGGGTTTATTTGGGTGCACCTCTAATTTGGCTTTATAGTTGGTAATAAGCCGTGTGATTTCGTCCCTGATAGTTGGTATTTGAAGATAAGTGTGTAACATATGGTTGGGTATGTACCACGGTGCGTCGGTCGCCATCCTGAGAATTTTGTTCTGTAGTCTTTGTAATATTTCGATGTTTGATTGGGATGCTGTTCCCCATAATGGTACACCGTAAGTCCA
>Ga0131853_10023116_pt1 | contig 11229 bp, 8 predicted proteins | sample TergutLab28metaG_FD_92764 | JGI IMG/M metagenome (GOLD analysis project Ga0131853, IMG submission 92764) | Labiotermes labralis P1 segment gut microbial communities from Petit-Saut dam, French Guiana - Lab288 P1 (version 2) (version 2) | ecosystem: Host-associated > Arthropoda: Insects >...
GTGGAAGAAAGTCCCGGCAAGATTTGATCTGCGGGCGGGAAACATAAAATTTAATACACAGAATTCAAAAAAAAAAAGTATAATATATATATATATATATATATATATATATATATATATAGAGTATATTTGTGTATGTATGTAAGTGTATATATATATATATATATATATATATATATATATATATATTATTTTACCTGTGTACTTGTCTGAACATGATGTGCTACAAAAATATACTGACACTAATAGGAAACATTTACAAAAACTGCAGTTCACAGCATAGACTGGGGTGTCGTTCGTTTAAAACATTTTACAACACTACTTGATACTGTAATGTTTGCCTACGTAAATAAATATGTGATAAGTTTCCAAAATTTCTTCACCATTTGCCACGGAAAGGGTGAAATTACGTCATATTTCAAATGTCTCTGCGGGCCACGTAACACTGAGTAGCGTGCCACACGTGGCCCACGAGCTACGAGTTGTGCGGCCCTGGCGCAGATCTCTAATGTTCCAGTTTGTGTGTATGGGCGGTACGCCAGAGCGCATGAAAGACTTTGCTTACTACATCATGGAAGAGATAGGCCACACGCTGCCCACCGGAACAATGCTACAAGACATCAGCCAGAAGTCATACCGGTACTCCATGTACAAAGTAGGGCCTGTCCTCTCTATCAGCGTGAGTATCCATTACTGTCAACGACTGATGGGAACAGCTCTGAACATGGCAGCGTGGGCAGGGTTCCTTGTGCACGGGTTAACTTACAGGTCCTGTTTAAGTCACTGGTCTCTATCATTGCATCTGTCCCTTTCCACTGGTCACCATTTGTTAAGTGTTCGGTTTAAAACAAGCCTACAGTCAAATTTATGCACAACCGTAACTAGACAGAGCATAACGGGAAAAAAAAAATTAATTCCCACGCACAAGACACAACTAAAATTCAGCCCAATGTATTTTCAAGTGGAATACTTCAGTTACCGTTAATAATCATCTAACGGTCTGAGTTCTCTGGGACACCCTGCCAAGGTCAAAGTTGTTCTCGTGAATCAACAGCAGTATGTCTTCGATATTCTGAGGCCAAGACAAGAAGTGCCTTGTGTGGTGGAAGTGAGGCTCAGGCTATCCCACTTTCCGTATATTTCATATTCATTATGGTTCTGCCGAGTTTGTGTTAAACTGTGCATCTTAGACGGTAGTGAAGGCTGTCACTAGCAAGAGATTGGGTAGAAAAAGGGGCGCGGGCGGGGGGGGGGGGAATACGGAAGTAGGCCGGAAAGGGAAGAAAGCTCTAGGAGACGTGGAGGGAGTCGACACATAAGACTTCTTTTCTTGAACTCAGTTAAGCGTATTACCATTTTCGGGGGTAAAAGTTAAAGCAGTCCCATTACAGGCCCGGAGTGGCCCAGAGGGTTCCAGGAAGTTAAGGCTCCCAGATTTCATGACAACGGCACAGGATGGCGGTAGGTTGTCAGCCTTAAGCACCGGCCGCCTTTACCCCCAGGAAATACTCCTGGTACTCATTTCTGTTAGAGGCTAAGTCGACCCCAGGGCCATAGTGCGATCGGAAGGATTTTATGTCAATGAAAAACCCACTGACAGCAGCTGGGATCGAACCAGCGACCTTCCGATTTGTAGCACAACACCTTAACCACTGTGCTACCACGGTCCCCATTTTCGGGGGTACGTACAGGTAATGACAATAAGTTTTGTGAAGGTCACGCTTCCGGAAATATTACCATTCAGAGAAGATTACAAAAGACATTACAAAGCATGAGAGGCCACAAAAATGCGGGTTGTTCGAATTATGACACTGCGAAAATGCCATAAATGCTGGCAGTTCAACGCCTAAGCAGCATTGTATAATGAAGACCCTGTAGAGGGCGACATAAACATAACACGGCGCTGTATGTCGGATAATTATAGCAAAAAAAAACACTGTCCGATCTGCGGTCAGACGTAGGAAAACCGAGAAATTACGAAAGGCATTGTAATTTCTATCTGTTTTCCGCTATAAGCGATTATAGTAGGCCACGAACTGGCAATCATTCTTCTGTTTCGCAACGATAGGGATACAATCTGCCATTACACAACTCTTTTATTATAAAAGGTAAAAAGTAACGTTCATCCTAGAACAAGCCACGAAGGCCCAGATGGGGAGTAAGGGTACAGTACGATACAGCTCTACTCTATCCTTAACCTCGGTGCTAGATGGGGTGGATGGTCAACACCACGTCCCCGTCGCTTTACCCCCGTGAAAGACCCGGTACCCATTGTATAGGAGACTGGGTGGGCCTCAGGGCCGGTCTGGATGGGTGCGGAAAATCTCGCCCCCACCGGCTCGTAGCGAGTCGCTATACCGTCTGAACTATCCCGGCCCGTTACTCTTTTATTATAGCGTATCTAAAATAACTACATGTTTCGGCTGTCCAAGGCAGCCATCATGAGGCCGTAAGTTTCGATGCACTTATAGCCAGCCTTCTGTGAATGATGGAACAGCGAAATTGTGAGGAAAGTGTGACCTGGGTCGGGCATGTGATGTCTTTGCAAAACACATATGAGGAATCATTATAATTAGGGACGTACAAACCAAGTGACCGAATTTGCATGCAAAGCTCCGAACGCAGCTCCGTGTTCCGGTATGAAGTGAATTTTTTTAGATAGTGAAGACGACAGGCGAAATTACGTGTTAGGGGTCGGCCCGACTTGAACAGAGGAGCGACCGACTATTCCACCTGAGTGCGCACTCACTATTGGCAATACTGCACGTTCGGATGAACACCAGCGTACTGCGTGCGTGTGTGTGTGTGTGTGTGTGTGTGCGCGCGCGCGTGTGGTTTCTTCACTCAGATTGTCCTTTGTGCCACAGCACGGGATGGGAATACCCTCTATCGGCATTCTGCTGCACGAGGTTATAAAGCTGATGTACCACGCGCGTGTACGAGATCCCGTATTCTTCCGCATCGGAACGTGCGGGGGCATTGGGTTGGAGTGCGGGACCGTCGTCATATCGGAGGAAGTAGTTGACGGCATGCTGCAGCCTTACCTAGAACTGGTAACTATACAGCACGTTATAAAGACCATAGAGGATCTGTAGTGGGTTGCAGTACTTCATACTAAGCATGTTCATTGGTTGCAGCCAGTACTGGGCCAAGTGGTGCGGCGACCAGCAACCCTGGACAAGACTCTGGCACGAGAACTGCAGTCCTTGTCAGAATCTAATGACCCGTATGAGACCGTAATAGGCAAAACAATGTGCACCTATGACTTCTATGAAGGTAATTGGCTGGGGGCTGCACTGGTGATGATCTATTTACTTGAAGTACTATAAAACTGTTCTGTGAGCCACCACAGAAGTCATCTAATTATCACGTACCACCATCTAATTAACTATTAATAGTCCAGTGTCCAGCTCAAATCAACACGTTACACTGAAATGTTCTATGTTATTTTTTCATAAGCTGCTGCGACACAATGGCTGCTGTACAAATTCGAAGATTAGTGACTTTCTGCAAAGTAAATTTGGGCCAGACTGTTGCAATTTGTGATAATAATTTGGAATGGAAAGGGTTAAAGCCACGACTGCCAACTAACATATGCAGCAAATCATTGAAAGCTTACAAAAACCAATTTGGCAGGTAATTAAAAATGATTTTAAACTGCATGACGTGGCTCTAAAACAGAAGTTGTGGCGTCTCCAATTGTCAGAAAGCCACTGGTATCTCATTGGCGAATACTGTCCATACAACCGTCCGTCCACATCTGCAAAGGGCAAAATATCTGCCTCATACAATCCATCTGTCATTAACACATCAATCACAGCAACTTCCAGAAAACACTCAAGTTCCTATAGTTTTCCTTTCTAATTTTCCGGTCTGTATTGTACAGATCATAGGGAAGCATCACTTCCACATCTTACGTATTTCAAACTCCATAAACCAATGGCCACACTTAGCGCCTCCTCACGCTATGAAGGTCACACAAAGTCAAAGCAATACCAAACACAATGTGCACTAAAGTCATTCATACACAATATACACATTACAACAGCTCATAAAAATGTTACTTTCATTTGGTTTTTGTTAGACCAACCAAGTGGACGCAGCTTTCCTATCCTATTACTCAGAAACAACGAAATCATACGTTATGTCCAAGTGAAACGCGGAATACAATACAGCACACTAAATCAAACAATATTACTGTAGAAGTGAATGATAATAAGTTGGTAACCGATGTGACTTCAGTCAGTAAAGTCTTATTGCCTAGGAATACCTTCACTGTTTACCTTCATACTGATCCTGGGGTCAACCCCATGGGTTCTATGTGCTTGTTTCTCGGTGGGGGAGGGGAAGCCACCAAAATTAAACTGATCTAATATATCAATTAATGTTAAGGTTACGAATGTCTTAAACCCTCCCTGCAGACATTCATTGGGTGGTGTTTGGACAAAGCAAGACATTATCTTTAATTTGAACTGCATCAGATGTAGAGTTAAGATCTTGCATGATATGATGAGAAACTACAACTGATAATATGGTGAGAGACAATTGATAGTGCTAAGCCAGAAACGATAATGAGAATGGATGTAGCCTACTTCAAAATATCACCTTGGCATTTTCCCAGGGAGAAACTTCGAGAAACCCGTCATGTATCTGAGTAAAAATAACACCAGCATTTGGTGAATGAAGTTGGAACATAAGAGGGGGTGCCGATACGTCCTTAGCCCGACCAGGAAGGAAACAAGCTACAGTGACCAAACTCAGGATTTATTGAACACATTCCCCACGAAGCTCAGTACACTTCTTAGTCAGTAGCTCTAGCTTTTGCAAGCCACTCAAAAAAAATTCAGAAAGTTGTCTGTCCAACCAGGTCTCCGCGGCACCAATGACCTCTGCGTCGGACAAAAAATGGCGACCTTCCAATTGTTTTTTCAGTCCAGGGAACAGGTGGTAGTCCGAAGAGGGAAGTGCCCGATGAGGCGAGGTATTGTCGCGCAGGAACAAGACCCCATTGGTGACCTTCCCGTGGCGTTTTTACTTCAAAATTTCCTTCAATCGCACCAGCAGAGACGAGTAATACTCCGCGTTGATAGTTTGGCTCTTTGGAAGATAATCAATGAGGAGGATGCCATCTTGATCCCAAAAAAAAATCGAGGCGAGAAATTTTTGCACTCGGAATTTTTTGGGGCGGGATAAGCAGCTATCCTGCCACTCCACTGATTGTTGCTTTGACTCCGGGTCATAGTGATATAACCAGGTTTCGTCCATGGTCACCAATCGCGACAGGAAATCATTTGGATGGCGCCGAAAAAATTCCGAAAGTTGTTCAGGCTACTGGCACCGTTGACGTTTTCGATCCGCGTGCAGGCATTTCGGGACCCACTTCGCGGAGAACTTCCGCATGTCCTAATCTTCATGAATGATGGACCCAACCCGTTCACGTGAGATTCCCAGTTGCTCAGTTATTGATTTAGCCGAAATTCGGCGGTCTTCCAAGATTAGCTCGTGAATATGATTAATAATCTCCGGGGTGGTTACCATTTTGGGTCGTCCAGGACAAGGCGCATCACAGGTGGAAAAATCACGTTTAAACTTGGTGTATGTTCCCATAATTTTCCTGTCAGAATGGAGTGAATTTCCTTCTGCGCCTTGTCTTGAGGGGGGTGGGGGATTGACAGCTCGCGTCTCCATGTTGTTGAAATCGCGCGCGTCGCCTGACATGCCTCCTTTCAGACTCTGTAACAAGAAAACACTTGCAATTCGGCACATGAACAGACCTCTCTTTCCAACGACACTATCGATTCCGTCCTACGACATAGGGAAGTAGGTCGGGCTAAGGACTTATCAGCACACCCTCGTATTAGCACTCAGCTAATCTGCTTAGTAGCATGCCTCTCCTTTTGCCACATTCAACTATAATCACATCATACACAGAACATTACTTATTAAATGATTTTATTGGAGGTAGTTCAGATTTGATTCAAACAAGCTGTTCCAGTATATGAACAGAAAGCACAAATAATGAGCGAAGTACGGAAACACTTTTAATAGCACTTCAATTACACAAAACCCCACACCAATTCATACACTTGTACAGCATGCAACTCTGTAACTAGGCCTGCATGTTTATGCCAAAAATCTTGGCTTGCAGCCCCATGTATTGCAATAAGATTCATTGCATCGTTTTATCCATTAAAACATAAAGGAAACAGCCGTGACTAAGTACTAATGATTGCACTTCGCTAATGCGCACCAAATAAATGTAACCACTCGAAGTGAAGGGACAAAATTACTTATCAGGCGGGTCCATTTACATCCTCATGCACACTGTAACCCACCGCAAGAGATGTGTGAGAGATTTGAAGGATGTAAATAACTGAACACTGTACTGTTTCAAATTGCTGTATGGTATTTCAGGCCAGGGTCGGCTAGATGGTGCATTCTGTGACTTCACAGAGAGAGAAAAAATGGACTACCTTAACGGCATCCATAAGGAAGGAGTTAAGAACATCGAAATGGAGTCCTTGTCTTTTGCAGCTCTCACGCATCATGCAGGTATCAGGTCGGCTGTTGTCTGTGTAACAATCGTGGACAGGCTGAGAGGCGATCAGGTGAGCACTTTTATTACCTGTCTTCATTATGATAGCATCACAATAGACTATAGACCAGGTTATCTTCTGAGTAATGCATGTGAGCATAAAAAACTAATCTTGTCTTTTCAACCACAAAACCACCTGCCATAATTCATCAAGGACAAAATTTGTGATACCTTACCACAGACATGTACAGTGATATCTGAATTTGCAATTTTGATTACTGATTAGTATTGTCTCGTCTCGTAAGTATAGCAAGAATTCACCAATAGACAAAAAGTACTATGAATGTTTCAGAGAAACTTGATGCCCTCTGCTTCTGGGTCGACAATTGGTTCAGTTTAGTCCAATCCACATCTTCACATTCCATTTTAATACAACCCTCTCAAGATAAGTCTAGGACTTCCACGCTGGCCTCTTTCCTTCCGGCGTAAGCATCACAATATTTTCTGCACTTTGCGTCTCTCGTGTGAGTGCTACCTGCACAGCCCACCTCATCAATCCTGATTTTATTGCATCACTATTATTTGGTGAACGCTAAAACGTTATGGATTTCCTCACAGCCTACAATTTTCTCCAATCTCCCCTCCAGGTTACTTTTAGTCTACAGCCACAATTATTCTCCTGAGCACTAACGACTTTCTTCAAACATCCTTAGCTTGTATTCTCCCTCTAGAATGAGAAACAGGAGTGGATCATGCCTTATTTTTCTCGTGGCGCGCCTCTACAAAAAAAAGTAAGATGAAACTGCCAAATTCTACCACGTTTGGCTATTGTCAAATGCAGATGGTTATAAGAGCTTCCAAAGTCAATTCAATCAGCATTCCTACCAAGAATTTTTAAGTTTGACTGCACATTAATGCTAGCACAGTCTTCGTGAAGAGTAATACACAGCCTAATTACAGACGGAACAGCAAACGTCTACCTACATGTGGACAGAAATTTCAGGAATGTTATTTTTCTGAGTGGCTGAATTTTAATCTACTCTCAATGTACGCATAACGAAACTATGTAGCGTGTTTGCATAACCACTCTGAAGTGGAAACAAGGTAGTACATTCTCTGTGTGTTTTTGTTGTAGTCGTCGTCGTCGCTGCTGCTGTATTTGTTGCTCAGTTTCATGTCATTGTCAACTATACAGAAATGTTGAGTGTTGCACAACAATGCTTTTAGGGCAAATTTCGTCACCGGCAACAATGCACAGTATACGTACAGGTTTCTGAAAGAAAGTACTTTTCATCTAATTTTCTCTCTTTCCACACGGTACATATAAACACTACACTGATACAATAAGCTGTTCGTTTGCTCATGGCCCTCAGGGTCGCACCAATTAAGGGAAAACACTAGATCGAAAACCCGGGGCTCGCACTCTTATTTTGCCATTTTACCGCTGATTCTGGGGGAACAGTGAGAATACAGGTCATTACAACATACCCAAATTCATATCAATGTGAGTATATTAACGAAGCCACAATGTACAAATAGTAACAAAAAACAGTGAAAACAATCTTGAACAATTACAAGCACAACAACCAGTGCTTAACGGCAATAAAATAATTACGATCGTAAGTTATTTACATCAAGAGCTCTTAGCATGACAGAAACGTACAAAACTGATTCATCACAATTTTTTTATCTCCCAGTATCATTTCAATCTGTCCGAGGAAATTCAGCAATCGTGTTTGACGGTCACTATTAATGGCATGTAGGAAATACATCCAGTGACACATATCCTACTTAAGCTCAGTCACATTGATTGGGTGTGGTTCCTCATTCATGAGGTTTCTAGATCACACACAACGACGCACCACAGCAGGACTCCTCTGGACGAGTGATCAGCTCGTCGCAGAGGCCTCTACCTGACAACAACACACAACACTCACAACAGACAGACATCCATGCCCCCGGTGGGATTCGAACCCACAATCCCAGCAAGCGGCCGTAGACCTACGTCTTAGATCGCGCGGCTACTGGGACCGGCTCATCACAAATTAACATACAGAAAACGAACCTAAACAACTGGAAGCAGACAATCTCTCCCCGTTTTCCACTATCCACATCGGATCATCGATGTATCAGAAAAATACTTGCTAGACAGGCGGCCCGGTATGCCAGAATAACAAGAACCAAACTGAATTTTAAAGTCCCTAAACCAAACTCCTTCACATAGCTGGGCGTCTGCGTAGCTCCATGGGGGATCGAGGCTGCAGTCTTCCCCACTGGCCGGCCAACTTAAAAACGACTTCTCGTAGAGAAACGCAAAAACAGAGTGAGAGACTGTAACCCCCACACTTACAACGAAAGTTCGGTTAGCTCTAACCCCCTACGTTCTCCACCCCGGAATTAACCAATCGCCAGCCGATAGCCATACAAGGAAGGAAGAGAAAGATGTCTGTCCACATCGTAACGGACCTTGAGCCAGCCTAAAGCAGGTTAGCTCACTAAAATATGGCTAAACAGATCGTAATGACAGGCAAGTCGTTGCGCAGTTTCCTAGTTATTGTAAATGTTACCGTAAAATATTTTACAAGATCAAACGGTATTAATCAAACATGAAGCAGTAAGAATTAAATATTGTAAGTGTGTGTCTCCACCCTTGCCTTAGTCATCCAGCATGCAAATCGCATCGTTTCTACGCCGTATTATATAGCCATCTGTGATCTGTCTGGCTGTACCATACTTTTCCACATTATCTAAAAAAACGACACCATTTTCGGGAAAATATAAGAGTAAATTTTTTTCTCTTCAAACTTTCTATTCTAAGAAGAATTCAGCGAAATGCTATCATAATAGTGCATTGGTCTTCACGTAAAGTACTCGTCATTCTTTTCAGATTTTAATGAAACTTGAATGTTCCCGACAAATTTTAGGAAAATACCCAAATATCATTGTTCCATGCCGACGGAACAAACAGACACGACGAAGATAATAGTCGCTTTTCGCAATTTTGATAACGCGCCTAAAATTATAAACACAAGTTACTTCACTACTAGTGTGTACAAACCGCTTTTCTTCTCATGAAATCCGTAACTAACAACCCTTTAAATGAATACTTGTGTTTCAGACGGGCCATAGCCACGTACTGGTTCAAACTATTCTGTTTGTTTCGCTGTGGGGTGTGCGTATAAGGGTGCTTTTACAGTTGTATGGTCGGTGGACATTGACTTCGGTAAACCTCAGCACTCATTCGGAGTCAGATTCCTCTCTCTATTTCTCTCCCCGCCATCCCATAAATCACCAAACGGTTTATTAATGCTGGAAAAGCCACAAGACGAGCTCACTGTCTAAACATAGAGTTAGCCGGACTGCTGGCTAGAAGTCAGTACTCGGAAGGTCCTGCGACCGGCCACCTCGACACAGGTTTCTCTTGGTTTCCCTGTGCCTAGAAGCAAATGCTGAGATGGTTCCCAAGATTCCAAGTTGCCACTACATGCTTCTCATGTAGCCCTCCCAACTTAAATTTAGCACTAACCAATTTCATGTTTTGTTTATATGTAAAATAACCACTGCCACCGGGTAACAACCCAATTGCAGGTAATAAATAAATAAAATAAGTCACCATTATCTGCGCCTAGGCCAATCCAATCCACCATGCAGAGCATGGCTGCTTCCCGCGCAATTAAAATGTCCTCAATCGCGCTTTTTCAATCTGCGGAGTACTTCACATGAATTTTACATTTAACAACTTTAATTCAACAGTCTTACAAGAACGGTTGGCCCGAAAAACAAACAACTTAGACAATAACAACAGTACTAACAATAAATCACACACCTATTGACAAATTCTGCAGGTGAAGTTAACAAGATGATGTCACTGGTCAGATTTCAAGTTTCATAGTCATATAAAATAATATGTATCATAATCTTCAGATTGTTAAACAGGACGTGGGAATAACACAGATTTTCATTAATTTAAATTGCTTATGGTGTAATTTTGAGTGTAATTATGACTATATTCCTTATCCAAATGTTTCAAGATACAGATGGATAAACCACGCTGCACTGAGGTACTGAAGAGTGATTTATGCATATGAGCACATGGTCACAACAAATCTGCTCTCCCAAGATTTTCTTCCAAATGTATCAGTTAAACAAACTTATGTTAATCTTATAGATCCGCGAGGTTGGAAAGCTTGCGGAATGGGAAAAGCGACCATCCAAGACTGTGGCAAACTACATTCAACACCACCTGAACACAACACCACAGTGATAGTTTTAAATCTTGACACTTTAGCTTTGATTTGGGATTATCACACAGCTATTTAAATAGTACAGAAAATTACATGTTAACGGAAAATATATCTTTCTATAATATACATCTTGAGAAGAATTTATATTACATTTTAATTCTGAAAATTGTTAAAATAAATGTTATGCATGAAATAAAGCTACCTCTGTCACAGGGCTCCAGTGCGGTTGGTGTAAGTGCCTTCTGTCCTCAAACTGCTACCTCACCTGAAAAATAAATGTTCATTGACAACATATGATATATATTTTAACTCTGAAACTGTTCCAAAGAAATGAATGTAATGCATGAAATAAAGCTAACTATGCCTCAGGGCTCCAGTGGGGTTGGTGTAGGTGCCTTCTGTCCTCAAACTGCTACGATACAAAAATAAAAAATAAATGTTCATTGACAA